>Ga0181594_10001156_pt1 | contig 24782 bp, 31 predicted proteins | sample 071ome_18_FD_145603 | JGI IMG/M metagenome (GOLD analysis project Ga0181594, IMG submission 145603) | Coastal salt marsh microbial communities from the Groves Creek Marsh, Skidaway Island, Georgia - 071413BT metaG (spades assembly) | ecosystem: Environmental > Aquatic > Marine > Intertidal zone... | reverse complement strand
CTCGTGAACGATGTGCTGACGCGTGACGATGGCTCGACCGTTCAGATCTCGAAGTGCCCGAACGGTCACGGCAAGATCAAGTCGCCGCTCTGCTGCGGCGCCGATATGACCTGTTCGATCGCCTGAGCTGACTCGCGGGCTACCGCGTCATGGGGCGGTCAGCGTGCCAAGCGCATCGCAGGCGTTACCGCTCGGCAGGCTCACCGAAATCGAGTACTCGACCTCCTCACCCGAGGTCGCCTGGTAAGGCAATGAAGCCGTCACGACTTTCCCGTTGGCAAAGGCATCATCGCTGGTCCACTGCTCGCCATCAGAGATGACGCCGTTGGTTCCGCCCGTGCTCGCCATGTTGATGTTGAAAATGACGTACTCGATGTCCATGGGCCAGAAGTCATCTGTGTACACGGGAGGCTGGTTGCCGTTCGCGTCGGCCAACAGGTTGATGTGGAAGGTCGGAGCCTGCACCCGGGACATGTTCGGCAGGAACTCCACGGTGCACGCCGCGCTGTAGGTCGTGGTAGGAGCGGCAGTCGTTTCTGGTGCCGCTTCATCGTCCGCGGCTTCTTCGGCCTGATCTGAGCCATCGGACGGGTCATCGGGGCTCGGCACGCCGTCCTCGGACAGTCCGGCCGCCCGTAGCGCCTCGAGGTGGCTTTCTCGGGTTCGAGGCCCGTAGACGCCATCGGGGGTGCGTCCGATCAGGGTCTGGAGTTCACGAACGGCGTCGCTTTCCTCCTGCCAGGCGTAATTGCCGAGCAGGATCTCCGTGGCCGGGTCGACGGTCGTTGTCGTCACCGGAATGGTCGTCTCGGGGGCAGGTGCCAGGGTTGTGGTGGTTGCCGGTGGAGCTGTCTCAACGACGGGCGTTGGGGTGGTGGCCGGCGCGTTTGCCTCGGCGGAGCAAGCGCTGATGAGCAGTATCGAGGTGAGGATCACGAGTCGGCGCATGTCGACACCTTGCCACACGCGCTGGCGGCAGGGGGTGTAATTCTGAATCGCATTCAGGTGCCGCACCGTCGGCGGAAAGCGGGCAACCTGCGTCAGACTCGTCGGGTGGCCTTTCGCGTGATGATCGCAGCGATGATGCTGGTCGCCTGCTCGCCCGGAAAGGCCAACGACCTGCCGGGACCGGCGCCCGCGGCCACCGAAGCGGTTTCCACGGGCACTGACGCACCGATGTCAACCGATGCCGAGGGTCCGTTGGCGCCACCGACCGCGCCCGTCGAGCCCGACGTCAATCCGTCGACGGCCGCATCGGCGACCTCGCCGCCAACTGACTGCGTGAGGATCGCCGACTTCGAGTCGACCAATTGGTTCATCGTGAACGACGGGGTCATGGGGGGCCGGTCGATCGGCGACGGATTTCTCGAGGATGGCGTCCTCACGTTCTTCGGCGAGATCGTCACCGACGGCGGTGGTTTCTCGTCGCTTCGGAGCCAGATGATCGACGGATTGGGAGACGCGACCCACCTCCGAATGCTGCTTCGCAGCGATGGTCGCGACTACGAGCTCCTCGCAGAAGACGTCAATTCTCAGGATCGGCGAGTCACCCACTACCGATCGATTCCCGCAACCGGCGGCATCTGGGAGGAGGTCGACGTGTCGCTCACCGAGATGGATTCACGAATCTTCGGCAATCCGGTGGACGCCGCGCCGTTCGATCCAACGAACGCCACTCAGATCGGCATCATCTTGTCCGATGGGCTCGATGGCGAGTTCCAACTCGAGATCGACTGGATTGACGCCTGCGGTCCCGGCGAGAAGTCAGCGACAACCGCTCAAGATGCCGACGGCTCCGAGGCGGCAGCCCCGACAACGACCACCACCACCAGCGTGCCGGCCCCTCCCCGGACAATGACGATGGCGTTCACCGGTGACGTGCTCATCCACTCCCACATCTGGCGGCAGGCCGAACGGAACGCCGCTGAAGGAGAGCTCGACGTCGACTACGACTTCACGCCGATGTTCGAGGAGATCCGACCGCTGATCGACGGAGTCGACCTCGCGGTCTGCCACCTCGAGGTGCCGCTCCGACTTCCCGGCAACGAACCGACTACCCACCCGATCTACGGGGCACCCCGAGAGATCGTGAGCGACCTCGCTGCCGTCGGCTACGACCATTGCTCAACCGCGAGCAACCACACCCTCGACCAGGGGGTTGAGGGGGTTGAGCTCACCGCAGCGGAGTTCGACCGCGCGGGGATCACCCAACACGGGATGGCCCGAACCCCTGACGAGATCGAACCGACCGTCCGTCCCGTCACGACGGGGGACGGATCCACAGTCGCCACCACGCTGCTCTCCTACACCTGGAGTTACAACGGGCTATCCACCCCGGCGGACGAGCCCTGGCGCTCCGCGCTCATCGAACCCGACCGCGTCATCGCCGACGCGCGACAGGCCCGCGAACTCGGCGCAGAACTGGTCGTCATCTCGCTGCACTGGGGCGCCGAGAAGATCAGCGCCATCACTCGACAGCAGCGCGACTGGGCGTCGGAGATCACCGCCTCAGGTCAGGTCGACCTGATCGTTGGGCATCACGCTCACGTCCTCCAACCGATCGAGGAGATCAACGGTGTGTGGGTGGTGTTCGGCCTCGGCAATGTGCTGAGTTTTCACCCGACCACCGACGAATGGCCGGCCGAATCGCAGGATGCCGCTGTCGTCACCGTCGAGGTGACTGTCGATTCAGATGGGGCGCGAGTCAACCGGCCGGTGGCGCATCCCACCTGGGTCGACAAGTCGAACGGGCGGGTGATCAGAGATGTGTTGGCCGGACTCGACTCTGATGAGACGTCGCCGTGGCGCCGCGGCCAGTTAGCGGCGTCGTTGGAGCGCACCGAGCGCGTTGTCGGAGGCTTCATCCCGACCAATTGACCGAGATTCCTCGCGTTGATTAGCCGGCGAGCGCGGCCTCAATCGCCGCGATGACCTCATCCCGATCCACCTTGCAATTAGGCGCGAAGCGCGCGATCGCCGAACCGTCGCGGCCGATCAGGAACTTCTCGAAGTTCCACAGCACCTCGGGTGGATCGGTCGTCTCAATGTTGAACCCGTGGAGACGCTCGCGCTGCTTCTCCGGTTCGCCGGCGGCTTCGGGCTGCTGGCTGATCATCTCTGAGTAGAGCGGGTGGCGGTTGTCGCCAACCACGGTGATCTTCGAGAACATGGGGAACGTCACGTCGTATGTGGAGCGGCAGAACTCGGCGATCTCATCCTCGGAGCCGGGCTCCTGGCCGAGGAAGTCGTTGGCGGGGAATCCGCACACCGCGAAGCCTTGGTCGGCGTACTTGCGGTGCAGTGCCTCAAGTCCCTCGTACTGCGGCGTCAGGCCGCATTTGGAGGCGACATTGACGACGAGGAGCACTTCAGCCTCGAGCGCCGCAAGGGTCGTCTCGGTGCCGTCGATGGTGGTTACGGGGATGTCTTTGAGAGCAGTCACGGGCTGATCAACACCGATTGAGGCGTCGTATTCCGACTTTCGACAAGATTTTCACAAGCCATCGTCGAGGTAGAGGCGCGAGGAGTCCTCGCCCGCGAAACCTCCGGCCGCGACCCGGGCCTCCAAGGTGCGCCGAGTCACTGAACCGAGGGCTTCGACGTCGAGCAGCTCCCGGGCGCCGTCGAGGTCGTCGCGGGCGACATTCAGGATGTGGCCGGCTCGGGCCACCGTCATGGACGGTTCGGTGCGCTCGATGAGCGTCACCTCGTCGCCGGCCTCGATGGTGCCCTCGGAGAGAACTCGGAGCAGGAAGCCGGTGTAGCCCGTCGATTGGATCTCTTGGGGGAGCGACCTTCGTGAGAACCGGGCGGCCAACTTGAAGCACGGGCTCCGGGGTTGGCTGATTTGCACTTGCGCTTCGCCGCACGCGAGGACATCACCGATGCACACCTCGGTCTCAACGAGTCCCGTCACGGTCAGGTTCTCCGCCATCGCTCCCGCCTCGGGAAGGTCAAGTCCGAGCGACCGCCAATGCGCGTAATGCTCGATGGGGTAGGCGAGGAGCGCCATGTCCGGCCCGCCGTGATGCTCATAGACGTGCTCATCGCCGGGCAAGCCGAGGCGCGAGAGGTGAACTGGACCGCTAATCGGCGTCTTCACGAAGGCCGACTCGATCTCCCGCGAGCCATGACGGATCGAAGCCGTCATGCCGATATTCACACCGACAACTTTTCCTTGCATGGCAAACGAGCTAGCCAATGTGCGCAGCCGTCGCTTGGGTGTGGCCGCTCATCCGGTCAGCGAGAGCTAAGAGCTGGGTCCGGAGCAATGCCACCTCGGAGTCGTCTAACTCAGTCCTGCAGCGGGCCGCATCCTGGATGGAAAGTGCTCGGGATCGGAGTGAGTCGCCGAGTTCTGTGCTTGAGATTCGTACAACTCGGCCGTCCTTGGCATCTCGTGATCGGGCAGCAACTCCACGCGACTCAAGTCGGTCAATGATTGGTGAGACCGCGTGAGGAGCGAGATCGAGTCGAGCGGCAATGTCGCTAACGGAGGTTTCGTTCTGCTCCCACAGGATCAGCATCACGAGGTACTGCGGGTAGGTGAGGTCGATGTCGGCCAGCAATGGGCGGTAGAAGCGGGTCATCGTGTTCATCGCCGAGTACATGGCGAAGCACAGTTGGTCGTCGAGTCCGCCTGGCCGAACCTCGTCAGCGCTGTTGTCGGTGACATTGGAAGTATCACTCACAGTGCTGAGGGTACTTACTTGCATCACTTATGTCACACATGATACAAATATGTCACGCGTGATATAGATGCGCGATGCGCAGGAAAACGAATCAGGCGGGAAACCGCCTCGAATCTCAACAAGGAGCAAAGATGAAACTCGCGCTGTACCTGCCAAATTTCAGAGATCACGTCACGGTGAAGGAACTGGAGGACCTCACGGAACTGGCCGAAGATCTTGACTTCGACTCGGTGTGGACGCTCGATCGCATCATCGTCCCAGAAGCCTCCGACCATGGTGGCATGCAGTACCCGTTCGGGATGATGGACCAGTTCCCACTTCAGATGCCGGTTTCCGCCAGAGGCCAGTGGCTCCACGGAATGCCACTGATTCCTTGGCTCGCAGCCAAAACGAAAAAAGTTCGCATCGGCATGAGCATCATCGACACCCCTTATCGGTCACCAGGTGTTCTCGCCGGTGAAATTGCCACTGTTGACCACCTGTCGAACGGACGAGTCAACGTTGGAGTTGGAGCTGGCTGGATGCCGGAGGAGTTCGCTGCAGCGAGCGCAGCACACATCTTCCCTAAGCGCCACAAGCACGTTCGCGAGACGATCGAAATCATGACAGGGATCTGGACTAACGACATCTTCGAGTACCACGGTGAATTCGCAGATTTCGAACCTGCTGGATTCGGAGCGAAACCGGTTCAGCACCCCCACCCGCCGATCTACTTCAGCGGTTTGAAGGACCCCAAGCGGTCAGCGAACCGGATCGCAAAGTACGGGCTCGCCGGCTGGATCGGTATCCAGGACACTCCGGATGAAATCGTTCGATGGAAGACGGAGATCAACCGAGAACTCGCGGAGATCGGTAGCGATCGCTCGCTCGACGACGGCTTCGATATGTGCTCCATGATCTGGTTCACTATCACCGACACTGAGACGGACCAGACCGACAACCACAAGCTGACAAATCTTCTAGTTGGCACCGAGCAGCAGATCACCGACCGGCTCAAGGCCTACAAGGAAGCCGGCATGACGATGCCGTTGATCTGGCCGCCGTTCGCTGATGTTCCTGTGTCGAAGACGCTCGACGACCTGAAGCGGCTTGTGAACGACATCATGCCGAAGGTGAACGAGAGCTGAAGCTCGATCTCCCTGTCACCCTCCGGCTTTCCAACCGGACAGCGACACGAGCCGGAAGCACAAGAGGCCAGAAAACGGTTGATCGGCGTATTGCGCGTATCTCTCAGAGAGCAAATCCTTGATTTGGCTTCGCTCTCTGTCGGCCACACGCTCGTCAAACACGAGTGTTGATCGGACCCACCAGAGAGCACTCCAATCTGTCGATGACCAATTCTCCACGAGGAGCGTGGCCCGGCCATCAACTCGAAGGTTGGCCTCGCGCTGAAGGCGGGTCGAGCTTTTCGCCTTCACGAGGTCAACCGGAATGCCCACGATGTCATCGATCACGGCGAAACAAACCGGCACAAGATCGACTCCACGACGCTCGTGGACAGTCCCAAGAATCCCGTGGTCGGCGAGCTCAAGGCGCTTTCGACAGTCGTTGTCCTCAAGGATCATGGCCCCTCCAGAGTGCGGCAACGCGATGGAGGGTAGATCGAGCACCGATCGAATGCGTGCTCCAAAGCTCTTCACTATGTACATGCGTCGAGTAGGGGAAGTGACCATATGAACCTCGCCGAGTGGGTCCACCGCAACGGTCGAAGAATCCCCGGCGGTCCCGCACTCGCCAGCGGAGCGCAAGTCCATGCGACGTGGGCCGACTTCAGTCGCACGATTGGGAGCCTTGCCCGAAGCTTTATCGAGCGCGACAACCTTCGCCCTGGCGACCGGGTCGCGATTCTTATGGCTAACCGCCCCGAGTATCTCGAGGCGTTATTCGGGATCTGGCATGCCGGGTGCGTTGCGGTTCCCGTGAACTCTCGACTTCACCGCGACGAGGTCGAGTACATCGCGAACCACAGCGGGGCGCGACTCGTCATCGTCGACAATGACCACATCGGCGATGCCGAGCACGCTGCCGGCGCTGACAAAGTGCTTCAGGTCGCGACGTCCGACTGGTTGGACCGGTGCGACTACGACCGTGTTGCCGTGCAGGACAGGCTCGCCTCCGATCCCGCTTGGCTCTTTTACACGAGCGGGACCACGGGTCGCCCCAAGGGTGCAACGTTGACCAACCGAAACCTAATGGCGATGTCATTGAGCTACTTCGCGGACATCGACTCAATTGACGAGAACGACGCCGTTGTGCATGCCGCGCCGATTTCTCACGGGTCAGGGCTATACGGCTTGCCGCACATCGCTCGAGGCGCCGTCAGCATTACGCCGAGCCGCAGCACCTTTGACGGGAACGAACTCGTGCGGACACTCCAGCACTGGACCGGTGTCTCGTTCTTCGCCGCACCAACGATGGTCAGACGGCTCGCGCAAGATCCGGTGGTCGCAAAAGCTGATTTCAGCAAACTGAAAACCGTCATCTACGGCGGCGCGCCGATGTACCTCAACGACCTAGAGGAGGCCCTGAAGATCTTCGGACCGCGTTTCGCTCAGATCTACGGGCAAGGCGAATCACCGATGACCATCACCGGGCTCTCTAAGGCGGAACATGCCGACATTGATCACCCCAGCTGGCATCAACGAATGCAGAGCGTTGGACGACCCAGAACAGACGTGCAAGTTCGTGTCGTCAATGAGCGCGGACTCGATGTCGCAACGGGAGACACTGGCGAAGTCATCGTGCGCGGAGACGTTGTCATGGTTGGCTACTGGGACCAGCCGGACGCAACCGCCGAAGCGCTTCGAGATGGCTGGCTCCACACCGGCGATCTTGGTTCGTTCGATGAGCATGGCTATCTCACTCTTCAAGATCGCTCAAAGGACCTAATTATCAGCGGAGGAATGAACATCTATCCGCGCGAAATTGAAGAGATATTGCTAACTCACCCTTCAGTCGCCGAATGCTCAGTCATAGGGGGACCCGATCCCGAATGGGGAGAGGTCGTCATCGCCTTCGTAGTGACCACAGGTGGATTTGACGCCGACAGCGAGGCCCTTGACGCTCTATGCCTCGACCGGATTGCTCGTTACAAACGACCCAAGCAGTACCGGTTCGTCGAATCGCTGCCCACGAGTAACTACGGAAAAGTGCTCAAGCGTGAACTGCGCCAACAACTCTTGGACGGCTAGTTCGAGCCGATTCCGCCGAGACCAGTCACAGGATAGATCGCGGGTCGACGGCGCGCATCTCCGCGATCACTGGGCCGCGCACCACCTCAACGGTGCGGGCGTAGGCGGCGGGGACGAGGGTCGAGAGTTCGGTCGCTTTCTCGATTGCCCGCTCCACCACGGATTCGGCGGCGACCACCTCATCGAGGAACCCGGCATCGACCGCAGTTCGCCCATCGAACAGCCGCGCGTTCGTCGTCGACGAGTGGAAGTAGCGCTTACTCAGGCGATCACGGGCGATGATCAGCGCCCACGGCGGCAGCACCATGCCGATGGCGACCTCATTGAGTCCGATCTTCACCGGTCCGTCAACACCGACCCGATGATCGCAGCCGAGCAGGACGAGCGCGCCCGCCGCGACCGCGTGCCCCGTCGCGGCGGCGACCACCGTGAGTGGCGACGCGTAGAGATCGGCGACGAGAGCTCCTCCGGCAGCGACCAACTCGACGACCGCATCGACATCTCCGGCTCGCATCGCCGACAGGTCGAACCCGCCGCTGAAGCGCCCCTCCCGGCCGGCGATGACCAGTGATCGCGTCTCGTCGTCCGCTTCCGCCTCTCGGAGCAGTCCACGCAGGTCGTTGATGACCTCGAGGGAAAACGCGTTCGCCTTCCCATCATCCATGGTGACGATGCGGACTAGTCCGCGTTGCTCGACGGTCAAGGTGTCGCTCATGACCCCACTATGGCCGACTGTCAATTGATCGGGCGTGCCGGCTCGTCACGGCTCGACGATCGGGAACATCGACTCGAACACATCGAGATGCCCGAAGACCTCAGCGAGCGCCTCCGGCGCTCCGGAGAGGTCGAGGCGACCGGCGTCGAGGAGGGTGTCCGGGGTGCTCTCACCGGAGGCGATCTCGACGAGGGAGACATGGGCGAGTCGAACCGTCGCGTCAGGCGATGCCGCTGGGAACGGCGAGGCCGAGATGGTGCGATTCGAGAGCTCAACCCGCCAAATCTCGGCCCGGTCGGTCAACTCGAGATTGATCACCCACCTGCGACCGTCGACATCCTCAGATCGGAGCCGGACCGCGATCGAATCGATCAATTGGTCGACGGTCATCGCGTCGAGATAACCGCGTCGCACCGCGGCCCGACGCGGAGGATGACCGTGGCGAAGCTCCTGCGCGCCGGTCAGGTAGGCGTTCCGGAAGGTCGCGGACTCGCTCTGATAGCCGAGTTGTTCGAAGGCATCAGCTTGGAGCTGGCGGGCTTCCACATGGCCCGGATCCGAGAACACGAGGTGCCCAGCCAACTCGGCGACCCACCGGTAGTCGCCGTTCTCGTAGGCGCTGCGGGCAGCGGCGATTGCGGCGTCGGGGCCACCGGCGAGAGCGACGTAGCGCGACGCGAGCTCGGTCGGTGGGAGTCGCCAGAGATTCGCCGGATTGCCGTCATACCAGGACAGGTAGCGCTGGTAGACGGCCTTCACGTTGTGGGCGAGATGCCCGTAGTAGCCCGTTGTGTGGGCCTCGTTGGCGAACTCTGGTGGGAGTGTCACCCGTTCCGCGATCTCCGTCGGTGTCTCGCCGTGGTTCGCCCAGCGCATCGTCTGGTCGTGGATGTAGCGGTACATGTCACGCTGCTTGCGAAGGAAACTGTCGACATCGTCACGTCCCCACCGCGGCCAGTGATGGGAGGCGAACATGAGCTCCGCTCGGCCGCCGAAGAGGTCGCGTGCCTCGCCGATGTACTTCGACCAGGCCAACGCGTCGCGGGCCTGAGCGCCGCGAATCGGGATGAGGTTGTGCATGTTGTGGGAGCAGTTCTCCGCCATGCAGAGCCACCCGTGATCCGGGAAGAAGAAGTTCATCTCAGCGGGTGCTTCCGCCTCGGGGGTCAACTGGAACACGATGCGCACCCCATCCACCACAAGTTCTTGGCCGGTGTGTGTGATGTCCTCAGTTGGAGCGAGCAGTCCGGGTGGCGAGATCGGAATTGCCTTCCCGAGCCCGCAGTCAACGTGACCTCGTGGGCCCGGCGGCAGCAGCGGACCAAACTGATAGATCGCTCGTCGAGTCATCGCGTGTCCGGCAATCACGTTCTCGTTGACGGTCTCGCGGAGGAAATGCTCCGGGGCGATCACGCGGCAGTCACCGCGCTCCACTGCTTCGCGACTCGTCACGCCGAGTACGCCGCCGAAGTGGTCGGTGTGCGAGTGGGTGTAGATCACTGCGGTGACGCGGCGTTCACCGAGGTGGGTGTTGGCGAGCGCGAGACATTCACGGGCACACCCCTCGACAGTGAGCGGATCGATGACGATCCATCCGGTCTCGCCCGCGATGAAAGTGATGTTGGAGATGTCGTAGCCGCGGGCCTGCCAGACGCCCGGCGCTACTTCGAACAATCCGTGGATGTTGTTGAGGCGGGCCTGTCGCCACAGGCTCGGATGCACCGTGTTTGGGTTCGATTCGGACTCGTCGATGAAGGCATATCGCGAGACATCCCAAGCGACACCCCAAGCGCCCTCGATCTGGCCGGTCGGATGCTGCGCGATGAGACCGCGGGAGGCGCGGTCGAAGTCCTTCGGGTCCATCGCGGCGAGTGGACCCTCAGTGATCTGTCGCGTGTGGCTGGAGGCGCCTTTCGGTTCGATGCTCACCTGAACAGTGTGACCGGTCGGCCGAGATTGCAGCGACCGCAAGGTTTTCGCAACGCCGTGCGACGACGATCATCAACGAATTACTTCCGAACCGACGCAGAGGGGGTCTGCATGAGAGTTGTTCAACAGGCATTTTCGATGCGAGCCGACAGCATCGCCCGAGGATCCGAGGCGTTCGCCGCGATGGCGAACTACTGGAACGAGAACTCCGGAGTCCGCGGCTACACCTACATGGTCACCTTAGGGATGCCCCAGGGAACGCTCGCCGTGTCGATGCGTGCCGACTCGATGGCGGAGTTCTCCGCGGCGCTCTGGCCCATGATGGCCGACCCTGAGTTTCAACGACTCTCCAACGAGGTGAACGCGTGCCTCGCGACGCCTTCGGAGCCGGTCATGTGGCAACTCCTGCACGCTGCGGGTGACATGCCCCCGGAACCGTCCGCGATCGTGCACCAGATCACCCTCAGATCCATCGACCCGGGCGCCATCCCTTGGGCAATGGAGATCGCGAACCACGCCAGCAGCGTGATCGGGCGCCCCGTCGTCGTGGCGGGCACCACCTATGGCTCGTCGATGATGGCGACGCCCGCCAACTCGCTCACCTTCTTCACCTATTGGGACGACCCCGCACAGATCGACGAGTCCGGGCCAAAACTCATGGTGGACGCCGACTACGCGGACCTGCAGCGCCGAGCTGACGGCTTGGTCGACCCCACCTTCATGTCGTCGGTGCTCGCCCGACGAACCAACTGACGAAACACACACAGGAGGAACAACCCATGACCATTGCGATGGCGGTATTTAGATGCAAGTCCGATCAGGAGCAAGGTGAGCTGCTCGCCTGGCTTGGCGGCGACGACGGCCTAGTGAAGACCCGCGTCTACGACGGCTGCCACGGCATCGAGACCCTCAGCGGACAGGACTCCGTCGTCGCGCTCTACGAGAGATGGGAATCGGTCGAACACCACCAGGCGTACGTGGGATGGCGGATGGAGAACGGCCTGGTCGAGCTCCTCGAGCCGTGGTTGGCAGCGCCATTGGAGATCGCCTACTACGACGAGACCGGCGTTTGAGCGGGCGATCGACGTGAAGTACGAGTTCACCGTCGAAGATCCGATCACCGAGGAGGAGGCGCTCGCTCGAGTTGCCGAACTCGGCTGGCACGGGCTCGCCTTCGACGTTTCGATTGACACCGATGAGGAGCTGCACTGGCACGAGTTCGCCGTCGAGGCGTGGGTCATCTCGGGCTCCGGATCGTTCGCTGACCAACACGGCAACGTGACCGAGGTGTCCGCCGGATGCCACCTGAAACAGCCCGCTGGTCACCTGCACCGTGACCTTGCGGGAACAAAGACGCGGGTTGTCATCGGCACCGATCTGCCCGTCTCGGAGTGGACGCAGCCGATCAACAAGCCCCCCGAGTGACGCTCGCCCAGTGAGCGCCGGCCCGCCACGACAGGCGAGCTTCACGGTGCCTTAATCATCACGTCGGGAGCACGCTCATGGGCGTAGATTTCCGCCGTGCTTAAGCGCATTGGCGCGGTGTGGTCGGGAGAAATTGAACTCGACTATCGAACCGGGGCCGTGCTATGCGCTGGGTCGGGCTTGATGTTCAGTTTCACGGCCCTCTTTCTTCGAGCGATCGACTCCGCGACCGATTGGCAGTTCCTCGCCGTGCGAGCTGTTGGCGCGTTGACCGCGATGCTGGTGATCACGGCGCTTCGCGCAGGCCGCCGACCCGTTCCGTTCCACGTGATCGGCTGGCGCACCAGTCTCGCTGGGGTCCTGCTTGCCTCGATGTCGGTGCTGTACATCCTCGCGCTCACCCGAACCTCGGTCGCCACGGTCACCTTCCTGCTCGCTGCCGGACCGCTGTCGGGAGCCTTCTTCGGTCGGGTGATGCTCGGAGAGCGCCTCAACCGCGCGACAGTGATCGCGATCCTCATCGCGGCGATCGGCATCCTGGTGATGGCGTTACGCGGAATCGACACCGGCAAGGTCGATGGGTTCCTGCTCGCATCAGTCATCCCGGCGATCCTCGGCCTCTACAACGTTCTCGTTCGTTCTACCCCGAACGTCGACCCAGTGATACCGGCAATTATCTCGAACTCGTTGGTGATCCCGATCACCATCGCCGTGCTGCTCACCGGCTCCGGTTTGTCGATGTCGGTGCGCGACGCTGCGATCGGTTTCCTCGCCGGATTCATCCTGATCGGTATCGGGCTGCCCCTGTTCAATCTCGGACACCGTTCGGTGCCGACGGCGCAGATCTCGCTGCTGAATATGACCGAGGTCGTGCTCGCCCCACTCTGGGTGTGGATCTGGCCCGGGGAAACGCCAGCCGGTGCGACCCTTGTCGGCGGTGCGCTGGTGATCGGTGCGGTGATCTTCCAGATCTCGGCGGCTGACCGGGTGCCGCTCCGTCAGCCGGCTGTCTGAGGGCCCGCGTCCTCGAGCAATTTCGCAAGCCGATGACAAGGGCGGTATGGGTGGATGGTTTCTCCACACACACTTAAAGGAGGGTTCATGCTCATTACCCAGATCACCACATGGGAGGGGACGCCGGCCGCGATTGAGGGAGTCGTCGTTGGATCCCGCGAAGCCGCACCAGTTCATGAGGGTCTCGGCGCGAAGAATCCGAGGCTTATGCGGTCAGTATCGGGTGGCGATGTCCACCGCGTTGAGTACATGGTCGACTTCGACTCGTTCGAGGCACACGGGCGATTCTCTGACGCGATCGTCGATGGGGAGTGGTGGACCTCGATGATGTCTGCGGTCGCCGCTGCCTACCCGGATCTCCGGAATTGCGGCACCCGCCTGATGTACAACGCGATCTAGTCAGCCAGCAGCCGCGACAGCGGATGTGAAGTCAGCACTCGCATCGACGCCAAGGTCGTCACGAAGACGCCCGCGGAAGTCCGCGTCGACCTTGACAGCACCCGAATGGTTGCCAACGGCCTTGAGCGAGATGATCAGATCTCGGTGTGCCCGTTCGTCGTAGGGGGCGATTCGTACATGTTCGCGGCCGAGTTGAATCGCTTCCTCGAGTCGACCGGCGCGCTGTGCGACCTCGCAGAGCAGGCCAAGAGAACGGCGCTCCACGTGGTACATCCGGTCTCGCTCAATGTCGAGCCAATCGCGCTCGAAGCCGGTCAGTAGGGGGCGGCGAGAGATCGAATAGGAGATCGTGGCCCGTCGATGTGCCTCTCGCACATCACCCGACCGCAGATCTCGCAGAGCGAAGTCGATGTGATGATGAGCGAGCTCCACATCGACCTCGGTGCCCTTGGGTCGGGCGAAGTTCACGCTTCCCGCGTTGGAGACGATGAGCGCTCGGCCATCGAGTCCTATCTCGTTGAGAGCGGTCCGCAGACGCGAGAGCGTGGCACTCAGGACCGAGTCCACTGCTCGAGGCGGTGATGCTCCCCAGATATCGTCGATCAAGCGCTCACGGCCGATCGGGAAGGGGTCGATCACCAACCTGGTCAGCAGGTGGCGTCCGATCGGCCCAGGAAGATCAGACGGGCCAATGGATTTGCCCTCGAACGTGAGGTGCGTGTCTCCAAGAAGCTTCACCTCGAGCGCCATCGCAGGATACTAGTTCGTGAGGATTCGGTCCTGAAGCGACGGACCGACTGTTCATCCCGCGTTCACGGCCGTCTCTCCATTCGACCGCAAGTTGTTGACAAGGACGACATGTCAGGGTGTGGCGAATCGACCGACACGTTCGAAGGAGCAAACAATGACATTCACCGTGAAGTGTTTCTGCGGAGCCGTGGTGCAGACCGATGACGAGGAGAGCCTGATCGCTCAGGTGAGCGACCACGCTTCATCAGTTCACGACATGGACCTATCGCGCGAGGACATTCTCGCCATGGCCAACAACGCAGAGAGCTGAGGCCGAGAGATGACCTACGTGATTGCGACCCAGCTCAAGCCGACCGACCGAGGTGCGTTCATTGCCTCGATCGGCTCAATGATCCGGCCGAAACTCGAGGCAGCGGGCGCCGACTACGTCGTCGTCCAAGAGGGCATCTCCTCGGGCTCGCAGACCGGCATGTTCACCGTCGGCTCCCGATGGTCATCGGTCGATCAGGGCGTCGCCGGACTCGGCGCCTTCTACGCCGACCCGGAAGTCGCGGCGTTCCTTGCCTCGACGCCCGTTGACGTCGCATTCCGCGGCACCGGCATCGTTGACGCCGAGCGAGGGAACCCCAACGGAGCATTCACCGTGGTGCTCTCCGCGCTCATGTCGAACTACGACCCGTCAAGTGCCAACGCTTTCTACGACGACGTGCACACGATCCTCGCCGCCGCCGGCGTGAACGGTATGCGCATGATTCGTTGGATCGCGGCCGGCGAACTGTCGGGCTCGTGGGCGGCGCTGTTCTACACCGACTCCATCGATCAGTACATGGCGGGTTTCGCCGCGCTCTATGCCGATGAGTCGATCGTGTCCCGTATGGCCGGCTACGGGTTCAACCCGCTGAGTCGTTCGATTTCGATCAACCATTGACACCGAGGAGATCAACCAATGGCATTCGTTCAGGTCATGGAATTCGAGATGGAGCCGGCCGAGGCCGTGCGCCTTATCGAGGAGTACGCCGAGGAGGGGCGCGGACAGACCTACGCACGGCGAGCCGTGCTTGGTCTCGACCGGAATCGACCAGGCACGGTCATTCAGATCATCTTCTTCGACTCAGCAGAGGAAGCGGAGTTGAACAATCAACTCGAGATCACTCAGCGGGGTGGCGAGGAATTCGCGAAGCGGGCCCTTGAGGTGAAGTTCACCGACGTCGACGTCATCGCCGACATCACCATCTGAACGGCCTCGGGCTCTCGACTACGGGATCGCCTCGTAGACGATGTTGTTCGGGGTCTCCGCTATGCGATTGAAGGTGGAGAAACCCGACGCCTCGAAAATGGTCCGCATGCCGACTTCGCCGGCCTGATTCCCGAGACCGGCAGCACCCTCCTGAGCGAGTGAGCACGGGACGCAGCCGAAGAGACTCATGCCGTAACGCAGGGCTGCCATGAACCCATGGTTGTCTTCCCGCGAGTCCTTCGCGAACGGCTCAACCAACATCAGGTGGCCATTGGAGCCAAGTTGGGATCGGGCGTGAGCGGCCGCGCCGACCGGATCTCCCATGTCATGGAGGCAGTCGAAGAAACAGATCAGGTCGAACGGCCCGGAGTAGCCGTCGGCCGCTGCCACCTCGAACGACACGTTCTCCAGCCCGAGTTCAGCTGCGGTCGTGCGAGCCGCCTCGACTGACGGCGCGTGGAAATCGAAGCCGGTGAACGAACTGTCCGGGAAGGCGCGCGCCATCCGTACCGTCGAGGCGCCGTTGCCGCAACCGATGTCAGCGACGGCGATACCTGCGTTCAATCGGTCGACACCGCACGACAACGCCGGCATCCAGTGCTGAATGAGGAGATGGTCGTAGGCCGGCCGAAACAACTCCTCAGTGCCCTCAAAGAAGTAGTGGTGATGCTCTCCCCAGCCGACCGCACCATCTCCTCGCAGTGCCTCGATGCCCTGATCGAGATCGAGATACAGCGCCTGGGTGCCCACGAGCCCACCTGCCATCCAGAACGGTGATGTGGAATCGGCGAGAGCTGTCGCAACCGCGGATGGCAACCGGTAGGTGTCCGATGACGCCTCGTAGACCGCCAGCCCGGCGGACGCCTGCTGATCGAGCCATTCCCGGGTGAGCCGCGGGTTCGTCCCCGCCGAGGCGGCCACCTCGTCTGCGGAGAGCGCGCCCCGGCCATCCATTGCCTGGTAGAGGCCGGTTCGATGGCCGGCGATGATGCACGCCACGGTGACGGCGCCCACCATTGAGCCCGCCACGGAGCGCAACACCTCGCGGATGTCCGGCTCGTTGTTGTTCGTCTCGTTCATGTCACCTCCGAAACGTCGCGGGGAGGGGCCAACAGGACCCCTCCCCGAAACACGATGAGACCGTCAGCCGGTCGTGAATCTGGTCAGTCGTAGATTGCGAGGACCGTCGCGAGGCCGATCAGGCCGATGATCAGCAAATTCATCACTCTGAACACCACGATGGGAGCTTTCATCATCGCGACCCCAAACGCGGTCGAAGCGACACCCGGGGGTACTGATTTCTGCAGCGCGCTGAAGTCCTGGAAGATGCCGTCCCACCAGATGATCACCCAAAGCGAACCGAGGACAACGAACGCGGCCAGAGCCAACTTGATGCTGTCACTCAGTGCCGACACGTCGCCGAAGACCAGCATCGCAATCGATGCCGCCACCGCTGTCGTGTAGGGAAGAATGATCGCGCGACCGTCAGCTGCGCGAGTCTCTACGACCCGAGTCCAAGTCTTCTCATCCATACTTTTCGTGTCCTCCTGATGTGGTTGCTCTGATGTGGTTGTTCTGATGTGGTTGTCTCGCCGGCTGGCGAGAAGATGGGAGCCTCAGGCGACTCGAATGGCGACGAGGCCCTCCATGCTGCCCGCCGTCGGAGCCCCCGGAGCCGACTCGAGGAGCTGGAGAATGGACGCGTCGGGTGGTGCGGAACGCGCCGCATCGATGTCGTCGAGCGAACCCGCGTTCGCGCAGAGGCCGATGGTGAAGGGGATTGGTTCGGCCAGGTTGAAGATGGTCTGTGTGATGCCCGATGCCGCATGTTGGGCGTCGGCCATCTGATGGCTCCAAGCGATTGAGGCGGCCCACTGGCGAGGATCGACCTGCCAGGTCGTCACAGCGACAGCACCCGGGGGCTCCCGCAGAGTGCCGGCGACGTGCGTCACCCGCGCCATGAAGTCACCAGCAGGACCATCGAGGCGCTCGGCGAAGGATCGCTGCGCGGCCATGAAGTCGGCATCGCCGATGAGTTGTGCGTTCATCGCCATCAACTCGCCGTGAGTAGAGAACATGTCGGCCACCCACATACGACCGATCGAGCCGAGAACGACGGTGTACACCGTCGCCTGCCTACCGGTGATCGAATTTGCTCTCGCTATCAGGTCGATCAACTCCGGGACGGCCTCGGCGGACTGGCCGGGCTTCACCTGGATATGGCGATTGAACATGAACATGTGTGACCTCCTAGCTTTGGCAGTTCGTTGCACCTCTCGTCATTCGACGGTAGGGACAGCTGGTTGCGAAAGTCTTGCCATGCCCGCGGCGTCGCAAATCCGGGGATTGACCCTTCCAGTACCGAAGCAGTAGCTGCTCGAACACGTCAGCCGCTGTCGGCCATCCGCTTGGCAACCTGGGCAGCCATGTCGCCGACCGGCTGGATCGTCGCCGAGCCGGAGGGAATGATCGGCCGCAGTCCCTCAACAAGCGCGTCGTAACTGTCGGTCTCAACCACGAAGAAGAAGTCGTGCCCGGGTGGATCCACCCAGGCGCCAACCACTGTGACGCCGTGCTCGGCGAGCGCCGGAAGGACGGCGCCGAACGACGCTCCAACCGCTGCTGGATCGTGCGCCGGGCAGGTGTTCTCGTCGTGATGATGATGAATGTGGAAGAGCATCGCCCAAGTGTGCGATACCGACCTTGTGACACCCTTGCGGTGTCAGAGCACCGTCCGCACTCGCCAGAGATCGGGAAAGAGTTCGACCGCAAGCATCCGCCGGAGATAGTCGACCCCATTGGTGCCCCCGGTCCCAGTCTTCATTCCGATGACGCGCTCGACGGTGGTCACGTGGTTGAAGCGCCAGCGGCGCACATAGTCCTCGAGATCGATGAGCTTCTCGGCCAGTTGGTACTCCGACCACCAGCGCTCCGGATCGGAGTACACCTGGCGCCACATCTCGACCACACCGTCATCGACCCGGTGGGGCTCAGAGCGATCGCGGCCCAGCACGCCAGCAGGTACTGGGAGTCCAGCGCGCTCGCATAGCGCCAGCGCCTCGTCATAGAGGCTTCGTCGAGACAACTCCGTCGTGAGCCGAGCGGCGGTGTCGCGTCGTCCTTCATGCGGTGTGACCATCGCTGCGTTGCGGTTGCCGAGAGCGAACTCGATCTCGCGATATTGGAACGACTGGAAACCCGACGACCCCCCGAGCGCATCGCGGAACTGGGAGTACTCCGACGGGGTCATGGTGCGAAGCACATCCCACGCAGAGTTCAACTGCTCGAAGATTCGCGACACCCGGCTCAACATCTTGAACGTCGGCTCAAGTCGATCCTCCGCCATGGCCGTGCGGGCAAGATCGAGTTCGCGGATGACGAGCCGCATCCAAAGTTCCGACGTCTGGTGCTGGATGATGAACAACAGCTCGTCGGGCGCATCACTCAACGGCTGCTGCGCGCTGAGAATGTCATCGAGACGCAGGTAGTCGCCGTAGGTCATTGGTTTCCCGTCGGTGCCCTCGGCGTCCACGAGCGCGACAGTAACCGTGGCCGGCTTGATGGTCGACGAGACCGATGGCGAGGAGGGCGACGCTGGGGGCGTCGCTTACAACCGGATGAGCGCTGCGACCACCGCCGCCGCCGTCACGACCACGATCACGGGCGCCCGCCGCCACACGAGCACTCCCGCCACGGCGACACCGGCCGACCTCGCATCCAGGGTGAGCTCTCGACCGTTGGCGATCGTCAGCTGGACGATGACCGAGCCGACGACGGCCGCGGGAATCAGGGTGGCGAGGCGTGCGAACAATGGCACCCGGTCGAGGAGCGCCCCACCGGCGAACATTCCGGCCAGACGCTGCGACCAGACACCGATTGCCAACAGCGCGATGACTCCCCACGTCATGACGATCGCCCTGGGATCGACAGGGCGGCCACCGCGCCAGCCAGACTGAGAATGATCGGCACGCCCGCTGGTAGCACCGGGATGAGCACGGCGCAGATCGCACCGCCGATCACCGCGGCCGCCAGTCCGTCGCGCCGTCGCAGGAGGCTTGCGATCACCGCGAGGAGCAGTGCGGGGAACACGGCGTCGAGTCCGAGTCGCTCCGCGTCCCCGATCACATTGCCGAGGAACACCCCAATGAAGGTGCCAGATACCCAACCGAGGTGCATCGCGAGCGTCACCCACCAGAACACCGAGATCACATCGCGCGGCTTGGTCTCCTGCACCGCCACTCCGACATTCGGATCGAAGGACTGCAGTCCAGCTGCCGCGCGATGCCAACGGCCCACCTCGAGACGGGCGCCGAGTCCCGCGGCCAAAAGACCGAACCGCGTCGCCACCACCCACCCGGCGATCAGCCCGGCGAGCAAACCACCACCGGCGTCGCGCACCGCGAGATAAGCGAGTTCGGTCGTCGCGGCGTTCACGACTAGGGCGGCGACCACCGTGCGCAGTTCTGAGCCAGTTCGCTCCAGCACGAGGACGTTCACCGTGACCCCAAGCGTGAAGAACGTCAGGCCGATACCGAGGAGGACACCGAGGTCCGGTCGCTTCGACGCGCGCGCCACCAGCGGATTCTGACAGCCGGGAACTGCTCGAGGACCGCTCGGCGCGTTCCGCGTACTCCTCGGCGACATGACAGACTCGGAGCATGCGAGTCGATGCAAACTTCTACGGCAGTGTTCCGATGCCCGACGCCGGATACGGCGGCCCGGCGCCCGTTGATCGGCGTTACGACAACCCCGACTTCCTCGCCTGCTACGACAACTTGACCCACTGGGCCAAGACCATGGACCGGCTCGGCTACGACACGATGTGGCTCACCGAGCACCACTTCCAATACGAGGGCTACGAGGTCACTCCCAACCTCATCCTGTTCGGTCTCCACCTGGCCAAGGAGACCGAGCGCCTCCGCCTCGGACAGATGTTCAACGTCGTTCCACAGTGGCACCCGCTCCGACTCGCCGAGGATGCCGCCATGATGCAGATCCTCACCGGCGGGCGCATGCAGTTCGGCGTCGGCCGCGGCACCGTCCCTCGAGAAGCCCAGTCCCTTGGGGGAGTGGTGGCCTCGGGCGACAACGAGATGTCGGCCGAACTCGACCGGATCAACCGGGAGATCTTCGAGGAATCGATGGAGATCATCAAAGCGGCGTGGGAGAACGAGACGTTCTCGTTCTCGGGCAAGCACTTCACCCTCCCGCCTCCTGGCATCCCCGACCGTGGCTCGACCGTTAAGAACCTCACCCTCATCCCAAAGCCCATCGCGCCGATCGACGTCTGGCAGGCGGTGACGTCGCCGCCGACCCTTGATTACACGGCTCGGGTGCGACACCACGCCGTGCTTCCGGCCCGCGGCATCGACGGCACCAAGAAGTGGTGGGACTCCTTCGCCGAGAAGGCCGCCGATGGAGGATGGGAACTCGGCCGTGGTGAGGGCCGCTGCCTCGCCCTGAACGTGCACGTTGGGCGGACCAGCGCCGAGGCGCGCGAGTCGGGCCGAAATCCCCACGATGAATGGATCAAGTTCCTTTCCCCCTACGGCCGCTTCAAGCACTACGCGATGGCCGATGGCAGCGAGACACCGTTCGATCACAAGCCCTCGGTGGAGGACTCGATCGACCAGCAGATGATGGCGATCGGCTCGGTTGAGGAGGTCGCCGATCTCATGGGCCGCTACCGCGACGAGGTCGGTGTGGAGCACTTCGTGCTCTTCTTCGACATGCCTGGCCTCACCCAGGAGGCCATGGACACCCAACTCGAGATGATGGCCACCGAGGTGCTCCCGCGCCTCGGTGTCACCCTCGGTTCCTGACTGGCGCCCTAACTGCCGACCTAGTCTGCGTCGGTGGGCTCGCCACTGACCGTCCTCGTCACCGGCGCCGGAGCGCCCGGGATCACGGGAACGGTTCACGCGTTGAGGAACAACCCGTCGGGAGAAATTCCACGGATCATCGGATGCGATGTGCGTTCAGATGCTGTCGGCCAAGAATTGGTCGACGCGTTCGCGACCGTGCCAGCGCCTGAGTCGGACGACTATTTGGTTTCGCTCCTGTCCGTCTGCCGAGATCACGGTGTGGATGTGGTTCTTCCCCAGACCACTCGGGAAGTCGAACGACTGGCAGCGGCAGGGCAGCGCGTGCGAGCCGAGGGGATCGCGCTTGTGAGCGGGCAAGCTGAGGCGGTTCGACGAGGTAACGACAAGGTCGAGACCCTCCAGGCATTCGAATCGGCCGGGCTTACGACACCGAGGTGGTCGCTGGCGCGATCAGTCGACGAGGTCGCCGACCTCGCAGTTGAGTTCGGCTACCCGGAACTTGAGGTTGTCGTCAAACTGCCGAGGGGTAACGGGATGCGAGGGTTCCGCGTGCTGAGCGCTGACGCGCTGCGTTACGAGGCCTTCGCGAACGCCAAGCCCGGCGACCCTCGGGTCGCCCTTGACGCGTTGCTCGAAGTGCTCGCCACTGCCAATGACGTCGAACTGCTCCTCATGGAGTACCTCCCTGGCGTCGAGTACTCGGTGGACTGTTATCGCGGCCCCTCGGGTGATGCCGCTGTGGTGCGTGAGCGAACCGCGATTCGAAGCGGCATCGCCTTCGACACGGTTGTGGTTGATCGCCCTGATGTCGGCGCGATGGCGCTCCGCGGTGCCGAGGAGCTCGGCCTCGACGGCGTCTTCGGATTCCAATTCAAGGAGTCCCGCGACGGCTCGGTGATGCTTCTTGAGTGCAACCCTCGGGTTCAGGGCACCATGGTCACCTCGGTACTCGCCGGTGTCAACGTTGTGTGGGCAGCGGTCAACGATGCACTCGGCCGGCCACCGCTCTCGATTCCCGCGCCCCGTATTGGAACACGGCTCCGTCGGTATTGGGGAGGGGTCGATGATGCGGGCACTCACATCATGGGTTCGGCGTGATCGAGCGAGGCGCGCTCGGGGACGCGCGAGCAGTCCTCTTCGACCTTGATGACACCCTCTACGACGCCGCCACCTTCGAGACGCAGGCCGATCAAGCGGTGGCAGAGGTCTTCGCTCGCCTCGGTGAGATTGAGGTTGCCGAGGCGCTCGTCTACGCGGCGAACGCCCGTGTAGGGGGATGGTCCGGGTATCTCGATAGGTGGGCTGAGGCCATGAACCTCGGCCGCGAGTCGGTCGCCGAGGCGCTGAATGTGAGGCGCTCGATGTCACCGCGGCTTGAGTTGCGATCGGGAGCAGCGGAACTGCTCTCCGAACTCAAGGAAGCCGGTCGTGCGATCGCGATTGTCACCAACGGTGATCGACGACAGCAGGAGAACAAAGTCGACGCCCTCGGTCTGGTTGCTCGTTGGGGGATACACGTCGAATATGCGGCGGACTCCGAACCGAAACCCTCACCTCGGTCTGTTGAGCGGACCTTGAACACCATTGGTGTTCCTGCCCCGCAGGCGGTGTTCGTCGGTGACTCGGCCTCGGATGAGAGCGCGGCGCAGGCTGCGCAAGTCCGGTTCGTGTGGGCGGAGGAGATCTTCGGCCCGCTGAGGTGAAACCCGGTCAGCCCGTCAGTTCATCGAAGTTCGAGAGATAGTCCCGAGCGGCGTCTCGGAATGATGTCTCCCGCTGGCTCAGCAGCGCTCGAAGGCGGTGGCCGCTCGTGGGACCGCCACCGGTCCACCAGATTGGGTGGGTCAGCAGTTGGAGCGACCCCTCGTCGGGGAATTCCGAGGCGTTCCACCTTCCCCGCGAATCCGACACGTACGCGATCTCGTCGAAGAAGCGGCGCTCATAAGCGTGAGGCACCGACAGGTCAAGCGTCTCGTAGTCGATTGGGTGGCTGGCAGGTCGATGGAAACTCAGTGAGTCGACGGGGACGCCGACGATCTGCTCGAAAGCAGCAATCTCCGCTTGTGCCCCTGCGGACAGGTTGGAGGGTGAATACAGCGACGCGTCGACATGGATGCCGACGCGGTGCCCAAGTTTCTCGACCTCTCGCACGATTGCGACGCTCCGGTCCTCCAAGAGGTTGTAGGTCGTGCCTCGTAACAGGAAGAAGTACGTCGCGTGGAGGCTCCTTTCAGCAACGGTCCGCGCGTGTTCCATGGCGACGTCGAGATCGAGGTCCACGTCGTGTCGTAAGAGGAGGCGGTCGCTGCCTGAGTCCTCCGAGAACCAGCCGAGCGATCGACCCGATGCCGTCAATCGATCGACGAGGTCGCAGTAGCGCTCAAGCGTCCACTCGGACTCAGGCACGGGAATCGGCACCCCCAGAGTCTGCCCGACGGTGCCCGTAGGCTGGGCACATGGCCGCAGAGCGGAGACTCCGTGTGGTTCATGCGGCAGGTCAACTTCGCACGTCAGCGGGCATCGAGCAACAGATGCTGTGGGAGCAGGAGGCCGCCGACGCGCTTGACCTCGATTGGACCTCGATGCTCATCCGCCCAAAGGGGGTGAGCGGTTCGAGTAGTCGAGTGCTTCACGAGATCGAACTCCGAGATCCCGGCCATGACCTTCGAACGTGGATCGCCTTCCGCCGTCGCTTTTACGCACTACTCGCGAGCCTCGATCCAACTCCTGACGTCCTGTTGCTCCGACATAACGTTCACGATCCGTTCGAGGCGCGGTTCATCGCGTCGCACCGAAACGTTGTCACGGTGCACCACACCATTGAGGACGCCGAGATCCTCGCCCTTGGCGGTCGCGCCGCCCCGGTGAAGCGGCGACTTGAGCGACACTTCGGTGCACGGAGTCTCCGCAGTGCGGCGGGGATCGCAGGCCTCACCCCCGAGATCCTCGCCCATGAGCGTTCTCGCCGCGTCAACTGCGCACCGGCGACATTCGTCTATCCGAACGGGCGGCTACTCGATGACGCACTACCTATCGATCGCCGTGACGGCCTGCGACTGGCCTTCGTCGCCTCGGAATTCGCACCGTGGCAAGGGTTGGAGGGCTTGCTCGACCGCCTCGCCGCCTCGACTGCCGACATTGCACTCGATGTCGTTGGTTCGCTCTCCGCCGAGCAGGAGCGACGCTGCGCCAAAGATCCGCGGGTGCGAGTGCATGGCCTTCTCGATCAGAAGGCCCTCCGAGATGTGCTCGCCGCTGCAACGGCTGGGATCGCGGCGCTCCGGGCCGACGGCAAGGGCCTGACACAAGCCTGCTCGCTCAAAGTTCGCGACTATCTCGCCGCCGGGGTGCCGGTGGTCTCTGGTCACGATGACGTGTTCCCCGATGACTTTCCCTACTACCGACGCACCGGCACCGATATCGACGCGATCCTCGCTGCGGCCCACGAGTGGCGGTCGGTGGATCGCGCGACGGTCCGTGAGGCCGCTCGACCCCACATCGACAAGGTCGAGCTCGTGCGGCGCCTCCATGGCGAACTCGTCGCCGCGTTCGCCTCAGCCGACGACTGAGCGGGCAGACTCTCGCGATGGGAACGAGTGCGGAGGC
>Ga0181594_10001149_pt1 | contig 24869 bp, 22 predicted proteins | sample 071ome_18_FD_145603 | JGI IMG/M metagenome (GOLD analysis project Ga0181594, IMG submission 145603) | Coastal salt marsh microbial communities from the Groves Creek Marsh, Skidaway Island, Georgia - 071413BT metaG (spades assembly) | ecosystem: Environmental > Aquatic > Marine > Intertidal zone... | reverse complement strand
CGACCTCCCGCTGACGGCGACCTTGAGCGGTCCGGGGGAGATCACCTCGTGGGCCATCAGCGATTCCTTGCCGGCAGGAGTGTCCTTCGGTACGACGAACGGGACCTTCTGGGGCACGCCGACCGAATTGTGGACATCGCGCACCTACACGGTGTGGGCGAACAACAGCGGCGGCTCGACCTCAGCCACGGTGACCATCGAGGTCGTGGACCAAGTGCCTTCGGTGGCGTACGTCCCTGCCTCCGTGGTGTTGGTCAACAACACCGCCTCCCCCAGCCTCCCGCTGGTGCCGAGCATAACCGGACCGGGCGACGTGACCTCGTGGGCCATCAACGCCAGCCTGCCAAACGGCCTTTCCTTCGATGCAGCCATCGGCACCGTGACCGGTGTCGCGACGGAATTGTGGCCGATGTGGACCTACACGGTATGGGCGAACAACAGCGGGGGGTCCTCCAGCACCACCATCACCCTCGAGGTGGTCGATCGGGTGCCGGGCATAGCTTACGTCCCTGCTTCTGTTGCGTTGACGAACAACACGCCGTCCTCCTTCCTCCCGCTGGCCCCCACCGTCACCGGGCCGGGGCACATCCTCACGTGGGAGATTTCCGGGGAACTGCCGTCTGGCGTCTCCTTTGACGCCAGCACGGGGGTGTTTTCCGGTCTCGCCACCGAACTGTGGACCGCGACCACTTACACGGTATGGGCCAACACCACCGGTGGCGCCGCCACGACGACCATCACCCTGAGCGTGGTTGATCAGGTGCCTTCCATCCTCTACGCGCGCTCGAGCCTCTCCCTGACGAACGGGACCTCGAGTAGCCTCCTGCCGCTCTCCCCCTCGACGGCAGGCCAAGGTGAAATCACGGGATGGAGCATCACGCCTGACCTGCCGTCCGGGCTCTTCTTCGGTGCCAACAACGGCACGCTTTGGGGCACGCCGCAGGAGGTGTCTCCGTCGCAACGCTACACGGTCACGGCGTTCACCACTGGCGGCGAGGCCACGACCTCCCTCACCATCGTGGTGCAGGCACGTGCCCCCAGCATCACCCTGATGCCAAGCACGCTGGAGCTGGTCGCCTGGCTGCCGGACGCCCGGCTCCCGTTAACGCCAACCGTGCTCGACCAGGACGGTCCGATCACGTGGACCATCACGCCTGACGTGCCGACTGGCCTTTCCTTCTCCTCCGCGAACGGCAGCGTCTGGGGCCTGCCCACCGAGCCGATGCCCACCCGTCAGCATACCATTCGGGCGACCGGCGCAGGTGGTAGCGACGAGGTCACGCTTGTGCTCACCGTTCGTGACCCAACGCCTGTGGTGCGGATCACCAGCGAAGTGGTCCTCGTCGAGGGACGGCCGATGCCAACGTGGAGCCCGACCCTCCTCGCCGGCACGGTGGACACGTGGGCGCTGGCTCCGGAGTTGCCCGACGGGCTGACCTTCGAGGCCTCCACTGGCGGCATCAGCGGTACGCCAACGACCGTCTGGGAGCGAAGCATGTGGACCCTCTGGGCCAACACCACCGGGGTCAGTCTCGCCGTCCATCTAAACATGACCGTGCTGCTCGATACCGACGACGACGGCCGACCGGACGGATTGCCCAACGGCGGCGTTCCGGGTCTGGTAGAGGATGTGGACGACGACAACGACGGCTTGTCGGATTTGCTCGAGGAAACCCTCGGCACCAATCCGAAGGTGAGGGACTCCGACGGTGACGGCTGGGAGGAGCGGATGGAAGTGGATTGCGCCACAAATCCGGCGAACGCGTCCTCTGTGCCAAGCGACGTGGACGGCGACGGGGTCTGTGACCTGCTGGAAGCCGATCCAGACAACGACGGATGGTCCTCCGAAGACGAAGCAGCGTGCATGACCGATCCACTGGACCCGGAGGACGTGCCAATGGACACCGACGGTGACCGCATCTGCGACCGCTTCGAGGCGGCCTCGGTCCACTACAGCAACCTCTCTGAGGAAGGCTTCGGCTACCTTGTGATCGGGCAGTCCTACCGGTTCGAACCCGTTCTTGAGAACATCAACCCAGTCCTGTGGTCCTCAAACGGGTCCCTTCCCACCGGGCTTGAACTGAACGCCTCCACCGGCCTCATCCAAGGCATCCCCTCGGTGGTGCAATCCGGCGCCAACATCACGCTGCGCGGCTTGGATCTTGAGCAAGAGCGCGTCGTGGAGGTGACGGTGGTCCTGCTGGTCGGCCAAGACACGGACCTCGACGGCATACCCGACGACGACCTCGATGGATCAACGAACCCCCTCGTCGGCGACGACGACGACGACAACGATGGCGCTCCGGACGACCTCGAGCAGGCCTGCGGTTCCGACCCACGCAATGCCACGTCCATGCCGGCGAGCGAGGCACGGCTCGAGGACGGGGTTTGCGTTGTGGCGTCCGGGTCAGAGGAGGTGCTCCCCGAGCCGGGCCCAAGCCCCTTCACCCTCTTCCTCCTGTTTTGGGTCGGTGTCGCCGTGCTTTTCCTCGCGCACCGCAGCCGGGAGGACAAGGACGAGCGAGCGGCCCGCGCAGCGCAGAAAGACAAGGAAATTGAAGCGATGATCAAGGCAGCTCAAGACGATGAAGCAGCCACGGACCGTTGAGCCGTCCCTTGGACCTCTGAGCCGAGGCGCTTCGGCCTGTTTGCTGTGTGGCGGCGTGCGAAGGGGCCCTCCGCCCCGCGAAGCGTGCCACAGGTCCGTGACGTCGAAAGGGCCACCTCTGCATCAGATGACGGGATAGCCGGTGACGAACTCGCCGATCTGCAGCACCTGGTTGGACGAGCCCCCGTCCGGGAAGTGGATCGTCAAATGGGCGTCGATGTTGTTGTTCGCGAGGAAGATTGGTCCACACTGGCTTCCTAAGGGCGCATCGTTCGTCCCACCGTCGATGCCGAAGAAGTAGCGCTCCCCTGGGATTAATTCCGTCGCGGTGTTGGTGGGTTCGTCCCCAACCTTCCAAATTGAGGCCCCACCCGAGCTAAAGGGAGGCCCTGAAATCCAATCGTCCAGCGTGCCGCTTCTGTAGTGCAAGTTCCCATTCTCGGTGCACCAGAGCACCCAGGCCACGTCGGAGGGTGCCACTTCCTTCCCTTGGCCTTGGTACTCCACCATGAAGAGGAAATCGTCGTACTGGTCTTCGACCCATGCGCCGACCACGACGATTTGGGTGGCGCTGGACTTGGTCGCGTCCGCGGCGGTGTGTTGGTACTGCTGGGCAAGCCCTTCGACGACCTCCATCATGGTGGCGGAAATCACGGCGATCATGATGACCGTCGCGATGTACATGATGATCATGTCAATGCCAATCGCGGCCTCATCGTCGTGTTCCGTCTCCATGCCGTCACCTCAGAGAAAGACCTCGCCAGATTCTGGATTTCCATCGGTTTCGACGAAGGTCTGGAAGGTGCGTCCATCCTCAACTACGATGACCAAGGTGCCGAAAAAGTCGGGGCCGATGTCGCATTGCGCGTCCATTGTCATGAAGGCGTGGTAGGTCATGTCCCCCTCAAATTCGTCGATGGTGGCGGCCGTCTGGCCGTCGTCGAGCACGGTGGTGGCGTCGAGAAAATCACCCTCGGTGTAGCCAATTTCCGAGGAGGTGGCGCCGAAGTCCCGCTTGCACAACATCACCCACGTTAGGGACGTTTCAGGGATTGGAGCGGTCAGGTGCGGCAGTTCAAACACGACGTGCAACGTGTCGCCTGCCGCACCGTCCACGTATTCCGTCATTTCCAAACTGATCACCAACACGATGCCGTTGATGGCGTCCGCCGATTGCATCCCCGCGTCACGGGCATCGGTCATCGCACGCTCCTGGACCGAAATGAGCAGGGCGGAAGCGATGCAGGACATCACCATGATGGCGACCAGCATGTACAGGGCGCTGATGGAGGTCTCCGCCCCGTCGTCCAACCGCTGCAGGTGCATCAGGAACGCTCCTCAGCCTTGGTACGGCATCCATGCTCCGCTCGCGGCGTCGTAGTAACTCAGGCTGCCGTCGGCCGCCTTGCTCCAATGCACGCCGTTCTCTTCCCATTGCACAGGGTTCGCGGCCGGTGCTTCGGTCGCCTGCCCAAGTTCGGGGAGGGACTTGTCGGCGAAGGCGTGCTCGGTGGCGGCGTCGACCACCGCGCTTGTGTCGGCAAAGCCGGCCGCGACCGTGGCACCACCGCCCCGGCGGGCCATGAGGAGGCCAGCCAAACCAGCGATGACGAGGATGGCCACCACGCCGAGGACGAGGCCGGTGCTGCTGCTTTCCGCCTCGACGGTGGAGCGGAGCCCATCGTCAGGGTAGGCGTCGAACTGGTCGGCCACGCCGTCACCGTCGCGGTCGCTCGTTGCGGTGGCGTTCATCGGGAAGGCGTCCTCTTCGTCGTTCACGCCGTCGTTGTCGGAGTCGAGTTGTGACTTGGCACAACCGTCAGCGTTGACGATCGCTCCCTCGGGCGAGCCCGGGCAGGTGTCGAGGCCGTCGTGAATGCCGTCACCGTCGGTGTCGAGTTGCTCCTTCGCACAGCCGAGGATGTCCACGACGGCGCCGGCAGGGGTCATCGGGCAGGCGTCCACGGCGTTGTTGCGGCCGTCGCCGTCCTCGTCGAGTTGCGTGTCGGCACAGCCCACGAGGTCCACGTCTGCTCCCGCAGGGGTGGCCGCGCACTCGTCGATGGCGTCGGAAATCCCGTCGTCGTCCGCGTCGAGTTGGTAGGCGGCGCAGCCCATGCCGTCCACGGCCGTACCGCTCAGGGTCATGGGGCACGCATCGAGGTCGTCGGTGATGGTGTCCATGTCGGTGTCGCGCTGGTTGTCCGCGCAGCCGTGGTCGTCCACCTCAAGGCCGTCGTCGGTATAGGCGCAGTCGTCGTCCGCGTCCATGACGCCGTCGCCGTCCGCGTCGCGCTCGTCCGCAGCGCAGCCCATCCCGTCCACGCTCATGCCGGGCGTGGTCGTGGGGCACTGGTCGCGGGCGTCGTCGATGCCGTCACCGTCGGTGTCCAACTCGACCAGGGCACAACCGCTGCTGTCCACGGTGCGGCCCACAGGGGAATTCGGGCAGGCGTCGTAGGCGTCCATGACGCCGTCGAGGTCGCTGTCGCGCTGGTTTTCAGCGCACCCCATCGCGTCGACGCTCAGCCCTGCGTCGGTGTTCGGGCAGGTGTCCACATCGTCCGTCACGCCGTCCTCGTCCTCGTCGCGCTCGATGTCGGCGCAGCCGTTCGCGTCCACGGGCTCGCCCGCGGGCGTGTCGGGGCAAAGGTCGGGGTTGTTGCCGTTGATCTCGTCACCGAGCCCGTCACCGTCCCGGTCGGACCACTGCGTGGCGTCGTCGGGGAAGGCGTCGGCCTCGAAGCCAACCGGGTTGTCGCCGTAGCCGTCACCGTCGCGGTCCTCCCACTGGGTGCCCTCGTCGGGGAAGGCATCGGGGCTGTTGCCGTTCATGTTGTCACCGTAGCCGTCGCCATCGCGGTCGGCCCACTGCGTACCGTCGGAGGGGAAGGCGTCCCCGTCGGTGCCGGTCGGGTTGTCACCGTAGCCGTCTCCGTCGGTGTCGTGCCACTGCGTGGCATCGTTGGGCCAAAGGTCGGGCGTGGTTCCGTTCAGGTTGTCGCCGTACCCGTCGCCGTCGGCATCCATCCATTGGGACGCGTCGGTGGGGAAGGCGTCACCCATGGTGCCGCTCGGATTGTCGCCGTAGCCGTCGCCGTCGCTGTCGGTCGCTTGGGAGGCATCCGCGGGCCAGAGGTCGGGGTTGTTGCCGTTCGGGTTGTCGCCGTAGCCGTCTCCGTCGCTGTCCGACCATTGCGTGCTGTCCAGCGGGAAGGCGTCGCCCATCGTGCCGGAGGCGTTGTCGCCGTAGCCGTCTCCGTCGCTGTCGGCCCATTGGCTGGCGTCGCCGGGGTACAGGTCGCCCATCGTACCGTTCGTGTTGTCGCCGTAGCCGTCACCGTCCGTGTCCCAGTGCTGGTCGGGGTTGTTCGGGAACATGTCCACGGCGTCGGAATACCCGTCACCATCGGTGTCGGTCTGGGCCAGCGAGCACCCGTAGGCGTCCACGGTTGCCCCTGCGGCCGTGTTCGGGCACTGGTCGAGTTCGTTGCGGACGCCGTCGTTGTCGTCGTCGATGATGAAGGTGATGCAGTCCGTTTCGCCAGGGTACTGGTTGCCGTTGGCGTCGAACATGAAGGCCGCGATGCAGTAGGTGCCGCTGCCGTTGGGTGTGGTGTAGGTCCACGTGTCGATCAACTGGTTCTGTGCGGTCGCGGTGAAACTGCTGCTGCCGGACTGGGCGACCGTCGCGTTGCCGGAGTCGAGCAATCGGGCGTACCAGGTGTAGGTGGTGCCCACCACGAGGTCCGTGCCGCGCAGGTCGACGTCGTTGGTGCTGCTGTTGGCCGACGCCGATGCGCTGTCGATGCGGATCGTGGGCAACTGAGGCACGAAGGTGTCCTCGTGGAAGCCGATCATCTCGCCCGTAGTGTTGTACATCCCAGCGGCAAAACTGTGGGTCCGCGTGGTGATTGGATTCGTCCACGTGATGTTCAGCATCTCCGAGGACGATGAGGCCGTGAAATTGGACCAGCCTGAGTCAATGACGCTGCCGTTGCCGGTGTCCTCGACCTCCCAGTACACGTCGTAGGTCGAGCCAGCGGTCAGGTTGGTGGCGTCGAGCATCGCCATCGTGGAGCCCGACAGGCCGCCGTCGAGCATCTCGACGTACGCGCCGTCCACGTCGTCGGACAGCAGGACGGTCCCTGTCGCGTCGTAGAGTTCCGAGGCGAGGCCGTACCAGCCTTCGGATTCGACGTTGGTCCACGTGAAGTTGACCCATTCCGTCGTTCCCGTGGCGTTCACCCAGTAACTGCTCACGGTGCCCACCGACCAGGTGGAGGCGTTGATGGGCCATGAGACCACGCCGACGTCGGTGATGTAGGACGTGCCTGCCGTCAGGCCATCGTACATCACGTCGGCGGCGGTGGCGTTCGCGTACGCCATCACGTCCACGGTTTCGAAGGTTTGACCGCCGCCAGGGTTGCTCGTCGTCACTTCGATGTCGTAGGTGTTTGCGAAGGTGGTGCCACCAAAGCCGGTGTAGCCGTAGACCACGATGTAGGTGGTCTGGTTGCTGGTGGCCACGATGGTGTCGCTCTCCACGCTCGACGTTGAATAGGAGCCGCCAATCGTGGTTGTGCCGCTCGAATCGAACCAGTCGAAGTCGATGTCGCCGAGGCTATGACTGAAGGAGATGTTGGTGTAGTACGTGGTCCCGGAAACCATCTGCACCTCAAACCAGTCTTCGTCGGTGGCGGAATCGATGGACAAGCCGGTGCAGTCCAGAGGGAGCACGGAGGCGAGCGTTGAGTCCTGAATGCTGTCGTTCGGCTCAAGGATGTCCGGGTTCACGGTGTTGTTCCCTGTGCAGGGGCTTGGTGGTGCGCTGCCGTTCGATTGGCTGCCCGTTCCACCGCCGCCGGTGCTCTGGACGGTGAACTTCCAGATGGTGATGTTCCACGTGCCTGCGGGGTTGAATCCGCCGTAGGAATAGCCGAAGATCTCGATGTAGACCATGCCGCCGTGCGCTGCAGTCCCGTTCGTGGTGACCGTCTCGGGGTTGTTCACCCACGAATCGTCGAGCCAGTTCTGGTTCGCGTCGTAGATGGCGAGGTCGAAATCGTCGACGCTGTTGAAGTCGAGTTGGACCGCCAGCCCTTCGTTGGCGTTCAGCGCCACGCGAAGGTAGTCGAAGTCGTCCGTCCCTGAGACCAGGTCCCCGCTTCCCGTCAGGGAACCGCTGAAGATGTAATTCGGGATGGAGGTGGGGCTGCTCATGTTGTCCGGAAGGTCGCCGCTGCCGCCCATGTCGGACTGCGTCGAGCCAACGGCGGCGACGCTGGGGGTGTAGGCAAAGGCCGAGGCCACAAGGAGCAGGGCAAGAAGCACGGGACGCATCCGCAGGTTGCGCATGAAGGAAGGTCACGGACCTGCCGTATGAGGCTATCCACGCTTTCCCTCAAATCGCGGTCGGGGCCACGTGCCCGTCGCGCTTGTCGTCGGGGGTCCGAACGCGTGACCACACGCCGGTCATCAGTTCGTCGTGGTGCTGCTCGCAGTAGTTGAAACGCCGGTAGGCTTCACGGAAGGAATACGCCTTCTTGCCCGTGGCCACAAGGTAGCCTTCTGGTGAGAGCCGAGAGGTGATGGTCCCGTGTCCGCTGCACCCTGGGAAATCACACACGGGTGTCGTATCCATGGTACCACCTCGCCTTCAACACCTATGAAGCATCGTCCTCGGCCGGCTCAGGGTCGGGTTCGATGACGACGAGGGGCACGTTGGCTTCAATGGCCTCACCTTCTTCGCATTGGACCGAGGTCACCGTCCCAGCGACGGGGGCCTGAATCTCGTTCTGCATCTTCATGGCTTCCAAGATCAGGATGACTTGACCCTCCTCGACGCGCTGCCCTTCGTTGACCTCAACGGTCACCACCTTCCCGGGGATGCTCGAGGACACGGTGCCTGAGCGCTTCTTCTTCCCACCGCCTCCGCCGCGTCGCTTTGGAGCGGCCACGGCCTCGGGGACCTCGATCTCGAAGGTACGGCCACCCACCTCGACGCTGTACGTCGGTCCATCGCCGTTGATGACGACCTCGAAGGTTTCGCCGTCCACGGTCACGGTTCGGGTTGTGCTCATGACGTCACCTCCAAGGGGCCCTCGCGCTTTGCTGGTGCATGCGGCTGCTTCGCCCCATCGCTTGACGACGGTGGTCCATGCTCCATGCCTCGCCGGCCTGGCGACCGACCTCGGCCTGCCCGCTGCCCTCGTCAACGAGGCTCAGCACGGCCATGATGGCGGCTGCGCGGAGGGTCGCTTCGTCGGTCATCGTGCTCACTCACAGGGGGATGTTTCCGTGCTTCCGCGCGGGGCGGAGTTCCTCCTTGTCGGAGAGCATGTCCAGGGCGCGGCACAGGTGCCGGCGCGTCTGCGAGGGTTCGATGACGTCGTCGAGGTAGCCGAGGCCAGCGGCGGTGTAGGGGTTCGCGAAGGCTTCGTTGAATTCGGTCGTGAGCCGCTCGCGCTCCTGTTCGGGATTGCGTGCTCCGGCAATGCGTCGGCGGTGGATGATCTCCACCGCGCCAGCGGCCCCCATCACGGCGAGTTCGGCCGTCGGCCATGCCACGTTGTAATCGCCGCGCAGGTGCTTCGAGGACATGACGTCGTAGGCGCCACCGTAGGCCTTGCGAAGGACAACGGTGAGTTTGGGCACCGTGGCTTCAGCAAAGGCGTAGAGGAGCTTGGCCCCATGGCGGATGATGCCGCCCCATTCCTGGCTCGTTCCGGGGAGGAAGCCGGGGACGTCTTCGAAGGTCAGCAGCGGGATGTTGAACGCGTCGCAGAAGCGGACGAAGCGTGCCGCCTTGTCCGAGGCATCGATGTCCAGGCAACCGGCGAGCACCTTCGGTTGGTTGGCCACGACGCCCACGGTGCGCCCGCCGAGGTGGGCGAAGCCACACACGATGTTCTGGGCCCAGTCGGCCTGCACCTCAAGGAAGCCCCCGTCGTCGACGACCTCGCGGATGACGTCGAGCACGTCGTACGGCTTCGTCGCGTCGTCTGGGAGCATGTTGTCGAGCGCCTCGCACACCCTGTCGGCAGGGTCGCTGCTCCGTCGTTCCGGCGGCCGCTCCATGTTGTTGAGCGGCAGCAGGTCGACGAGGTCACGCGCAAGTGCGATGGCCCCATCGTCGTCCTCGGCGGTGAAGTGCGACACGCCGGACTTCGAGGCGTGGGTCATGGCACCGCCGAGGTCCTCGAAGGTGACGACCTCGTTGGTGACCGTCTTGATGACCTCTGGACCGGTGATGAACATGTGCGCGGTCTGGTCGACCATGATCACAAAGTCCGTGATGGCAGGGGAATACACCGCGCCTCCGGCACAGGGGCCCATGATGACCGAAATCTGCGGAACGACGCCGCTGGCGCGAACGTTTCGGAAGAAAATTTCCGCATAGGATCCGAGGGACGCGACGCCCTCTTGAATGCGGGCACCGCCGGAGTCGTTCAGGCCAATCACGGGTCGCCCGGTCTTCAACGCCATGTCAAGGACCTTGCAAATCTTCAGCCCGTGCATCTCGCCGAGGCTGCCCCCGTACACGGTGAAGTCCTGTGCGAAGGCGAACACTTGGCGCCCGTTCACCGTCCCATGGCCCGTGACCACGCCGTCACCGGGGATGACGTTCCTGTCCATGCCGAAATCCCGGCACCGGTGCTCGACGAGGGGGTCAATCTCCTGGAAACTCCCCTCATCGAGGAGGACTTCAAGCCGCTCGCGGGCGGTCATCTTCCCCCGGGCATGCTGGGCTTCGATACGGGCTTGACCGCCGCCTGCTTCGACGCGTGCTTTCCGGGCGCGGAGGTCTTTCAGGCGCTCCTCGGTTCCAGACATGGATGCACCTACCCTTCACCATCCGTGTCCGGTCTTTATCCGTTGCGAGCGGGAAGACCCTCAATCCCACGGGCAGCGCCGGTCGGTTGAAAACACGCCTTGGGATGGAAGCGCATGGACCGGGTCCTGCGCATCGTTGTCGCGAAGCCGGGCCTCGACGGGCACGACCGAGGCGCCAAAGTGGTGGCCCGCGCCTTGAGGGACGCCGGCCATGAGGTGATCTACACCGGGCTCCGCCGAACACCCAAGCAGATCGTGGACGCCGTGCGCGACGAAGACGCACGCTTCCTTGGACTCTCGAGCCTCTCGGGTGCGCACGGCCATCTCTTCCCGACCATTTGCGACCTGCTTCGGGAAGAGGGCCTTGACGACGTGGTGGTCTTCGGTGGAGGCATCATCCCCGACGAAGACCACGCCGACCTCCATGCTGCAGGAGTGCGGGCCATCTTTGGGCCCGGGACACCGACTGGGGACATCAACGCCTTCGTACTCGACGCCGCCGACCGTGAAGAAGCGGGCGTTGGCGCAGCCGGCGGTTGGGTTTGGCAGGGGGCGTGAACCGTGCGTGGCGCCACGCCCGCCTCGCTGCATGCTGAAGCCGTCGCCGGCTCACGCAGGGCCCTTGCCCGTTTGCTGAGCGACGTTGAAGACGGCCGTGCCTCGCCGAAGGACTTCGACACCCCCGAGGTCGCCGGCCGCTCGCTCGCCATCACGGGCCCTCCCGGTGTTGGCAAATCCTGCCTCATCGACCACATGCTGCGCGCATGGGCAGGCGAAGGGCGTCGGACGGCGCTTCTGGCGGTCGACCCCTCGTCCTCGTTGTCCGGCGGGGCCTTGCTTGGGGACCGCATTCGCTTGACGTCGCCAGACGAGCCGGACCTCGCTGACCGCATTTACGTGCGCAGCATCGCGACACGCCGCGCAACGGGAAGCGTGCCGACCGTGCTCGGCGACCTCGTGCGCACGCTGCACCTGTGTGGCTGGGAGCAGGTCCTCATCGAAACGGTCGGTGCGGGCCAATCCGAAGTCCGGTGCGCGGCGGTTGCGGACCGAATCGTCCTCATCGAGGGTCCCGCACGTGGCGACGCGGTGCAGGCGGAAAAGGCTGGATTGCTCGAACTCGCCGACTTGATCTTGGTCAACAAATCCGACCTTGACGGCGCGGCACGGCACGCCGCCGAACTGCGGGATGCTCTCTCCCTCGACGCGGGACGCCCTCCTGAGGTGCGCCTTGTCTCGGCCAAAACCAAGGAGGGGCTCGAAGAGGCCATGGCCCTGCTGAACGACCTTCCAGAACGGGCCGGGAGCAGCAGGGCGCGTGCCCGCGAACGGCTCGCAAACGCGGTTGAGCGCCACCTCACCGGGCACGACGACTATGAGTCCATGCTTGCGGAGATCGCTTCGGGTCGACGAAGCGTCGAGGAGGTCATGGAGGTGCTCTGGCGTGGATGACAACGGCATGGTGCCTCTGACCGACCCTGTCGATACCGCCGTTGGCGGTATGGGCGGTCACCTGCTTCGGCGCAGCATCCACCTCGGCATGTGCGTCGTACCTTGGATTGTGTACGCCCATGGGGAGCGAGCCGCCGACCTGCTTGGGCTCGCCAACGAAGCCCAAGTCGTCTCCGCGTTCGTGCTGCTCCTCGTTGTGGCGGAGGCGGCTCGGCTTCGACTCGGCATCACCGTGTTTGGGCAGCGCGACTACGAAGCCACACAAGTGTCCGCGCTGGCGTGGGGTGCGCTGGCCATCGGCCTGGTGCTCCTCGCCCTTCCCGAGGCAGCGTTGGGCGCCCCACTCATCCTCTCCCTCGCCTTGGGCGACCCGCTTTTGGGCGAACTCCGGCGAGCGGGTCGTCCCCCTCGAACGGTCTTCCTTGTGGGGACCGTCGCCCTCGCGCTGGTGTGGGGCGCCTGCGTGGCGTGGCTCGGCACACCGTGGCTGCTTGCGGTGCTGCTCCCTCCGCTTTGCGTGGCCGCAGAATGGCCACGCCTTCGGTGGATCGACGACAACGCCACCATGCTGCTGCTGCCCTTGGCTGCAGTGATGTTGCTTCAGCCGTGGTTGTGACCCCACTACATTCAAAGGCGCGCTTCCGGTGGCCCGGTCAGGGATTCACATGTCGGATGCAGACGTCAGCGAAGAGGTCAACCAATCCACCTATTTCGTGATCTTCGGCTTGGCCCTCGTGGCCCTTGTCATCACCGTCTTCCAGTATCCCGTCTGGGGCTACTGAAGCCAGCCTGCGCGAAGCGCTCGATGGACGAGGCTTCAAAACACGCCTGTCGGAGGACGGCGCATGTGTGGCATCGGCGGCATGCTCGGTGCCCCCGATGTTGCCGTGCTCCATCGCATGAACCACCTGCAGCAGCACCGCGGTCCCGACGGGTCAGGGACGTGGGCCGACGAACACGTGGGCTTGGCCCACACCCGGTTGGCCATCCTCGACCTCGACGGTGGGCAGCAACCCTTGGTCAGCGAGCACGGGCCGGTCGCGGTGGTCAACGGAGAGATCTACAACCACCTCGACCTTCGCGCATCGTGCCCATCCTATCGGTTTCAGCATCGTGTGGACAGCGAGGTCGTGGTGGCGCTGCATGCCGCCGCCCGCTCCGCGGGGGCGCGTTCCGCCTCGGACCACGCCGCGTGGATTCGTCGACTGGACGGCATGTACGCCTTCGCGCTGTGGGACCCCGCCACGCGTGAACTTCTGTTGGCTCGCGACCCAATGGGCATCAAGCCGTTGTTGCTGACTATCGTGGACGGTGGCCTCGTGTTCGCGTCGGAGGCCAAGGCCTTGCGAGCCCACGAAGGGCACGCACCTCGGCTGGACGAAGCGGCCTTGACCCTTCGTCTGGCGTGGGAGTATCCCCTTGACGCGACCTCGCTCCTGAAGGGCGTCCGTCAGGTGCGCCCCGGGACCGTTGAGCGGTGGGGTGTGGACGAGGACGGTCGAGCCAAGCGATGTGACGTCGCGGACATCGAGCGCCAGCACCTCGACCCGGCCCACACCTGGGACCCAACGCGTCAGGCGAGTGACCTGCTCGAGTCCTTCATCCTCAGCGTCGAGCAACGCCTAATGGCTGAGGTTCCCGTTGGCATCGTGCTCTCCGGCGGCCTCGATTCGTCGCTCGTCGCAGCCGTAGCCCACGAAGCCGCGGAGCGTGCCGGTCAACCTGTCCCCGAGGTGTGGACCGTGGCGGAATCCGAAGACAACCCGGACTGGAAAGCGGCCGAAGCGGTGGCCTCTTCGCTGGACCTGGTTCACCACCAGCACCTCCTCAACGAAGGCGACTTCGAACGTCACTTGCCCAATCTGGTGTGGCACGGGGAGGACCTCGACACGACGGTGATGTTCTTCCAACCGCTCTTCCAAACCATGGCGGAACAGGTGACGGTTGGGCTCTGTGGGCAGGGCGCTGACGAACTTCACGCGGGGTACCCGCGCTACCGGGACGCCAGAGGGCACGGCGCAACGGTGGCGTCCCGTCTGGCGAGCATCGATCATCCGATGGCGAAGGCGGCGCTTGACGGCACCTCGATGCACCTGCACGAGGACCTTGTCGCAGAGCACCGTCCTGAGGACCGATGTTCGGACCTTCGTTCCCTTCTGAATTTCGAACTTGAGCACGGTCAGTTGAGCAACTTCCAACTTCGGCTTGTTGACCGTCATTCGATGGCGCACGGACTTGAGGTGCGCGTGCCCTTCCTTGGACGTCCACACCGGGAGGCTGCGCACCGGCTGCCGATGGAGTGGCGCTTGCCGCCAAGCCTCGAAGAAAAGGCCGCCCTTCGACGGGCAGCCGACTTAACCGACCTTCCCCCTGAGATTGTCCGCCGCCCCAAGTTGCCTGCTGGAACGGCGACGGCGCCTTCCTTGCTCAAGCGCGCCCTGAACGAACACCGTCCTGCAGCCTCATGGGTGCTGGACCGGTACCCCCGATTTGCAAAGGTGCTCGAACAGCAACCGGACATGATGCTCGGCCTTGCGCTGTTTGACGCGATTCACCTCACGGACGACGGTCGACGTCCGCCAAGCGGCGACCTCGTCAGCATCCTGGAGGCAGCAGCATGAGCGAGTGGGACTGGATCGACGAGCGCATCGAAGCATGCCGCCCCCAACTGGAAGCATGGTTTGCCGAAGAGCGAACGAAGGTACCGATCCCCATCTACGGCAGCGTTGACGTTCGCGATGCCGGTTGGAAGGTGTCCGCAGTGGACGCGAACCACTTTCCTGCCGGCTTCAACAACGTCCCCTCCGGCGACGAGGAACGCCTTGCGGAACTTCTCCGGGACCACATCCTCCGCACCCATGATGGCGCGACGTGGGTGCACCTCTACCCTGAATCGCATACCCGCAACCCCGGCTACGTCGAAAACCTCGGCACCTTGCTTCGTCTCTTGGTTGCTGGAGGCTTCCGTGCGACCCTCGGGAGCGCTGACCTCAACGGACTTGGCACCCTGACCGGCCTGACCGGGCTCGTCCCTGTCGACGACGTGACCCACGACGAAGCGAAGGGCCTCCTCGTTGGGGGGGACGTTCCAGACGTGGTGCTGCTCAACAACGACTTGACCACGGGCCTTCCGGAGGAATTGAGCGCAGGCGACGTCATGCCCCCGCCCGAGATGGGGTGGCACCGACGTCGAAAGTCCGAGCATCAAGCCGCCTTGGAACCCTACGTCAAAGAAGTCGCAACGCTGTTGGGCATCGACCCGTGGCACCTGATGACGGAGTGGTTCGTTTCAGAGGACAAATGCTTGGACCGAGCGACCTGCAGGGAAATCCTTGCAGCCGAAGTGGACAACTTCCTGGAACAGATTGCGGCAAAATACGCCGTCCTCGGCATCGAGCAGGAGCCGGTGGCCTTCGTCAAAAACGACCGAGGCACGTACGGGCTCGGCATCATGGCGGTGCGTTCCGGTGACGAACTTCTTGCGATGTCGAACCGGAAAATGAAACGCTTGATGTACGCCAAGGGAGGGGCGGACGTCGAGAATTTCCTCATCCAAGAAGGCGTGCCCACGTCGCTTCGCACAGCGGACGATGCCGGTGTTCTCGAACCGGTCGTCTACCTTGTGGACGGGGAAGCCGCATCCTGGTTTTACCGCGCCAACGCCGAAAAGGGGGACCTCGAGAACCTGAATTCTCCAAGTTCGTCCTTCCTTCACACGAACGAGGTCGATGCCCTCGCCCGCTCCCGCGCCAAAGGGCGCTACGCCCTTGTTGCAGAACTCAGCATGCTCGCGATGGGAGCGGAGCGACTCAACGCCGCGCGTCGCACCTGATATGGACCCGGGCCGGCTCGGAGGGTTATGGGGCGCGGCGTGGTCTTTGCGCTGAGCATCGGCCTCGGCCTTCCCATGGCGGCGACGGACCTCGGTGGATTGCTGGACCGGCGCGTGGCTGAAGCGCTGGTCGTGCTCTGGTGTTGGGGCGTCTTTCTGCACGACCACGCCACATCGGACCAACGTCGGCGCATTGAGATGTGGACGGTGATCGCCTTCGCCACGCCCATGGAGTTGTTCTTCTCCGAAGTGTGGCGCATCTACGAGTATCAACATGGGCTCATGCCGTTGTTCGTTCCTCCTGGGCACTGGTTCCTCTTCGACTTGGGTCGACGTTGCACGACCCACGCCTTGCCCGCTGCGTGGTCCTGGAGCCCTCTGCTCCTTCTTCCGCTTGTGGTGTGGGGCGTCGTCTCTGGAACGGGAACCATGGAGGCCGTGCTGCTCGTTGCTTTGTGCGCGTTCGTGCGATGGGGCCCAGACCCACGCCTCTACGCGACGATGACCTGGTTGGCCCTCATGATGGAACTCTGGGGGACGTGGCTGGGCAACTGGGCCTGGGCCCCGGTGGTGCCGTGGATCGGCGCCACGGCGTGGAATCCACCGTTGCTGGTGGGCTCCTTCTACGCGCTTGGCGATGTCCTGGTTGGGTTGAGCGTTCGCAGGACGCTCGGCCAAGATTGAAGCGAGGAGCGACGGAGGCAGGGCCATGACCGGCCGTGAGGAACTCGCGGCAAGACGTGCAGCAGAGGCAGCGCGCATACGCGCCTCCCTCGACCGTGGGCACGAAGGGCGCAAGGCGGACCTCAAGGTTGGAGAAACGGCCGTGGCCTTCGTGAAGGAGGACCTCTGCATCGGCTGCGATCAGTGCACCATCGTCTGCGACGATGAAGCGATCGACATGGTGCCAACGCCGTTGCGCAGCCCCGTTATGGAGATGGAATCGAACAGGAAGGCGGTCATCGTCCGAGACGCCTGCACCGGGTGTGGGTTGTGCGTCTTGGCCTGCCCGACCGACGCCATCCTGATGATCGATCGTTAAGGAGGACCCAAGGATGTCAAAACAAGGCAAGGAAGCCAGCGCTCAGCGCTTTGGCGGTGAGTTCGGACCGTACCGGAAACCCGGAACGCAGGGCGTCTCCTTGTCCACCTTCAAGACCCTGGTGTGGACCTCAAACATTGGCGGATTGACCTTGGTGGTCATCTCCTTGGAACTGCTCTTCGTGCAGCAGCGCTTCGGATGGGGCTTGGCCTTGTTGGCGCTCGGCGTCGCCGTCGCGCTCTTCCCCTCGAACTACGAAATCCGTGGCATGGAGGACGACGAAGCGCCTCCAACGGACGGTTGACGCGTTCAGGCCTCGACGCCGACGCGAGCGTTGCCGTCCACGAGGGCCTTCTTGGCCTCAACCTGCTGCGCGAGGAAAGTCACGACGTCGAGGATTTCAATGCCCTCGTACTTCTCGTCGCCCTCGAACTTCAGGCACTCGAGGTGAGAGACGCACTTCGGGCAGGAGGTGATCATGGTGCTGGCGCCGGTGGCGATCACCTCGTCCATGCGCGTGACGCGGAGGGCACGAGCGTTTTCGTTGCAGGCCATCATGCTCGAGACCCCGCAGCACATGGCGTCTTCAGCGTGGTGTTCCATCTCGACCAGTTCGACGTTCTCGACCTTGCCCAGCAGCGCACGCGGCTCCTCGGTGATGCCCATCTGGCGGCCGAGGCGGCACGGGTCGTGGTAGGTGACGGTGGTGGCTTCGTCGGCCTTGAGGTTCATGTCGAAGCCCTGCTCGATGAGGTACTCCGTGGTGTGCATCACCTTCACGCCCTCGAGTTCGTAGTCGCGCGCGAAGGTGCGGAAGCACTCCGCGCAGGACGACACGAGGGTGTCGATGCCGGATTCAGTGATGCGCTTCTGGTTGTAGGCCTTGAGTTTCTCAAAGACCTCCGTCATGCCCTGCCACTTCTGGTCGTGACCACAGCACTTCAGGAAGTCGCGACCGAGGTAGGTGACGTCCTGCCCCATCTCCTCGAAGAGGGTGAAGGCGGCCGTGGTGCTTGCACCAAGGTCCATGCTGCCTTCGTTGAGGTGAGAGAACACCATCTCTTGGTCGAGGTAGTCAACGCAGCCGGGGTAGTATCCGACGTTGCTGGTGATCGGGTAGTCTTCCGTGGCGATGAACGACGCGTCGTCGTCGGCCTCTGCGGAGAGCACGGCCTGCAAGACGGTGTGTGGGATCGCCGCTTGGGGCCCACCGACGATGAGGCTGCGGCGGATGTCCACGTAGGAGTCGTAGTCCACCAACTGCGGGCAGGCGTTGGTGCATGCAGAACAGGTCAAACACGAATACAGCGGGACGCCGTCGTCCTCGTTGTTCCATGAATTGTAGATGATGTTCAGCTTGTCACCGCCGTTGAACAGGCGGACGGGGCAGGCATCGTCGCACAGGTCACAGCCGTAGCACTTGTTCATCTCAAACTCGTAGCCAGTGGCCATCGAGCGGAGCAGCACGAACACCAGGGCGCCAAGCGTCACGCAGGGAATGAACATCGCGTAGGTCAATTTCGCGTCAAGTGCCTTCGGGTTCTTGTGGTAGGAAGGGTTCTCGACGCTGGTGACGTGGTCAAGCATCGTCATGTGCGTGCTGTTGGAGAGGTCGACGGCGTGGCCGGCAAGGTGGTGGTCCGCGTCGTCGTCGAACAACAGGAGCGGCTGGAAGGCATGGATCTCCACCCCGACCTCAACGAGCATGTCGCTGGCGGCCAGCGCCCCGCTGGAGGTGACCTCGAAGGTGTAGTCGTACTTCCCGGGCGGGAGTTCCACCATGTCCGCACCGGCGCAGTCGTCGAAACTGGCCGCAGCGACGACGTCACCGCTTCCAGCATGGCTGATGGTCAAGGTGGAGGTCATCATGTCGGCCGTCTTTTCCTCACCAATCTTACGTTCCTCTGCTCGGTAGGAGCACGCGGCGTCGAGCGGCAAGGTCTCCACACCGACGGGGTGGCCCTCTGGGAAGGCGACCTCGTCTTCGGTGATGTAGAAGGAACCGCTGATCGCGTAGCCTTCACCACCGGTAAATTCGCCCACCAGCGAGACCGCGTTCATGTTCTGGTCCGGTTGCTGGTGGCCGTTCACATCGGCGAAATCGATGATGGTTTGACGAGCGGGTTGGTAGATTTGCCAATCCAACCATGCTGCCGCAGGCACCGTCATGGTGTCGGAGTACCCGAGGTCGTCGGTGAATTCGTTCGCTTGGTGGACGTGCACGTCCACGGGTTGGGTGCGCATGGCTTCGAGTTCGCCATAATCCTTGATGGTCAGCAAACCTTTGGCGTCCCAGAATCCGTCGTCGTAGGTGTCCCAGGTGGCGACGGTGGCTGCTGAAGACACCAGCAGCGCGCCCATCAGGATGCGCTTGGCGTGTGCCGGGTTGAGGCGGGCGCCCATGGCCTTCACGAGGAAGGCCCGGGCCCCGAAATGAAGGACAATCCACAGAAGCACACCGGTCATGACCCATGGAATGGCGTTGAAGACCTCGGCAATCCACGCAGGCCGAACACCGCAGAGCAGGTCGCCATGGCTGTCGAGTTTGCAGATGTCGGCCCGGTTCTTACCGTAGAGTTCGAGGAAGATGTTGATCGAAAAGACGGAAATGAACCAAATGTGGGCGAGGTAGACAGCACCTGCACTCGCGTACCACGGGTCCTCAACAGGACGCTTTTCGCGACCACCGAGGAAGGGGGGCAAGGCGAGGATGCCAACGGGGATGCCGGTGAGGGCAGCGCCCCACCAGGCCGCGTTCCATGCAAAGACCGGCTGGTCGACGATCGCCCCAATCGGGCCGGTCGGGACGGTGAACTGGGGGAGGTATTCGCCCCAGCGCAGGTACCCGTAGGAGAACAACACGTACCAGTCGGGGAAGACGAATCCGGCCTGCGCGTAGGGGTCGGCCGCACCATGGAGGGGGGGTGGGATGAGCCATGCGTAGAAGAGCAAGACGGCCAACATCGACGAGAAAATGATGGCGTCCCGAAGGACTTCGTGGGGCCAGAATCCATGGCCCATGCGCGTTCGGTGACGACGCTCGCCGACGGTGAGGAGTTTCTCCTTCTCGTCCATGTAGGTGCTTGCAACGCGCCCAAAGTTCTCGATCAATCCCATGATGGTCCCTCCAATATCAGTGCGGCTCCGCGATCCCTTGGACCCAGACGATGAACAGGTGAATGATGATCAACGTCGTGACGATGACGGGAAGGATGAACACGTGAATGAAGTACATCCTCGTGACGGTTCGAGGCGAGATGCTGCTTCCACCGAAGAGGAGCGTGGCGACGTACTTTCCGACAAGGGGCGTGGCGTTGGCCAAGTTGATGCCGATCACCGCTGCGCCGTAGGCAAGGCTGTCCCATGGGAGCAAGTATCCTGAGTAGCCGAACACGATGGTCAACGCCATCAGCGCGACGCCGATGAGCCAGTTGAGTTCACGCGGGTTGCGGTAGGCCCCGGTGAAGTAGACGCGGCACATGTGGAGGAACACGCTGGCCACCATGAAGTGGGTCGTCCAGTGGTGTACGGCCCGAATGATGTACCCAAACGGCAATTCGAGCATGATGAACTGCATGCTGGCGTAAGCAGGCGAGGGGTCGCCTTCGCCGCCGGGCACGTAGTAGATGCCAAGCACGGTGCCGGTGATGACGAGGATGATGAACGAGAGGAAGGAAATGCCGCCGAGGCAGTACAGCGGGTACCAGTACCAGATGATCCGCAACTTGTACTTCTCCGCGTGGGTGAGCGGCATCTGGCGGTGCATGTTGTAGTAGGCCGATTTCGACATGTTCCAGTAGTCCTGGACCCGGAAGCGCGTATCAAGCCAAGAAAAGACCCACAGGAAGGACCGCTCGGCAAGGCCCATCGAGCCGGAGGATTCGACCGCACGGAGGATTTCCCGGCGCGGCATTTCTTCGTCCTCCTTTCGGAGGGTGAAGGCGACGAGCACCGCGACAAACGCGATGAAGAACCACAGGACGAGGGAAATCGTGTTCATGTCCTCACCTCAATCGCAGTAGGTCAACCAATCGGTGTAGTCGGTGATGCCTTCGATGGTGTCACCGTTGAGTTGGATCGGGATGACCGGCAGGCCAACGGGCGCAGGTCCGCCTGCACGGCGGATGCCAGCGTAGGTGAAGGTCGCCCCGTTGGCTCGGTTGCGGTTGACGTTCAACTCAAGCGCCGTTGGGTCGAAGCGGGACGAATGGCAGATGCAGAACAGCTTGGTTCCACCATCGTCCCCACCGCCAGGCGTCCACGTGTCGTCCGTGAAGGAGTTGCTCACCAACTGCCATCCGGGGATGCAGCACAGGTGCGTGCAGCGGCCGAAGACCATGATCAGGTCGTCGTTGGGGAAGAGCCGGGGGTCCACGTCGGCCATGTCGTCAAAGTGGCCGACGTACTTCCCGGTCTCGTCGTACCCTTCCATGGTTTGGAACCGGGCCTTTCCGTTGGTGACGGGGGAACCAGCATTCGTGCTGTGGTCCACGTACATGACGACGACGGGGACGCCGTTCCAGACGCCGGAGGCACCGGAGGTCCCCGTGGAGGATGCAGCAGCCTCCGCGACGAAATCGGACTTCGTCATGGACTGAAGGTGCTTGGCGCCGTACCATGCGGTGTCCTCACGGCCCTTGGCCCAGAACTTCACCGCGAGGTCACCACCGCTGCCGCCGCCGGGCGGCAGGAGGATGGAGGCGAAGCCGAGCACGCCAAGGGAGGCGGCAAGAACGCCGGTCGTGGCGTTGAAACCGTACCGGAGGAACTGGCGTCGGTTCATCACTGAGCCGAAGGTCGCGTTCGAGGCAGCATCGCCGTCCGGCGAGGGGGCGGGCTTGAGGTCGTAGGATGCCATGATCTCACCACTTGTACTCGCGCCAATCCTTCGGATGCTCCGGGATGTACTTGTTCGCGGCGTGCTTGACGATGATGGTGTCCGGCAGCACGAACTTGAGGTAGACGATGCCCATCATGATGAGGGTCACAAGGGTCATGGCGAGGTGGAAGGACAACTGCTGTTGGTCCCATTTCATGATGAGGCCGTACATCATCGAGAAGGACCAGTACATCACCCAAAACAGCCCCCAAAGGAGGAAACCGACCGTGAGGTAGGATGCGCCCGAGGGCGCGAGGGTGGCCGACACGATGGACCCGACCTCGGCTTCGGCGAAGACGCCACGGTCGATGGCCTCGTCGAGTTGCGCCTCGGTCAGGCTCGCTTCGAGCAGGGCCTTCCGGGCGTCTTCGATGGGCACGGTGCCGTCAGCAACCATGCGAAGGAGGCGGGTGACTTCGTCGTCCATCACTGGTCACCTCGACGGTTGAGCCGGTAGCGCAGGCGCAGTTGGTTGCTGCGTCCTTTGTAGGACGTGGAGAATCCGTAGCGGAGAAGGAGCCCAGCGAACGCGACGACGAGGAGCACCGCGCCAAACCCAAGCAAGCCGAGCCAATGCGCACGGAGTTCAGCACCCATGTGCTCGAGGTCCACGCCGTGGTCCTCGGCGACGGGGGCCTGGACGTTCCCGTCGCCGGCAAACAGGGTCCGGGTGCCGCTCGGTTCGGCGCCCGTTGACTCTTGGAGGCTCACCGTCAACTGGTTCCAACGGTCGTCGGCACCCGGGACGGCGTCGCCGTTCACGCTGTTGCCGGTGATCCAAAACTCGACAGGGCCGCTGCCGGCGGCGGGGGGCGTCCACGTGATGGTCCAGCTTCGGTCCGGCGTGTTGGCCGAGGCTTCGATTTGCGTCAGGGTGCCCGTGTCGCCCTGCCAGTTCTGGACGTTCTCGCCTCCGAGGGTGCCGAGGCTGACGCGCATCGAGAATCCGCCGCTCCAGGTGCCGCCGACGTCCGGCCCGCCGATGAGTTGCAACCGCATCTCGTAGACGGTGTCGGCCTCCCACGCGTACGGCACGTGGTCGAGGACCACCTGGACGGTGTTGTCCGGTGCGGCGTTGTGGCAGAGGCACCCCTCCTTCGCGACGTCCTCAATGGTTTCTCCTGCGTTGCTTTGCTCCCCGCCGATGCCCGTGTGGTAGGAGGTTGCCATGCCGGGGAGCAGCATGGCTGTGAGCAGCAAAAGGGCGAGGGCGAGACGGGGTCCGGAGGTGCGCTTGAGCATGGCCTCACCCTACGCTCTTTGCGACTTGGATGGGACCCTTAAACATTGTCTGCTGCATGGCCCTTCGCAGTGGCGCAGTCCCTCGATTGCATTCGTAATTTCCCGTGCGAACGTTCATCACACGCCACGCTGAGGCGTCGGCATGTCGGGCCACGCCTTCGACAACGTCTACGCCCTTAGCGATGAACAGCTTCAGCAACTCGACGAGGCGGAGGAACTGATGCTGCGTGGCGAATTGGGCAAGGCGGAAGCCGTGTTGCTCGGAATGCTTGAACACGACGAAGAGTGCATCCCCGTGATGGCCAACCTCGGCCACCTCTACGGGCGGTACCTGTCGGAATTCGAAAACGCGGTGGCGTGGTACGACAAGGTGTTGCAGTTGGAGCCTGACAACGCGTGGGCGCGTGATGCCCGGCGTCGCTACCTGCGGTACATCGAATGATGGTCGAACAGCATGCAGGGCTGACCCGGTGCGGCGTCCTTCGGCGTCCTCGAAGCTGGCTCAACTTGATGGACCCCTCGACCTCCCTGCGTCCATGGACGGGCAACAGATCCTCATCGCCGGTGTCGGCGGTTTGGGCTGCGCGTGGGCCCGCTCCACGCACCTCCGGTGCCCGACGACACGGTTGCTGGTCGTGGATGCCGACGATCGCTCCTTGCGTATCGGGGCGGAGGGCCACGTGTTGCGCCTCGGCAACGCCATGGAGGCCGAGGGGTGTGCCGCTCTCCCCGCCCTCGCGGAGCAGCGCATGCGAACCATCGATCAGATGGCGGCCCCCATCCTGAGGGGCGCAGAACTTGTGGTCCTGCTCGCAGGCCTTGGAGGCGGGGCCGGGAGCGGTGCCGCCGCCGAACTGGCACGGCAGGCCCGCAGGGCTGGCTCGATCGTCATCGCCATCGCCTCGATGCCCTTTGACGAGGACCAGCCGCACCGCGCTTCAATCGCACGCGCTGGTCTGGCAGCGCTGGAACGCTGCGCCGATGTGACCGTGCGTGTGTCGCTCCCTCGCCTTGCCCACCGTGCCCGGGAGCGCGGTGAAGACTGGTCGATGGGTTCGGAGTGGATCGAGGACCTTGTCGACGGCCTGGTCCATTCCCTGCTGCGCATGAGCCTCATCAACCTCGACATGATGGATCTGCGGTCCATCCTCAAGGACGGGGGCGCCGCCACGTTGCTCGTGGGAAGCGGCCCCTCCGACGACGTGCACGGGTTGATCGCCTCCGCCGCCTCAGCACCGCTCGCAGACGTGAACGTGGAGGGGGCCACGGGTTGCTACATTCATCTTGAAGGAGGGCGCGACCTTGCCATCGGGCAGATGGAAGCCATTGCCGACGCGTTCACGCGCCGTCTCAGCCGTGATGCAAAGGTCATCCTCGGTGCCCGAATCAGCGACGAGATGCACGGGCAGGCCCGCGTCATTATGCTGTTGTCGGGACTCAGGCCGATGTGAGTCCTCAGTCGAGCAGTTCGACCGGTTCGTCCTCCAGATGAAGCGGTGACGACGGCTCCGACGAGCTGTCCTGTGGCTCCGTGGCCTCGGCGTCATGCGGAACGGGACGTGTGGTTTCGTCCTCCTGAGCGACGGTCTCGTCCGACGCCTGTTCGTGCCGTGCCGCCACCCTCGCAGCCACCAGTTCGCCTTGCGCGGCGACCTTCAAGGCGTGGGCGTGGGCCTCCGAAAGTCGAACTCCCGTGCTCCTGAGGAGAGCAAGCAGGCTGGCCGCCACCACAACGTGGCCGAAACTGAGGACGCCCCCGACGTCCTTCATCACGGTCGACAGCATGGCAACGGAACCTGCGTAGGCGTAACCAAATCCAAGGCCCCAAAACAACGCGTTGCTGGAGCGGACCAAGCCGAGATCGGAGCCACGCGAGCGGCTCATCATCGACCAGATGGCGAGGAACACGGTGAGGGTCATCAGCACCACCTCTTCGACGGTTCCCGCAATCTGCGAGCCGTTCCCCTTGATGTGGCGG
>Ga0181594_10001147_pt1 | contig 24872 bp, 22 predicted proteins | sample 071ome_18_FD_145603 | JGI IMG/M metagenome (GOLD analysis project Ga0181594, IMG submission 145603) | Coastal salt marsh microbial communities from the Groves Creek Marsh, Skidaway Island, Georgia - 071413BT metaG (spades assembly) | ecosystem: Environmental > Aquatic > Marine > Intertidal zone... | reverse complement strand
GGTAGTTGCATCAGTCTCAGCCGTCGAGACGCCGCCCGATTGTTACGACATCCTGCACCTCATACCCAAGCGCGGTATAGAAGCCCTGTGCCGATTCATTGTCGTGGCGAACCATCAGTTGGATCTTCGGGCAACCCCGTTCCTTCAACCAGTCCTCCGCCGCGCGCATCAGCTGCCGCCCGATGCCTAGGCCACGGCGATCAGGATCGCTGGCAAGGGAATACACCCAGCCGCGATGACCATCGAAGCCGACCATCACGCTGCCAACCAGTTCGTCCGCATCGCGCGCGAGCAGGATTGTCGAGGTAGGATTGGCAATCGCGAGCTTGAAGTCGGCGACCGGATAGTTCCACGGTCGCGTAAGGCCTGCGGCCTGCCAGAGCGCGACGACCGCCTCGCGATCATCTGCCGTGGCCGAGCGGATCCTCACTCCCACTCGATCGTGCCCGGCGGCTTTGACGTATAGTCATAGACCACACGGTTGATGCCTTTCACCTCGTTGACGATGCGCGTGGCGCAGCCGCTCAGGAAAGCCGCGTCGAACGGATAGACATCCGCCGTCATCCCGTCGGTCGAAGTTACGGCGCGCAAAGCGCAGACATAGTCGTAGGTTCGGTAGTCACCCATCACGCCCACGGTCCTGACCGGCAACAGCACGGCAAAGGCCTGCCAGATCGCATCGTAAAGACCGGCGTTGCGGATTTCCTCGAGATAGATCGCATCGGCCCTGCGCAGAATGTCGCAGCGTTCCTTGCTCACTTCGCCAGGAATGCGGATGGCAAGCCCGGGGCCGGGGAACGGATGGCGGCCGACGAACAGCTCGTTGAGGCCCAGCTCGCGGCCGAGTTCGCGCACTTCGTCCTTGAACAGCTCGCGCAGCGGCTCGACCAGCTTCATGTTCATCCGCTCGGGCAGGCCGCCGACATTGTGGTGGCTCTTGATCGTCACCGATGGTCCGCCGGTGAACGAGACGCTCTCGATCACGTCGGGATAGAGCGTGCCCTGCGCAAGGAAATCCGCCCCGCCGATCTTGTTCGCCTCTTCCTCGAACACGGCGATGAATTCGCCACCGATGAACTTGCGCTTCTTTTCCGGGTCGGTGACGCCTTCGAGCCCCGCCATGAAGCGCGCCTCGGCATCGACCACGACGAGCGGGATGTTGTAATGATCGCGAAACAGGCTCTCGACCTGCTCGCGCTCATTGAGCCGCAGCAGCCCGTGGTCGACGAACACGCAGGTCAGCTGGTCGCCGATCGCCTCGTGGATGAGGATCGCGGCGACCGAGCTGTCGACTCCGCCCGATAGACCGCAGATCACGCGCCCGTCACCCACCTGTTCGCGGATTTCGGCAACCTTGGTCTCGCGGTAGGCAGCCATGGTCCAGTCGCCGGCCAGCCCGCAGACCTTGTGGACGAAATTGGCAAGCAATTTCGCACCATCGGGTGTGTGGACGACTTCCGGGTGAAACTGAGTGCCATAATAGCGGCGCGCCTCGTCGGCGATCACCGCAAAGGGTGCGCCGTCGCTGGTGGCGACAATCTCGAATCCCGGCGCGAATTTCGTCACCTTATCGCCGTGGCTCATCCACACCTGATGGCGCTCGCCCTCGCTCCACAGGCCGTCGAACAGGGCGCATTGCTTCGTCACGGTCAGGAAAGCACGGCCGAATTCGCCGCCTTCGCCGGTTTCGTGGCCGGGCCGCACCTCGCCGCCCAGCTGCTGGCTCATCACCTGCTGCCCATAACAGATCCCCAGGATCGGCAGGCCGCTGTCGAACAAAACTTGCGGGGCGCGTGGCGAGCGATCGTCGCACACCGAGGCCGGCGAGCCCGACAGGATGATTCCCTTTGGCTTCATCCGCTCGAAGGCGGCCTCGGCAAGGCTGAACGGCGCGATTTCGCAATAGACTCCCGCCTCGCGCACGCGCCGCGCGATCAACTGGGTCACCTGGCTGCCGAAATCGACGATAAGGATGGAGTTTGGCAGGATGGAATCGGGGTGTGCGGCGCTGTCCATGGAAGGCGGCACTAGTCGCGTCTCGCGGCAAAATCCAGCGCCCGGCATCAGCTTGCATTTCTTGCAACAAAGGCTGAAATTTTCGCATTTGCAGCATTAACGCGCTGTCACGATATTGCTCGGTATGAAGGTAGTAGGTGCAAGGAAATCCGCTGAAACTCGCCGCCGAAAGCCACTTGCGCAACCGGCTAAGAGTTTCTCCGGGTTCGCTCTTGCAATATCTGCTAACTAAGCTTAGTTAGTTATTAACGAAATGATCCTAGGGCGCGGTGTGCGTAGCGGACCGCCCACTTTGAGAAGACACAAGGAACGAGACCATGAACACGATTACACACAACATTGTCGGCGTTGTCGCCGCTTTCGTCATCAGCGGGCTGGCGTGGACCGCAACGTTGTTCTGAATCGGGCGCGGCTTTTCAACCGCCACCGATTTCACCCAGCAGGAACGCTAGCACGAGCCCGAGCGCAGTAGCGATCCCGGCTAGGTGGTGATCCTCCTCGTAGACCTTGGGAAAGACTTCGGTCGCGAGACTCGCAACGACCGCACCGGCCGCGAAGCATTGAATGAATGCCAGCAAGTGCGGACTGGCGCCTGCAAGCAGCAGATTTCCGGCAATCGCCACCACAGCCAACAGCGCGGCGGTCGCCGCGCACAGACCGAAAATTGCGGCTTTCGAGCGTCCGCCTTCGCCCATTTCCTTGGCTCCGCCCGCAGCTTCGGGCAGGTTTGACAGGAAAATCGACCCAGCCAGCGCCGCGACCTGCATGGGGCCGGCGGCAATGAGCGCCACGCCGAGCGCCAGATTTTCCGGAATTCCGTCGAGAGTGATTGCCGCAAGCAGCCCACCTCCTGATTCATCCCCCCAGATTTCATCGATCAGGTAGTCGATCGCCGCGAAGACGACCGCACCGGCGGCAATGCCGCCAGTTGCCAAGGAAATACTGGATTTTTCGATTGCAGGCTCGATAAGTTCCGAGACCAGCGAGAGTATCAGCGCGCCGCCGGCAAGCGCGATCAGAAATCCTTCTAACCGCTTGCTTAATGGTGCAAAAAGCCCCCAGGCGGCGCCGATCAGCAGTGCGCCTGACACCGCCACAACGAAGATCAGCATCATCACCATCGTTCGTACTCCCCATCGCGGCCTATAATGCGCCAGCGAAGTGTGGAAAAGCGCCGGTGCAGACACGGTTCCGCTTGGGTAAACCGGCGGCAAAACCTATATGATCGGCATGACAGACGAGAGTGAAAACGCCGCTGCGACCGGCAACGGCAATTACGGCGCGGACTCGATCAAGGTCCTCAAGGGCCTTGATGCCGTGCGCAAGCGCCCCGGCATGTATATCGGCGACACCGACGACGGCTCGGGCCTGCATCACATGGTGTTCGAGGTGTCCGACAATGCCATCGACGAAGCGCTGGCCGGACATTGCGATCTCGTCCTGATCGAACTCAATCCCGACGGCTCGGTTTCGGTCGAGGACAACGGCCGCGGTATTCCGGTCGATATCCACGCCGAGGAAGGAGTTTCCGCCGCCGAGGTCATCATGACCCAGCTCCACGCCGGCGGGAAGTTCGAGAACACCAGCGAGGACAACGCCTACAAGGTTTCCGGCGGCCTGCATGGCGTCGGCGTTTCGGTGGTCAATGCGCTGTCGGAGTGGCTGGAACTGACAGTCTGGCGCGACGGCAAGGAACATTGGATGCGCTTCGAACATGGCGATGCCGTCGGCCCGCTCGAAGTGCGGGGCGATGCCCCGCCAGATGGAAAAGGGGGCGCCAAGAAGGGCACGCGCGTGACCTTCATGGCCTCCACCGAGACCTTCAAGAACGTCACCGAATTCGATTTCGAAAAGCTCGAGCATCGCTACCGCGAACTCGCCTTTCTCAATTCGGGCGTGCACATCTTGCTGCGCGACAGGCGGCACGAAGACGTGGCCGAGCACGACCTGTTCTACGAGGGCGGGATCGCTGCCTTCGTGCAATGGCTCGATCGCAACAAGCAGGCGCTGATGCCCGATCCCATCGCCATTTCGGCGGACCGCGACGGCATCGGCATCGAAGTCGCGCTCGAATGGAACGATTCCTACTATGAGAACGTCCTCACCTTCACCAACAACATCCCGCAGCGCGACGGCGGCACGCACCTTGCGGCATTTCGCGCGGCGCTGACCCGCACGATCAATTCCTATGCCGAGCGCTCGGGCTTGGCGAAGAAGGAAAAGGTCTCGCTCTCGGGCGAGGACATGCGCGAGGGGCTCACCGCGATTGTTTCGGTCAAGCTGCCCGATCCCAAGTTCTCGAGCCAGACCAAGGACAAACTCGTCTCGAGCGAAGTGCGCCAGCCGCTCGAAAGCCTGATGGGCGACAAGATGAGCGAGTGGCTGGAGGAAAACCCCGCCGTGGCCAAGGCGATCATCCAGAAGATCATCGATGCTGCTGCAGCGCGCGAGGCAGCGCGCAAGGCGCGTGAGCTAACCCGGCGCAAGGGCGCGATGGACATCGCTTCGCTGCCCGGCAAGCTCGCCGATTGCCAGGAGCGCGATCCCGCCCTGTGCGAACTGTTCCTGGTCGAGGGTGACAGCGCCGGCGGCTCGGCCAAGCAAGGGCGCGACCGCAAGACCCAGGCGATCCTGCCGCTCAAGGGCAAGATCCTCAATGTCGAGCGCGCGCGGTTCGACCGGATTATCTCGTCGAAAGAGGTCGGCACGCTGATCCAGGCGATGGGCACCGGCATCCGCGACGATTTCAACCTCGAAAAGCTGCGCTATCACAAGATCGTGATCATGACCGACGCCGACGTCGACGGCGCCCATATCCGCACGCTCCTGCTCACGTTCTTCCACCGCCAGATGCCCGAGATCATCCGGGCTGGGCACCTGTTCATCGCCCAGCCGCCGCTTTTCAAAGTGAGCAAGGGGCGCAGCGAGGTCTACCTCAAAGACCAGGGTGCGCTTGATCGCTATCTGGTGGACGCCGGATTGCAGGGGCGCGTGCTGGAAACCGAAGGCGGCGCGCGGGGCGAGGGCGAATTGCGTGAACTGGTCGATCATGCATTGCGCATGCGTGGGCTGATCGGCTTCGTTCCGCGCAAGTACGATGCCGCCGTGATCGAACAGGTTGCACTTGCCGGCGCGCTCGATCCTGTGCTCGATGACGCCACCCGGTCGCAGGCGCTGGAATATGCGGCGCAGCGGCTTGGCTTCGACGATCCGGAAGCGCGTTGGTCGGCGGCGATCCGTGACAATGGCGATGTGCTGATGCGCAGGCTGTGGCGCGGCGTCGAGGACGTGCATGAGATCGAGGCGCGCTTCCTCGTCAGCGCCGAAGCGCGCAAGCTGCATCAGATCGCCAGCGAAAGCGCCGAAACCTACGTGCGGCCGACGCGGCTCATCAAGGCTGGCGCGATGAGCGAGGAACCGGACCCGGCCGTCGAAGATGATGACGATGCAGGCGCAGAAGCCTCCGCTTCGGCCGCACCCGCTCAGGACATGATTACGCGCCCGACCCAGCTGCTCGATGCCGTGCTTGCCACAGGACGCAAGGGTCTCTCGATCAGCCGCTACAAGGGCCTGGGCGAAATGAACGCGGAGCAGCTGTGGGAGACGACGCTCGATCCCGAGGCCCGCGTGCTGCTCCAGGTCAAGGTCGAGGACGCAGACGTCACCGATGAGATTTTCACCCGGTTGATGGGCGACGTGGTCGAACCGCGCCGCGACTTCATCCAGGAAAATGCACTGAATGTCGCCAATCTCGACGTTTAGGCCATTTCCGATTTAGGGTGACACATCGACCGTCGGATTGCGGTCTGACAGGTGACAGGGCTCAAAGGAGAAGCAAAATGCCTTACATTCCAAGCTGGCGGGGGCTCGCCTTCCCGCTTGCCATGCTGGCCATTGCGGCGCCGGGCAACCTGCTGGCGCAAGCAAGTTCGGATGGATCCGACGTCATGGCGACAGTGTACGGCCCGCCTCCCACCGATCTGTCCGGCATGCCTGAAGGGCCGGAGGTCAAGGGCATCATTTCTGCGCGAACCGTCGACAATATGCGCGTCACGGGTTCGGATGGCAGCCGCACCGTGGTCTACATCAGCGAGGCAACGCGGATCAGGGGCGGCAAGGGACTGTTCGGTTCGGGCCGCACCAACGTGTCGAAGGCCGCGCTGATCAATGGCCTGCCCGTCACCGCCAAGACCGTGTATTGGGGCAACGCCCTGGTCGCCACGCATGTCAGGTACAAGGCCAAGGATCACCGGATCGCCTCCATGATCCACAGCGGCACCTCCCAGCAATTCGAAGAGCAGGCGGCGGCGACCGAGGCGCTGCGTGCACGCATGGGCGACATCGACAAATACAATATCAAGGGCACGACCAACGTGTTCTTCGGCTCTGGCAAGACGGTGCTGTCGCCAAGCGCCAAGGGAGAGCTCTGCAACACGGCGGCCCGGGCCGACGCGATGGACAGCGCCGTTCTGCTCGTGTTGGGCTACACCGATTCGACCGGCAGCCGGGAAGTGAACCAGCGGCTTAGCGAAAAGCGGGCCAAGCGGGTCGTCAATCATCTTCAGCAGGCCTGTGGATGGAAGCCCTACCGCATGCTGACCCCCACCGGAATGGCCGAATCAGACCCTCTGGCCAGCAACACCACCGCATATGGCAAGGCGCAGAACCGCCGCGTCTCGGTGAACATTCTGGTCAGCAAGGCAGTCGACACTGGCATGTAAACCGCTCATTTCAGGGGAAATCCATGGCTCTTACACTCACCTATCCCGAAGGCGGCATGCTCGTGACCGGTGGCACCGGCAGTGTCGGCGGCGGCATTGTCCGCGCGCTGGCCAAAGCGGGCGTGCCCGTCGTCTTCACCTATCGCGGCAACAAGGAGAAGGCCGAGGCCTTTGCCGAGGAACTGCGCAGCGAAGGCGCTCAAGTCTGGGAGCAGGCGATGGACATGGCCGACACCGGCTCGATCCAGGCTGCGATGGACCGGGTCATCGCCGAATGCGGCGACATTCATGGACTGGCGATCGGTGCAGGACCGATGGTCAGCTTCGAGAGGCTGATGGACTTTCCGGTCGAGGAAGCGGTGCGCTTCGTCAACGAGGACGCGATGGGCTATTACCGGCTGTTCCACGCGGTCACCCCGCTGCTTCGCGCCCGCGGCGGTGGCTCGATCACGACCTGCTCGACCTTCGCCAACCGCAGGATCCTCGTCTATGATGGCCTCTCTCCGCTTTCCAAGGGCTCGGTCGAGGCGATGGTGCGATACGTTGCTGCCGAGGAGGGGCCGAACAACATCCGTTGCAATGCCGTCGGTATCGGCTGGATCCAGCCCGGCAATCAGGATTTCAGCCAGATTCCTCCGAAGCCTGACGTCGAACCCGAAGACCAGCTTGGCCGGATGATGGTGTTGATGCGCGAGATCGTCGAAATGACGAAGATCCAGCGCAACGGGACGCCGGAGGATGCAGGCAACCTGTTCGCCTTCCTGGCGTCGAACGAGGCGAGCTACCTGACCGGACAAATCATCGCCATCGACGGCGGACTGTCGCTTTAGTCGCTTCTCATCGCTTTGAGCAGTCCGTCTATCAGCGCGGTTTGCTCATCCGATTCCGCCTGAAGCAGGGCACCGCCATCTCCTTCGTCCATGGCATTGGCGAGGCGCTTGGCGGCGCGAATCGCGGCAGGAGACTTGGCGGCAATGTCTTGCGCCAGCGCCATCGCTTCAGCCAAGGGATCGGTGGCTACGCGCGTCACCAGCCCAAGCGTTTGCGCTTCCTCGCCGCTCACCTGACGCGCCGTGAAGATCAGCTCGCGCAGCACGTCTTCCCGCACCACGCGCCGCGCCAGAACATAGAGACCCATGTCCGGCACCAGTCCGTGCTTTGCCTCCATGATCGAAAGGCGCGCATCGGGCGCGGCGATCCGCACATCCGCACCCATCGCAATCTGCAAGCCGCCCCCGAAGCAATGGCCGTGGATTGCCGCAATCACCGGGACCGGCAGTTCCCGCCAACCCAGCGCGCAATGCTGCGCCAGATTCGCCTTGCCGTGCGAACGCGGACCTAGTGGCCCAATGCTCAAGGCGCCCGTCGCCAGCACTTCGAGGTCCATGCCTGCGCTGAAGCTGCGACCCCCGCCGGAAAGCACGACGCAGCGCAGATCGGCCATGTCCGAAAGGTGCGCCAGGGCCTGCTCGATACCCCTTATGACCGCGGGCTTGAGCGCATTGAGCTTGGCCGGACGATCGAGCCGGACATCGGCGATGCCGTCGGCAGTGGCAATGGTTACACCCGCATCGTCATCGCCAAAGCGCATCGCACCCTCTCCCTCAATTCGCGCCGCACCCTTGGCGGCGCGGCATAAAGACCCGATATAGCGGGCAATGGCGCGCCTGTCTTTCCTGCCCCCCTCGGCTGCGAGCCTGGAGCGGATGGCCCACGCCGCATTTGCGCGGATACCTTCGCCCTTTTCCGAACACCTGGGCAACGTGGTCGTGCAGATTCAGGAGTTCGCCGATGCCGAAACGCTCGAATCGGTGGGCCTGAGCGACCGCTGGGAACTGTCCGGCCTCTATCATGGCCTGCCAGTCGGCGAGCAGTCCGCCTGGCATTCGGGGCAGCTGCCGCCGATGATCACGCTTTACCGTCAGCCACTTCTGGCCGAGTGGCGCGCGACGGGAGTCGATCTGGCCGCACTCGTCGCCCATGTCGTGATCCACGAGGTCGGGCATCATTTCGGGCTGTCGGACGAGGACATGCACGCGCTTGAGCAAAAGTCGGACTAGCCCGACACGGCGTCTGCGCGTAATCCCTCCAAGAAACCGGAGTGCCGCCGATGATCCTGCGCCGCCTGCTCTTCCTTGCCGCACCGCTGCTGTGCCTGGGCGCGGCACCGCCTGAAGACTTCGATCCGATGTGCCGCAATGGTCTGTTCCCCAAGCAGCCGCCCTTCGCGCTCGGCACGATCAACCGCACTCAACCGCGCGCCGTGTTTCAGGATGACACCGACGGATGTCCGTGGGAGGGCGAGAGATGCGCGACCAAGTCCTATGTGATCCCCGGCGATACCGTCATCATCAGCCGGGTGCGCAACGGCTATGCCTGCGCATTCTACCCCTCCAAAGGCGGAGGCACCGCCGGCTGGTTGGCAACGCGCCAGATCAATCTCACGCCCATCGACACCCACCCCGATCCGCGTCGTTGGCTGGGTACATGGTCGAGCGAAGGCAACCCGACCGTTCGCTTCACAAGCACGCTCAGCACTCTGCACGTCAAGGGAGAGGCCTTCTGGCCCGGCCCGCCCGGTACGCATGATTGGCCTTCGATCCATGAGGGCGCAATCGATGGTCCGGTCGAACTAACCGGTCGCACCGGCCGCTACGGCGAAGACGATAACCTGTGCGAGGTGCGCTTCACCCTGCTCGGTGACTATATGCTGGCGGGAGACAACAGGAACTGCGGCGGCGCGAATGTCAGCTTTACGGCGGTCTACACCCGCGCAAAACCGTAACATTGGCTAGCTAGGTACAGGGCCATGCGCGCTGCCTTCTCGATCTTCATCCTGTTGCTTACCGCCGCTTGCGCAACGCCGCGCTCGGCTCAAGCGCCACAAGCCCCTGTCATAGTCGGCATCATCGCCTTCAATGACTTTCATGGCGCGCTGGAACCGCCGAAAGCCTCGGTGCCAGTTGGGGGAGCTGCCGTTCTGGCGAGCGCAATCGACACGATCCGCAAGCGATACAAGCACCATGTCACAGTCTCGGCAGGCGACCTCATCGGGGCATCGCCGCTGGCCTCAGCACTCTTTGCCGACGAGCCGACCATCGGCGCGATGAACCGCATGGGCCTCCATTTCAACGCCGTCGGCAACCACGAGTTCGACAGCAGCACGGCGGAACTTCGCCGCAAGCAGCATGGCGGCTGCGAGACCTTCACAAGCCGCACGCCTTGCGCGTTGGAGCCGTTCGCGGGCGCGCAGTTCAAATTCCTGGCCGCCAATGTGAAACTGAAGGATGGCAGCGGCACGCTGTTTCCCGGCACGGCGCTGGAGTCTTTCGGCACAGGAAAGCGCAAAGTCACGGTCGGCTTCATCGGCATGCTGCTGGAAGGGACAGGCAGCCTCGTCTCAGCTTCGGGCATTGCCGATGTGACCTTCGCCGACGAAGCGTCGACCGCCAATGTACTGGCTCCCGGCCTCAAGGCGCAAGGGGCCGATGCAGTTATCCTGCTGATCCACGAAGGCGGCGAACAGGCCCATGCGTCCGACCCGAACGGTTGCGACGGGTTTTCCGGCGCCATCCGCGAGATCGCAGCGCACCTCGACCCGGCCATCGACGTGATCGTGTCAGGCCACACGCATCGCGCCTATGTCTGCAAGGGCGGGGAAATCGGCATCGAGAGACCACTGCTGCTGACCAGTGCCGGCGCATCGGGAACGCTGCTCACCGACATTTCGCTCGCAATCGACCCGGCGACCCGCCGCGTCGTCTCGCGCAAGGCGACGAACCTGGCCGTCCTGCCCGATGGCAATCCCCGCGCCGACATTGCCGCCTATGTCGGTCAATACGTCGAAGCGGCCCGCCCGATCGCGGCGCACGAAGTCGGCAGGCTATCAGGCGCAGCGACCCGCAGCGAAGACGGCATGGGCGGAACGCTCGGCAATCTCGTCGCGGATGCCCAGCTGGCCGCGACCCGGGAAGACGGCGCACAGATCGCCTTCACCAATCCCTTCGGTCTACGCGCGCCACTTCTCCCCGACGAATCCGGGCGGGTGAATTACGGCGCGGTCTTTGCGACACAGCCGTTCGGAAACATGCTGGTCACGCTCGACCTCACCGGTGCGCAGATCAAGGCGGTGCTCGAACAGGGATTCGACACGGTCGGCCGCGAGCAGGCTCTGTCCGCTTCCAAGGGTTTCGCCTGGAGCTACAACCGCAACCGCCAGGTTGGAGACAGGGTCGTGGCAATGGCGTTGAAAGGCGAATCGATCGATCCGGCGAAACATTACCGGGTTACGGTCAACACGTTCCTTGCCGGAGGCGGCGACGATTTCTCCGTCTTTAGAGAAGGCAGGGCCGCAGCGCCGATCAGAATCGGCGATCTCGAAGCACTGGAGATGTGGATCGCCCGCGTGCCAGTCCGGCAAGTGCCACAGGAATCCCGAGCCGTCGCATCGAGTCTCTAAAATCCCTCGCCACCATGCCAGTCGGGTCCGGCAAGCCCCATCACCTTGAACAAGGCACCCATCTGGCCCTCGCTGATGAGGCGGTCCATCGCCGCAAAGATGGCTTCGTGATGCTCCGGCGCGATCTTGGCGAGCCGCTCGGCACGCACCTCGATGCCGAGATTGCGCAGCCAGTGTCCCTGCGTGACCGTCCCCAGCCAGCGCGCGCCGCGAGACTCGGCAATTGGCGCCAGCGCGGCGAAATCGACATGGGCCGTAAGGTCGGCCTCACCCGGCATGGCGAGCGGATCGACCATCCGATGCTGACGCAGCGCCTGCAGCGTCGAGCCGGTGCGCGGTGCATCGTGGCCATAGTCGATCAGCAACGCGGCTCCGCCCTGTTTGACCAGTCGCCCGGCAATCTCGTAAACGCCGGCCGACGCCGCCGGACAGGTTTCCAGGATCGTTCCGACATCGCCCCCGCGCATCGCTTCGGGTACGGCACTGTCCATTGGCTTGGTCCCCGCGACATAGACAAACCTGCCATCGCTCCGGCCCACCATACGCTCGCGCCAGCCGTCCGGCGTTTGCACCAGTTGCCGCACCGGCAAGGCATCGAGGAACTCGTTGCCAACGATGAGCACCGGACCATAGGGCGGTACGGTGCTGAGATCGTCGTGAAACTGCGCTTGCGGGATATGGGCAAGCTGGATGTCGCGCAGGATCATCGAGGCTTCGACGAAGTGGACCTTAGGCTCCAGGCCATAGCGGCGCATCACCGAAAGTACGTCCCTCGCAAGCGTCCCGCGCCCCGGCCCAAGCTCGACATAGTGGACAAGTTCGTCGCGGCCCGCCTTGACCCACATGTCGGCCAGCCACAGGCCGATGAATTCGCCAAACATCTGGCTGATTTCCGGCGCGGTGATGAAATCGCCCTGCTCGCCCAGCGGATCGCGCGCGCCGTAATAGCGCATGTTCGATTCGCCCATGAAATGCGACACGCTGATCGGCCCGTGTGTGGCTATCAGCCGTTCGAAAACGGCAGTGAGCGAGCCTGCGCTCTGGCCCTCGCCACTCATGTCGCTGCGGGCTTGCCGCTCCCCAGCTCGGGCCGCAGCAAGGCGCGCAACACAAGCACCAGGCCCAGCAGGATCAACGGCACGGTCAGCCATTGCCCCATCGACAGGCCGGTTCGCACGGCGAATTCCTGCAACTGCGCGTCCGGCTCGCGGAAGAATTCAACCGTAAAGCGCCCCAGCGAAATGCCGAGTGTGAACACGCCGACTAGCAGCCCGGTGCGATAACGGGCCCGCGTCCGCCAGAACAGCCACAGCATGACCACGATCAGGAGCGCGCCTTCGAGAGCGGCCTCGTATAGCTGGCTGGGGTGTCGCGGCAGGGGGCCGGCGCCAGGGAAAACCATGGCCCAAGGTACAGAGCCATCGGTCACGCGGCCCCACAATTCGCCGTTCACGAAATTGGCGAGACGCCCGAACATCATGCCAAAGGGCACGCAGACCGCGACATAGTCGGCCACGCGTAGCAGATTGAGGCCGCCGCGCCACGCCACCCAGGCCAGCGCAACCACCACCCCGGCGAGGCCGCCATGGAAGCTCATCCCGCCGTTCCACAACTTCACGAGTTCGCCGGGCTGCGCCCACAATTCAGGCTGGTAGAATGTCGCATAGCCAAGCCTGCCGCCAATGATGATTCCAATCGTGCAATAGAAAAACAGATCGTCGGCATGACGCTGCGCCAGCGGCGCACCGGGCGCCTTTATCATTTTCGACAGGTGCCAGTAGGCCAAGACGATGCCGGCCAGATAGGCCAGCGAATAATAGCGCAGCGTGAAAAAACCGAGATCGATACCCGGTTTAAGGCCGAGATCGAGCCAATGGATCGGACCACCTGCCGATGCGGATGCCGCTGCGATTTCAAACACGTGTCGCCCTTCCGGCTAGGACTGGTTCCCGGCCTTCTGGCACAGGCTCCCGCCCGACGCTAGGCGACGAGCGGGCCCAGCCCCTTCATTTTGCACAGCGTCGCGTCTAAGCATTCACGTCATGAGCGTAATTCGCATTTCCCGGCCCCGCGAGGTCATCGACCGTCGCTCAATCACCGAACAGATTGGCGAGGTCGTCGCCGAGCAAGGTGTGCAAAAGGGGCGGCTCGCCATCGTGGAACTGCTGCGCGGCGCTCTCGCCTCGGGGCGTGAGGAGATCGCGCGGCGGCTGCTTGACGCCCCCACCGCAGGGCACGAGGTCGCCCAGACCCAGGCCTTCCTCACCGACCAGCTCATTCGGCTGATCTACGATCATGTCGTCACCCATGTGTATCCTGCGGGCAACCGCTCGACCGGCGAGCACATCGCCATCATTGCGGTCGGCGGCTACGGCCGCGGTGAAATGGCGCCGCATTCGGATGTCGACGTCGCCTTTATAACTCCGGGCAAGAACAACGCCTGGTGCGAGCAGGTGATCGAGGCCACGCTCTATTTCCTGTGGGACCTCAATCTCACCATCGGCCATTCCAGCCGTTCGCTCGACGAAATGGTCAAGCAGTGCAAGGCCGACCTGACCATCCGCACGGCCATGCTCGAAGGCCGCTACGTCTGGGGCGATCAGGACTTGTACGAGGAAGTCCGTCGCCGCTTCTGGAGCGAAGTCGTCGCGGGATCGGAACGCCAGTATGTGGCCGAAAAGCTCGCCGAACGCGACGAGCGGCACAAGCGGATGGGCGACAGCCGCTATGTCGTCGAGCCCAATGTCAAGGAAGGCAAGGGCTCTCTGCGCGACCTGCATACGCTCTACTGGATCGGGAAATACATTCACAAGGTGCGCGCTGCGAGCGAGCTTGTCGATGTCGGCCTGCTGACCCAAGATGAGTTCCGCTCGTTCCGGCGCGCAGCCAATTTCTTCTGGGCGGTGCGCTGCCACCTGCACGAAATCACCGGGCGCGCCGAGGATCGCCTGACCTTCGACCTCCAGCGCGAAGTGGCGAAGCGTATGCAATATTCCGACACGCGCACCGGCAAGCTTGCGGTCGAACGCTTCATGCAGTTCTTCTTCCTTCAGGCGAAGGTGGTCGGAAATCTTACTGCGGTGTTCCTCGCTCAGCTCGACGAGCAGTTCGGCAAGAACAAACCGCGCGGCCTGCTCGCGGGTTTTCGCGCGAAACGGCGCAAACTGAAGGGTTATACGATCTACGGCGGGCGGATAAGCGCGCCGGGCGCAGACTGGTTTGAGAAAGACCCGGTTCGCCTCCTGGAGATATTCGTACTCGCCGACCGCGAGGGTTTGACGGTCCACCCCGAAACGATGCGCCAGATCGCCCGGAACGTGAAGCTCATCAAGGGTGACGTCCGCAAGGACCCGCGTGCCAACGAGCTGTTCATGGAGCTGCTTACCAGCCGCAACGACGCGGAAAACAGCCTGCGCGCGCTCAACGAGGCAGGCGTGTTCGGCCGCTTCGTCACCGAATTCGGACGCGTCAACGCGCAGATGCAGTTCGACATGTATCATCACTACACTGTCGACGAACACACTATCCGTGCGATCGGCCTGCTGGCGAAAATCGAAAAGGGCGAGCTTGCCGACGACCACCCGCTTGCCACCGAAATCATCAAGAAGGTCCGCTCGCGCCGCGCGTTGTACGTTTCCGTGCTGCTCCACGATATCGCCAAGGGCCAGGGCGGCGATCATTCCGTGCTTGGCGCCGAAATCGCGTTGAAGCTGTGTCCGCGTCTGGGCCTTGACGAGGACGAAACCGAATTGGTTTCATGGCTGGTGCGCCAACACCTGCTGCTCTCGTCGACCGCACAAAAACGGGACATTTCCGATCCAAAAACGATCAGCGATTTCGTGGAGGTCGTGCAATCGATCGACCGGCTGCGGCAGCTGACCTGCCTCACCATCGTCGACATCCGAGCGGTAGGACCAGGCACCTGGAACAGCTGGAAGCGTCAGCTCATCACCGAATTATACGCCGCCGCCGAGGAAAGCCTCAGGCTGGGCCACGTGGAGTTCGGCCGCGAGCGGCGCGTCGCCGCCAAGCGTGAAGCCACGAAGGCGCGGCTCGGAAAGCAGCAGGATCTGGTCGAATCGACCGGCAAGGAAATGCCCGATTCCTACTGGATCGCCGAGCCGGACGACGTGATCGCGCTCAACCTCGTCCATCTCAATGCCGCGCGCGAAATGAAGCATGCGCTTTCAATCCACTGCGAGTACTACCCGGCACGCGGGGCAACGCTCGTGACGGTAATTGCGCGCGATCATCCGGGGCTGTTCTACAGGATCGCAGGCGGCATCCATCTCGCCGGCGGCAACATCATCGATGCCCGCATCCACACCACGCGCAAGGGCTATGCGGTCGACAACTTCCTGGTGCAGGACCCGCTCGGTCGTCCCTTCATGGAGAGTGAACAGCTGGCCCGGCTGAAAACCTCGATCGAGAACGCGCTTGCCAACAAGTTCGAGCTCCTGCCCCAGCTTGTCGCCAAACCGGATGCTCGCCCGCGGGCCGATGCCTTCGAGGTTCGCCATCGGGTGATTTTCGATAACGATGCGTCGAACCGCTACACGGTGATCGAGGTCAACGCGCGCGACCGGCCCGCGTTGCTGAACCGGCTTGCCCGCACCCTTTTCGAGTCGAACTTGATTGTGCATTCAGCACATGTGGCCACCTATGGCGAACGCGCGGCAGACACTTTCTATGTGACCGATGCCTTGGGCGACAAGGTGACCTCGGCAAGCCGCCTGAAGGACATCGAGAACGCGCTGCTCGAAGCGGCCAATGAAAAGCTCGGAAAAGGCAAGGGCAAGAGCAAAAGTAAGAGCACAAGCAAAGGCAAGAAGGCCGAACCAGCCTGACGCCTGAAGCTTCGGTCCTCGATGGGCTGCCGGTGCGGACCTCTACACGAACCTGACCGCAGCCACCGGCGGCAGCCGAGCGGCCAGCATGGTCCAGCTGTCTCCGCCATCGTGCGTGACCCAGGCCCCTCCTGTTGTCGAACCCATCGCCAGGCGCGAACCGGTCTCATCGATGGCAAGGGCATGGCGATAGACGAGATCGTAGCTCGGTTCCTGAGGCAGGCCGTTATCGAGCCGTTCGAATGTGCGGCCACCGTCGCGCGTTCGCGTGACGATGAACTTCCCATCCTGAGGATAGCGGAACTCATCCTTCACCGCCGGCACGAACCAGGCCGTCTCCGGATCGTCGGGATGAACTGCGACAGGAAAGCCGAATGCCGAGCAGCCCTGCGGTTCGATCTCGTCCCACTGGGCCATGCCGTTGGTCGAGCGGAAGATGCCATTGTGATGCTGGATCCAGAAGGTGTCCGGCGAAGATGGGCACTGGACCATCAGGTGCGGGTCCTGCATCACTTCGTCATATTGCATGTCCGGCGGAAGGAACGCCGCCCGCAGCCCTTTCGACGATACGCGCCAGTTCTCGCCGGCGTCCTCGCTGCGCCATACCCCGCCGGACGATACCGCGACTGCAAGGTGGCGATCGTCGCGCGGATCAACGCATATCGAATGAATTCCCGGCTCGTCGTAACCGCCGCCCATCCAGCGTTCGCGCTCGGGCATGTTCCACAACGCCTCGTTGAGCTTCCAGCTATCGCCCCGGTCAGCACTGTGAAACAGTCCGCCGGGAATCGTTCCGGCCGACAGATGCCCGGCGCCACCGGGTGCAGGTGCCATGGCCCAAATCTGTTCGACACTGGGGCCTTCGCCCTTCGTGCCATCCTCGTTGCGTGTCTCCGTAGCGAAGGCCGGCATCGCAATTACGGTCCAGCCTTTCCCGCCGTTATCGGAGCGATGCAGTTTGGGGCCGAAGTGCCCGAGGTTGGCCGCTGCGTAGAGCGCGCCATCGCGGGCATCGGCGAAGATATAGGTCATCGGCATACCTAGAAAGCATTCGCTCTCCAGTTTCCAGCCGGACGAGCTGAGTGCGAAAAAGAACAACCCCTTGCGGGTGGCAAATGCGAGGCGTTCACTCATGTCGTTGTCCCATTGGGCGCGCCACAGCCGCCGGACAGCGCCTGTAGGACATAGATATCGCTATCGGGTTGCAACTTGTGCTCGAGGAGACTGGCGGGGCCGAGCTTGCGGTCACCGACAAAGACGATGACGTGCTTGCGCAGCCGCCGCTGGTCATCGAGGACATAGTGTTCAAGGCCTGGATGAGCCGCAAAGGCTTCATCGAGCACCGCGCCGACCGTCTCTCCTGCGGACAGGAATTCACCCTCCGGCGCGATCCCGTCGAGGTGGCTGGTAAAGGTCAGTCGCGGCACGACGATCTCTGTAGTTCGCTGATTCGCGATGCAGGATATGGCCTGATGAGGCGGCGCGCCAGCGGGAGACGTCAGCCCGCAGCAGCGCGCAAGCGCTTCACCGCTTCGTCCCTGCCGATCAGCGGCAAGAGCGCCGCCATTTCCGGTCCATGATCGCGTCCGGTCAGGGCCTGCCTGAGTGGCTGGAACAGCGCCTTGCCCTTGCGGCCGGTCGCTTGCTTGAGCGCCCCGGTCATTTCGCGCCAGGCATCCTCGCTCCAATCCAGCGCGACAAGCGTATCGCCAGCAGTGGCCAGAAATTCGCGGGTCTCGTCATCGAAGGTGGGTGCCTCGATCGGCCCGGTCACCACCTGCCACCAGTCCGCCGCTTCGCCGAGATGGGCCAGGTTGGGCCGGATCGCCTGCCAGGCAGCCTCATCCATCCCTTCCGGCAGCCGCGGACACGCCGCGTCGAAGGGCATGGCGTGGACCACGGCGGCGTTGATCCGGTGCAGGTCTTCTTCATCAAACCGCGCAGGCGCCCGCCCGAAGCGCGACAGGTCGAAACTGACGGACAGTGCTTCGGCATCGAGGCTCGCATCGACCGGATCGGATGTACCGAGCCTTGCCAGCAGTGCGACCAGCGCCTGCGGTTCGATTCCCTCCTGACGCAATGTGTCGATGCCCAGCGAGCCCAGCCGCTTCGACAATTTGCCTTCGCTACCGACCAGCAGCGCCTCATGCGCGAAACGCGGCGGCGAAGCGCCCAGCGCGGTGAACATCTGCATCTGCGTCGCGGTGTTGGAAACATGATCCTCGCCGCGCAGCACATCGGTGATGTTCATATCGATATCGTCGATGGCCGAGGGAAGCATGTAAAGCCACGAACCGTCGGCGCGGCGCACCACCGGATCGGACATCTGCGCCGGCTCGAAATGCTGCGGTCCGCGAATGCCATCGGTCCATTCGATCGGCTTGTCGTGATCGAGCAGGAAACGCCAGTGCGGCTGCTCGCCCGCCGCTGCCTTCGCCTCGTGATCGGCTTCGCTCAGGGCCAGCGCAGCGCGGTCGTAGACTGGCGGCAGCCCGCGCCCGAGCAACACCTTGCGCTTGAGTTCCAGTTCCTGTGGCGTCTCGTAGCAGCGATAGACGCGGCCCTGCTCGACCAGCTTTGCAAATTCCGCGTCATAGAGATCGAAGCGCGCCGATTGCCGTTCCTCACCATCGGGCGCGATCTTCAGCCATTCGAGATCCTCACGGATCGCCTCGACGTATTCCTCGCGGCTGCGTTCGGCATCGGTGTCGTCGATGCGCAGCAGGAACCGCCCGCCATTGTGTTTCGCGAGCAGCCAGTTGTGCAGCGCCGTGCGCAGGTTGCCGACATGCAGGCGCCCGGTTGGCGAAGGGGCAAAGCGGGTGGTGACGGCCATGACCGGGCGCTAGTCGGTTTCGTGCGGAACTAACAAGAGCACATGCCCGCCACCGTGCAAGCGGATAGCACCGGCAGGCGCGCTCTCGACCGTGTCTGCGGCATCGAACGCAGTTCGATAATCCGCCCAAGCGGGCGGCAAACCGACCGCGCACACCTGCGCCGGTGCGAACCGGGTCATGGCTATGCGATCTCCGTCGATCCGGTAAGTGTGCCCCTGCCCGGCACAATCGGGCATCATCCAGATGCGCGCATCATCGGCGCGGTAATACATCTTTGCGCCGCGCTTTTCGCCGTCGAGCAGCATTACTTCCCAATTACCTGCCGGCGAAGCAGGAGGCGGCGCCTCGCCCGGTGGTGCTTCGGCATAGGTCAGAGGCGGTTCGGGCGACTGTGCGCAGGCCGCAATCAGGAGGAACGCCAGGATCACAGAACTCCGCATCACGCGCTCCGGAAAGAGTGCGTGATGGGGTAGCGCCGGTCACGCCCGAAATTGCGGCTCGTCAGCTTGACGCCCGGCGGCGCCTGCCTCCGCTTGTATTCGGCAAGGTGGAGCAGCCGCTCGATGCGCACCACTGTTTCCCGCTCGAAACCATCGGTCACAAGCTGGTCGACACTCTTTTCATGCTCGATGAGACCCATGAGAATCGGATCGAGGACCTCGTATGGCGGGAGGGAGTCGCTGTCCTTCTGGTCGGGGCGCAGTTCCGCGCTCGGCGGTTTGGTAATGATATTGTCGGGTATGACCTTGCCGCTCGGACCCATACCGACCCGCGGCATGTTTTCGTTGCGCCAGCGGCACACGTCGAACACGGTCAGCTTGTAGGCGTCCTTGAGCGGATTGTAGCCGCCCGCCATGTCGCCGTAGATCGTGGCGTAACCGACGCTCATCTCGCTCTTGTTGCCGGTGGTCATCAGCATCGGCCCGAACTTGTTGGAGAGCGCCATGAGGGTGACGCCCCTGATACGCGACTGCAGGTTCTCCTCGGTGATATCGACCTTGGTATCGGCGAAATCGTCCTCCAGCATCGCGTCGAAACCCTCGACCGCCGGCTGAATCGCGATTGTCGAATAACGGCAACCCAGCGCCTTGGCGCAGGCCATGGCGTCGTCGAGGCTCTCCTGGCTGGTGAAACGGCTCGGCAGCATCACGCACCAGACCCGGTCCGCGCCCAATGCATCGACCGCGATGGCGGCACAGGCAGCGCTGTCGATACCGCCCGACAGGCCAAGCACCACGCCGGGAAAGCCATTGCGGTTCACGTAGTCACGCAGGCCCATGACCATGGCGCACCAGATTTCCTCCGGCCCTTCGGCGAGCGAGGCAATCTCGCCCCGGTCACAGCGCCAGCCCTGCGCGGTCTTGGTCCAGTTCGTCGTGACTTCCTGCTCGTCCCAGTCCTTCATCTGGACCGCAAGCGAGCCATCGCCATTGACCACGAAGCTGGCGCCGTCGAACACCAATTCGTCCTGCCCGCCGACTCGATTGAGGAAGGCGAGCGGCAGGCCGGTGTCGGCGGCGCGGCGCTTGGCGACGCCTTCGATCCGCAGTGCGTCCTTGTTGATCTCGTAAGGGCTGCCGTTGATCGAGATAAACAGCTCGGCGCCGAAATTGGCGAGGTGGCGGCACACCTCCGGCAGCCAGATGTCCTCGCAGATCGGCAGGCCGATCATCACGCCCTTGAACACGATGGGTTCGGGCAGAGGGCCTGGCTGGAACACGCGCGGCTCGTCAAACACGCCGTAGTTGGGCAGTTCGTGCTTGAGTCGGACCGCCGCGACCTTGCCTTTTTCGAGCAGGGCGACACCGTTGTGCAGCTCGCCATCGAGCACGAAGACGGAGCCGACCAGCATGGCCGGGCCCTGGGTGCGACCGGTTTCCTTCGCAAGCTTTTCGAGTTCCTCCACCGCACGCTCGATCAGCGCCGGTTTGAGGACCAGATCTTCAGGTGGATAGCCGATGAGATGAAGCTCGGGAAAGACGATGAGGTCGCTTTCCTTGGCCCGCTCGCGCGCGGCGAGCATCTTTGCGGCATTACCGGCAATATCGCCAACTGTCTGGTTAAGCTGGCACAGGGTTATCTTGAGCGTATCGGGCATGGCCGCCTGATGCCGCCTTGCCCGCGATCATGCAAACAAATGTTCACCCGAACAAAGACCCTTCGCCGGGGGCTGTTGATGGTACGCCTGACGATCAGAGACGCATTTGCGCGTTCTGCAATAAAAAAGGGCGCCAGGCCGATATGACCTGACGCCCCCTGCGATCAGATGATCGTTTACTCTGCGGGAGCTTCCTCGGCAGCGCCTTCTTCAGCCATTGCGTCTTCGGCAGGTGCTTCCTCGGCCACGGCTTCTTCAGCCATCGCTTCGGTGTCTTCGGCCTGTGCGTCCTCGGTCGCTTCCTCGGCGCTGCCGCAGGCAGCGAGAGCGAGAGCGGCAGCCGAAGTGAAAGCGGCGTAAGCGAACTTCTTCATGTGAATCCCCTTATATTGTCCGGTGCGAGTCACGAGTGTCACACCACCAATGGCAGGCGTGCCTGCAAGGCGGTGATTAGCCGAGTGGGCTGCCCAACGCAAACGTTCTGCGTCGAGATGCACGCACGCTCCCCTTCCGCGCCGGGTTGCGCACATATAAAGAAATCTTTATATGTGATCTGCTATGCGGATTGAAGCCACCTTGCGCGCCCTGTCGGATCTTACCCGGCTACGCATCATGCGCCTGTTGGCGCATATGGAGTTGGCTGTGGGCGAATTGGCGCAAGTCCTTGGACAAAGCCAGCCGCGAGTGTCGCGGCACGTGCGAATCCTGTGCGATGCCGGCCTGGCCGAGCGGCGCAAGGAGGGCAGCTGGGTCTTTCTCAGGAGCGCGGTTGCAGAGGGTCTTGCCCCGCCGCTGGGCGATGCCGCCGCACGGATGCTTGCCGTCGCCGAAGCCGAGGACAGCATGTTTGCCGCGCGCTGCGCCGAAGATCGCCGCCATCTTGCCGCGATTCGCGCCGACCGGTCGGCCAAGGCCGAAGCCTGGTTCTCGCGCCATGCCGAAGAGTGGGACACCTTGCGCCTGCTGCATAGTCCCGACGAGCCGGTCGAGGCGGCGCTTGCCGAATCGCTGGGGGTCGAAGCGGGCGCGTCCACACTCGGCAATCTGCTCGACGTCGGTACCGGGACGGGCCGCATCGCCGAACTGCTCGCACCCCACGCTGACCGCGTCACCGCGCTCGACCGCAGCCCCGAGATGCTCCAGGTCGCCCGTGCCCGGCTACAGAAGTTTCCGGCCGGGCTGGTCAATCTGGTCCAGGGGGATTTCCTGGCGCTGCCCTTTGACGAAGCCGCATTCGATACGGTGCTGTTTCATCAGGTGCTGCACTATGCACAGGAACCGGGCACGGTTTTGGCCGAAGCCGCGCGTGTCACCAAAGCGGGCGGGACCCTGGCCATCGTCGATTTCGCCGCGCATGATCGCGAGGAGCTGCGCGAACGCCATGCCCATGCTCGGCTCGGCTTTTCCGACGAACAAATGCTCGCCCTCTTCAGCGAGGCGGGCTTCGAAAGCAGCCCGGCAATTGCGCTTTCCGGCACACCGCTTACCGTAAAGATTTGGACGGCGCGGCGAACCGCGGCCAAAGGGCGCACGCCGCAAGTGACGGCAAGAGGGACGATTTCGAGACCATGACCCCACCGCCCAACGCCGCACTGGAGGAGTTCGCAGCGCGCGACACGCCGCTGTTCTTCTCTCCACCCGGTGACATCGACGTCTCGTTCGAATTCTTCCCGCCCAAGACGGAGAAGATGAACGAGCAGCTATGGCAGGCTATAGAGACGCTGGTGCCGCTCGGCCCGCGCTTCGTCTCTGTGACCTATGGCGCTGGCGGGTCGACCCGTGAGCGCACCCATGGCATCGTTGCCCGCATCCAGCAGGAAACGCCAATCCCGGCTGCGGCGCACCTCACGTGCGTCGAAGCGACACGCGAGGAAATCGCTGCGATCGCAGAAGATTACTGGAACGCTGGCGTGCGCCACATCGTCGCCCTGCGCGGCGATCCGCCGGAGCAAGGCAAGGCCTATGCGGTGCATCCCGGCGGTTATGAAAACGCCGCCGCCCTGGTCGAAGGGCTGCGCGCGCTGCACCCCTTCGACATTTCGGTCGCCGCCTACCCCGAATGCCATCCGGATTCGCCCGATGCCGAGGCCGATCTCGATAACCTCAAGCGCAAGATCGACGCCGGCGCGAGCCGCGCAATCACGCAGTTCTTCTTCGAGCCCGCCACGTTCCTGCGGTTTCGCGATAAGGCCGCTGCTGCCGGGATAAATGCCGAGATCGTTCCGGGCATCATGCCGGTGATGAGCTTCGCTGCGGTTGCACGCATGTCTGCCATGTGCGGCACCGCAGTGCCCGACTGGATGGAAACGATGTTCGAGGGGCTCGACGATCATCCCGCCTCACGGCAACTCGTGGCCGCGACGCTGGCTTCGCGGCTATGTCACAAACTCTATGTCGGCGGGGTACGCCAGTTCCATTTCTACACGCTCAACCGGGCAGACCTGGCCTATGCGATCTGTCACCTGCTGGGCGTGAGACCGAAGGAAATTACGAAATGAGCGCCGAAACGGAATTTCGCGCCCGCGCCGCCGAGCGCGTGTTGGTGTTCGATGGCGCTTATGGCACCTCGATCCAGAAGTATGGCTTGCAGGAAGCCGACTATCGCGGCGATCTCGACCTGCCGATGGACCAGAAGGGCAACAATGACCTGCTGTGCCTGACCCGGCCCGACGTGATCCGCGAAATCCACACAGCCTATCTCGATGCCGGGGCGGACATGATCGAGACCAACACCTTCTCGTCCACGACAATCGCCATGGCCGACTATGGCTGCGAGCACCTGGTGCGCGAGATCAACATTGCCGCCGCGAAGCTCGCGCGCGAAGCCTGCGACGCTGCCGAAGCGAAGGACGGCACGCGCCGCTTCGTCGCGGGATCGATCGGCCCGACCAACAAGACGCTTTCGCTCTCGCCCGACGTCAACGATCCCGGCTTCCGCGAAGTCGATTTCGATACGCTCAAGGCCACCTACCGCGAGCAGTGCGACGCATTGATCGAGGGCGGCGTCGACTTCCTGCTCATCGAGACCTGCTTCGACACGCTTAATGCGAAGGCCGCGGGTATGGCCGCGAAAGAAGCCGAGGCCGCCTCGGGCCGCGAGGTCCCGGTGATGCTAAGCTTCACCATCACCGACATGAGCGGGCGCAACCTGTCCGGCCACACCATCATGGCCTTCTGGTATTCGCTGCGGCACCTGAAGCCGCTGACCATCGGCGCGAACTGCGCTTTCGGTGCGGACAAGATGCGCCCTTATCTCGCGGAACTGGCGAAAGACACCGACACGCTGATCATGGCCTTCCCGAACGCGGGCCTGCCCAACGAGCTTGGCCAGTACGACGAGCTTCCGGAAAAGACCGGCGAGCTCATCCGCGAATGGACCGATGCGGGCCTGGTCAACGTGGTCGGCGGCTGCTGCGGCACGACGCCGGCGCACGTGGCCGCCATCGCCAAGGCCGTCGCCGACGCACAGCCGCGCACTGTCCCCGCGCTCGGCGCCAAGACCCGCCTGTCCGGGCTGGAACCGTTCACTTTCGCCGCATGACCGAGACGCAATCCTCAGCCCGCTTCGTCAACATTGGCGAGCGCACCAACGTTACCGGCTCGGCCAAGTTCAAAAAACTGATCCTCGCCGGAGACTATGCCGCCGCTGTCGAAGTCGCGCGCCAGCAGGTCGAGAACGGCGCGCAGATCGTCGACGTCAACATGGACGAAGGCCTGCTCGACGCGGTCGAGGCCATGACGACCTTCCTCAAGCTGATCGCCGCCGAGCCGGACATCAGCCGCGTGCCGGTGATGATCGACAGCTCAAAGTGGGAAGTCATCGAGGCGGGGCTCAAATGCGTTTCTGGCAAGCCGATCGTCAATTCGATCTCGATGAAGGAAGGCGAGGGGTCG
>Ga0181594_10001144_pt1 | contig 24895 bp, 20 predicted proteins | sample 071ome_18_FD_145603 | JGI IMG/M metagenome (GOLD analysis project Ga0181594, IMG submission 145603) | Coastal salt marsh microbial communities from the Groves Creek Marsh, Skidaway Island, Georgia - 071413BT metaG (spades assembly) | ecosystem: Environmental > Aquatic > Marine > Intertidal zone... | reverse complement strand
GTATTTCAAGCGCTGCAACAGCCCTTCAAATAATGCAAAGGATTCGCGCTTGTATTCCTGCTTGGGGTTCTTGTTGGCGTAAGCCCGCAAGTGAATCCCCTGCCGCAACTGATCCATCACCTGCAGGTGTTCCTTCCACAGCGTGTCCAAAACCTGCAACATGATTTGCTTCTCGAGCTGACGCATGCCCGGTCCGATACCCGCCGCTTTTTCATCGTAGGCTGCCTGCACCGCACCGGTGATACGCGTACGCAAAGTTTCCTCGTGCAGCGTGTCGTCTTCGTCGAGCCACTGACCCACGGAGAGCATAAGGCCGAATTCAGCCTCCAGCTGCTTCTCCAAGCCCGGAATATCCCACTGCTCCTCGACACTCATCGGCGGAATAAAACCGTCAATCGCGTCATTAACTACGTCCTCGCGAATAGCGGTGATGGTGTCACTGATTTCTTCCTCGGACAGCAGTTCGTCGCGCTGGCGGTAAATAATTTGCCGCTGATCATTAGCGACGTCGTCATACTCGAGTAGCTGCTTACGGATATCGAAGTTTCGCCCTTCCACCTTGCGCTGTGCTTTCTCGATCGCATTGGTCACCATGCGATGTTCGATAGCTTCACCGCGCTCCATGCCCAGCGCCTGCATAAAGCTCTTTACCCGATCCGACGCAAAAATACGCATCAGGTTGTCTTCCAACGACAGATAAAAACGCGAGACCCCGGGATCGCCCTGGCGCCCTGAGCGACCCCGCAATTGGTTGTCGATACGTCGGGATTCGTGCCGCTCGGTACCGAGGATGTGCAGGCCACCGGCTTCAATCACCGCGTCGTGCCGCGACTGCCATTCCGCGGTGACTGATTGCCGGGTTGCGTCGTCAACACCCTCACCCAGCGCAACCAACTCCGCCTCCAAATTACCGCCAAGCACGATATCGGTACCACGGCCGGCCATATTGGTCGCGATGGTAACCACACCGGGGCGCCCGGCCTGGGCAATGATCTCAGCCTCCTGCTCGTGGTACTTGGCGTTTAACACCTTATGCTCGATGCCCTTTTTCTGGAACGCCTGTGACAACTCCTCCGAGGTCTCAACCGACGCCGTACCCACCAAGACCGGTGCGCCACTCTCGATACATGACTGAACGTCCTCAATAATGGCCTCGAACTTCTCTTCCCGCGTCAGATAAACGAGATCGTTAAGGTCATCGCGTCGCATGGGCACATTAGTGGGAATCACCACACAGTCGAGACCGTAAATCTGGCGAAATTCAAACGCCTCGGTATCAGCGGTACCGGTCATTCCCGACAGCTTGTCGTAAAGTCGAAAGAAGTTCTGGAAGGTGGTCGAGGCGAGGGTCTGGCTTTCGCTCTGGATCCGCACGCCTTCCTTGGCTTCGATGGCTTGATGCAAACCCTCGGACAAACGTCTGCCCGGCATGGTTCGGCCCGTATGCTCATCGATCAGGACAACCTGCCCTTCCTGCACAATGTATTCGACGTCCCGATGGAACAGCACGTGCGCGCGCAAGCCTGAATGCACGTGGTGCAACAAGCCAAGATTTGTCGCGGCATACAAGGAGTCGTCTCCCTGCAACAAACCGGCCTCGATAAGCATCCCTTCCACTTTTTCGTGGCCGGCCTCGGTTAATTCGATACTGCGCTGCTTCTCGTCAACTGTGAAGTCACCCTCTTGCTCCTCTACCTCCTGCGTTAGCTTGGGAATCAACCGATTGATCGTTTTGTAGAGTTCCGAGCTGTCCTCAACCGCGCCCGAAATAATGAGCGGTGTGCGCGCCTCATCAATCAGAATCGAATCGACTTCGTCGACAATGGCAAAAGCCAGCTTGCCCTGGCTTTTATCCGCCATGCTAAAAGCCATGTTGTCGCGCAGGTAATCGAACCCAAATTCATTGTTGGTGCCGTAAACCACATCGCAGGCATAAGCCGCGCGCTTTTCTTCTGCAGATTGACCCGAGCGCACAACCCCGACGCTGAGGCCCAAAAATTCGTAAAGTGGACCCATCCAACCGGCGTCACGGCCGGCCAGATAATCGTTAACGGTGACGAGGTGCACACTGTGGTTCGGTAGCGCGTTGAGGTAAGCGGGCAGTGTCGCCACCAGCGTTTTCCCTTCGCCAGTGCGCATCTCCGCGATCTTGCCGTCATGCAGCGTCATCCCACCGATCAGCTGCACGTCAAAATGCCGCATTCCCAAAGCACGAACACCCGCCTCACGAACCAAGGCAAAGGCTTCAGGCAGCAGCTGTTGGAGCGTCTCGCCTTCACTCAGTCGAGAGCGAAATTCTTCGGTTTTGGCGCGCAGCGCCGCATCGTCGAGGGCTTGCATACCCTCCTCCAATGCGTTGATTCGGGCGACCACTTTGCCCATACGCTTCAGCTCCCGATCATTTCGGGTGCCGAATATCTTCTTCAGGGTAGACAACAACATGGAAATCTCACTGCTGGGTTTAAGGGAATCGACAAACAGGCGCCCGGCGCCTCAACTCACCCTTCAGCGATGCGTGCGGCGAATATAGCTCGCGGGGTCGACAGCGCGACCATTTTTAAAGACTTCGAAATGAACATGAGGACCCGTAGACCGACCCGTGTTGCCCATCAGCGCAATCACATCGCCCCGGCGCACCAGATCTCCCACTTCGACCACATTTTCGCGATTGTGGGCGTAGCGGGTACTGAGTCCGTCACCGTGGGCGACCTCGACCATGGTGCCGTAGCCCGACTTGTAGCCGCTCCAACTGACCACGCCGCTCGCCACTGCGAGGATGTCGGAACCTTCGCGGCCGGCGAAGTCTGCGCCGTCGTGCCAAGCGGGGGCGCCTGTTATCGGGTCGATGCGTTTACCGTACGCGGACGACTGCCAGCCCGAGCGAATCGGCCTGCCCGATGGGGTAGCCTCCGCCCGCATTTGCTCTGAGCCGAGCAGTCCAAGGAGGATATCGAACTGCACCTCTCGACGCGCAAATACCGCATTGAGCTCGCCGAGCTGCGATTGCACATCGGCAACCGAGAGCCCCGCAGATTCAGGCAGAGGTAACGACGGCCCACCGAGCGCCGGGGGCCCTGAAAAATCGAACTCCCCCATCTCGAGACCCGCGAGATCAGTCAAATGGCTACCCAAAGCGTCCAGGCGCGTCACTTGGGCCTGAAGCGTCGCCAACCGCCGGGTCATGGCGGTCAGTCTCGACTGCGCCTCAACGCCCATCTGCGCCAGCGCGTGGGCTCGATCAGTCGCCTGCTGCTCTTGCGCGGATACTCGGGCCGCTTGTTCCGATGCAATACCATCGCCAAAACCCAGCTGATAACTAACGCTGACCAGGCCAATCGGCACACCGATAAAGCACGCCGAAAGCAAGGCCCAGCCCCACTTCCCGAACTCTATGGTGCGTGACGCCGCACGGCGATTGAGGAAAATCAGCTTCAAGTCGAGGTGTCGTAAAATTCGAAGCCGGCACTATGCCATTTCCGCGGGGTCAGGGGAACCACCGCCGGCCATCGAAAATGGCCATCAGGCGTGATTTTAGGCCAGCTGCAGGTCCGCGGGTAACGACCAGTCGATGGGAGCGTCTGCCTCGTCTTCGAAAGTCACCCACTCCCATCGCTGCTGTTGGGAGAAGAGCGCCCGTACGAGGCGATTATTGAGTGCGTGGCCCGATTTAATGCCCTCGTACTCGCCAATAATTTGGTGACCCGCCAGATACAAATCGCCCAAAGCGTCGAGCATCTTATGCTTGACGAATTCGTCTTCGTAACGCAATCCGCCCTCATTCAGTATGCGGTAGTCGTCGATCACAATTGCGTTATCCACGCTGCCACCGCGTGCTAATCCGCGCGAGCGCATGTATTCGAACTCATGAACAAAACCGAATGTCCGAGCGCGACTGATATCGCGAATAAATGCTTCGCTACTCACTTCTACGGACGCCTGTCCCGCCTGCTCGCGAAAGACCGGATGGTCAAAATCGATTTGAAAAGTCAATTTAAAGCCATCATAGGGCCTCAGCGCGGCGGACTTGTCGCCTTCCGTAACCACGATCGGCTCCAGCACCTTGATGAACCGCTTGGCCGCGGACTGCTCGTGTACGCCTGCAGTTTGGAGCAAGTAAACAAAAGGGCTAGCCGATCCATCCATGATGGGTACTTCAGCGGAATCAAGCTCGATATAGACATTGTCGATGCCCAAACCGCAGAGTGCAGAGAGCAAGTGCTCGACAGTCGTGACCTGTCCCTCATCGGAACCCAGGCTGGTAGAGAGGTCTGTCTCATCGACCCAGTCCGCCCGGGCGGGGATTTCCCGGGCCGGACTGAGATCGGTGCGACGGAACACGATACCCGTGTTCACGGGCGCAGGACTCAACGTCATCTGCACCTTGTTGCCGGAATGGAGACCCACGCCCGTCGATTTGATCGACTCTCGCAGGGTGCGTTGCCGAAGCATGGCCATACCTCTCTACTGAAGGCAAAACCTTACTAGGGCGCGCTGTCGCAATCCAGCCTTCTAGCTCTGATTATTAACCACGATCAAAGCTTTACAACGGCTTAGTCCGCTTGTCGACGCAGAAAAGCAGGCACATCAAACAACTGCTCATCGAGATCGCCGTCGATTTTTAGCGCGGCCTGCCCGTCCATAGCAACACCCGCACGTTGACGCTTGCCCGGCGGCAAATCGTAGTCGTCGTAATCCGACCCACCCACGACCGGGCGCTTGGCCACCGTCGGCTCCACGGTGGTTAGCGCCGGGCGCGCCTCGGCATTGCGAAGTCCGGTGGCCACTACCGTCACTTTGAGCGTATCGGTCATTTCCGGATCGATGACTGTCCCTACAACAACAGTAGCGTCCTCTGAGGCGATGTCCTCAATGGTCTCGCCAACCTGGGAAAATTCCCCCAGAGATAAATCCAGACCTGCGGTGATGTTCACCAGAATACCCCGCGCACCACTGAGATCGATGTCATCCAAAAGCGGGCTGTTGATCGCGCGTTCCGCCGCTTCACGGGCGCGATTTTCACCCGAGGCCGTGCCGGTACCCATCATGGCGGAACCCATTTCAGACATCACAGTGCGCACGTCGGCAAAGTCGACATTTACCAGTCCCGGCCTGATGATGAGATCTGCGATACCTTGCACGGCACCGAGCAAGACGTCGTTTGCTTCCTTGAAAGCGTCGAGCAAAGACGTATTCGACCCCAAGACTTCAAGCAATTTTTCGTTGGGAATCGTAATCAGTGAATCGCAGTGCTGCGCGATTTCCCGCAAGCCCTCCTCCGCCGTGTTGAGACGCTTTTTACCCTCAAAACTAAACGGCCGCGTGACGACCGCAACCGTCAAAATACCGAGCTCACGCGCAACTTCGGCGACAATCGGTGCCGCACCCGTTCCAGTTCCGCCACCCATACCCGCGGTGACAAACACCATATCCGCACCATGCAATGCGTCAGCGATGCGGTCCCGGTCCTCCAGAGCGGCAGCACGCCCGACTTCCGGATTGGCGCCGGCACCCAATCCTTTAGTAATGCCAGCACCTAACTGGAGTACCGTCTTAGAGGCGATATCAGATAGCGCTTGGGCGTCTGTATTCGCACAGATAAAATCAACACCGTCGACATTGTGTTCGATCATGTGCCGCACGGCATTTCCGCCGCCGCCGCCCACGCCGATCACCTTGATCACGGCACTTTGTGGTGCACTGTCTACTAGTTCAAACATCATCTTCTCCCCGTTTAATAAAAGCTCCAAACTTCAGAGCCCCAAAAAATCCTTCACCTTAAAAATGGCGGGCGAACCACGCTTTAATGCGCTCAAACACGCCCGAATCCTCGGAGTCCAACCCTTGTCGGGCGCGCACGCCCTTACTGACTTCCTCCGCGCCATACAGCAGCAAGCCCACCGCGGTGGCATAAATGGGATTGCGAATAATGTCGTGCAAGCCGCGTGCGTATTGCGGTGCGCCTACCCGTACTGGCATATGGAAGATTTCCTCAGCCAAATCCACGGCGCCTTCCATCTTTGAAGTCCCACCAGTGAGCACCACGCCAGCGGGAATGAGCTCCTCGTAGCCGGAACGGCGCAATTCGGACTGAATGAGCGTGAATAGCTCGTCATAGCGCGGCTCGACCACCTCAGCTAGCGACTGCCGCGACAGATCACGCGGCGGACGGTCTCCTACGCTGGGCACCTTGATGGTCTCGTCCGGCCCAGCCAACTGCCTGAGCGCACAGGCATAGCGAATTTTGATTTCCTCGGCGTGTTGAGTCGGCGTCCGCAGCGCCATCGCGATATCGTTTGTCACTTGATCACCCGCGATGGGAATAACACCCGTGTGGCGGATAGATCCGTCTGTGAAGATCGCGATATCGGAGGTGCCACCGCCAATATCCACGAGACACACCCCGAGGTCGCGCTCATCCTCGGTAATGACTGAATAACTCGATGCCAATTGCTCGAGGATGATGCCGTCTACCGTCAGCCCACAGCGCTCAACGCATTTTTCAATATTCTGCGCTGCATTCACCGCGCAAGTGACGAGGTGGACTTTGGCTTCGAGCCGCACGCCCGACATGCCCAGCGGCTCCCTGATACCAGACTGGTTGTCGATCACATATTCCTGCGGCAACACGTGTAGCACCTTCTGATCCGCGGGAATCGCGACGGCCTGTGCCGCATCGATGACACGGTCAATGTCCTGCTGAAATACCTCTTGATCGCGGATAGCGACGATGCCATGAGAGTTCACGGACCGAATGTGGCTACCGGCAATGCCCACGTAGACCGAGTGAATCTGACACCCAGCCATCAACTCTGCCTCTTCCACCGCGCGCTGAATCGCGTTCACCGTCGATTCAATATTGACCACAACGCCCTTTTTCATCCCACGGGACGGGTGTGAACCAATGCCAACGACCTCAATGCCACCATCCGGATTGATCTCGCCGACCACCGCTACCACCTTCGATGTACCGATATCGAGACCTACAATCATCTGCTTGCTGTCCGCATTACCCATCATCCCTCTCCCCCGTTGTGCATCGACTGCATCGCCAAGCCCGGCTCGTTGAACGTGACCGCAGCCCCGTGCTCATAGCGCAGATCGACTCGCGCAACTGCTCTAGTCGGTAGCGCCCCGTTCCACAGCTGCCGGAATCGCGTCACCCGACGCAACATCTCTTCACCGCCCAGCATCAGGGCCACCCCATTACCCAGCTGCAGTGACAACTGCCCCAGAGAATCAAGTGACAGGGCACTGATACTCAGGCCATCAGGCTCAAGCAAAGCAGCCAGCGTCTGGTAACGGCGCATGAGCTCGGCCTCGGTACCTGCCGGACCGTTCAGGAGCGGCAGGTGTTGGTAGATGGGATCTTGAGCAGCGACAAACAGCTGACCCTCGTGATTGAGATAGCCAGCGCTTCCCCAGCGGGCCAGCGGCCGGTGCTCAATCAGAGACACCTCGATCTCTGCCGGCCACCGGCGGCGGGTATTCACCTTGTAAACCCAGGGCAACGATTCGAGCTCACGCTGCAGCTCGGAGAGGTCGGCGGCGAAAAATCCGGCAGCGACCCGCGGCGCCAGCCGCTCTTGAATCGCATTCACATCGATGTGCCGCACGTCGCCAAGCACCGTCAGCGTTTCGACCTGCTGCGCCTTGAGCGCGGTGCCGCCCTGATAAAGCCCCGCAACCACTAACACTGAGCCCACACTCAGCAGAACCCTATTCAGCCAACGCCTGAGTGTGGAAACGGGGGCAACCGTTGTCGGTCGATCTGAATGCTTGCGCACTGCGCCGCGCACTTTGACTGCTCCGTCACGGTCGGACATGGCGAACCTCCAGGCTGCCCAGCAAAATCTCAGACAGCAGCTCTGGTAGCGATATACCCGCGGCGCGTGCTGACATAGGAACCAAACTATGTGACGTCATCCCAGGGACGGTATTCACTTCAAGTAGCTGCCACGCCCCTTGTGTATCCCTAATGACATCGACTCGACCCCATACCGCGCCACCGACAGCTTCAAACGCCGCGATCGCCAGCGTGCCTAGGGCCGCTTCGTCCTCGGCGGACAGCCCGGAAGGGCAGGAAAAACGCGTTTCGTCAGATTGATATTTGGCGTCGAAGTCGTAGAACTCGCCGGGCACCTCGATACGAATACTGGGCAGTGCGCGACCATTCAAAATGGCTACGGTGTATTCGTTCCCAGACACAAACTGCTCTGCTAAAACGTCACCGCCATACACCGCGGCCTTCTGATACGCCTCAGCCAGCGCTTGTGCCGTACTGGCTTTGCTCATACCCAGAGAGGAACCCTCAAGCGCAGGCTTCACAAATACGGGCCCGAGTTCAGCAATGACTGCCATCCAGTCTGTTGCTGCCGTCAACCGAGTGAATGCCGGCGTGGGGAAACCCGCGCCCTGCCACACCAACTTGGTGCGGACTTTGTCCATGGTCAGCGCCGAGCCCAGCACACCAGAGCCGCTATAGGGCAGGTTCATCAGCTCAAACAGACCCTGTACCGTCCCGTCCTCGCCTCCGGGGCCATGGAGCAAATTAAAAACAAAAGAGGCTTCTTTCAGCTGCTCGGGCCAGCCCTCCTCCGCAGTGTCAACGCGCAGTACCTTAGCGCCTGCCTGAGTCAGTGCTGAGGCCACGTTCCCGCCGCTTTCAAGGGAAATATCCCGCTCTGCCGCCGTACCCCCGAGCATGACGGCGAGCGTCTTGTCCTTGAACAGATCGCTGCTCATAACAGCCCCTCGAGCGACCCGGCTTCGGCCAGTGCGGCGGCCAAGCGGCCAATGTCGCCAGCGCCCTGCATGAGCAATACATCCTGATCACACAATCCCTCGATCAGTACTGCGGGTAGCAAGGCCTGATCAGTGACCACGATGGGATCAAGTCCGCCGCGAGCTCGGATCGCTTTAGCCAACGCATACGAATCTGCACCGTCTATGGCGGCTTCGCCCGCAGGGTAAACGTCCAACAGAATCAGTTTCTGTGCTTCGCTTAGCACCGAGACGAATTCATCAAAGTGGTCGCGGGTGCGCGTGTATCGATGTGGTTGATAGACCATGACGACGCGTCGCGTTGAAAACGCATCGCACGCGGCTTGCAGCGTGACAGCGACTTCTGTGGGGTGATGACCATAGTCATCAATCAACTGGGCAGTACCCGCAGCCCAGGTAACCTCGCCGAGGTCGGAGAAGCGCCGTCCTACGCCGCCGAACTCCGACAACGCTTTTTGGATCGCCGCCGCCTCGATCCCCAACTCCAGACAGAGTGCGGCGGCCCCCGCTGCATTAAGCGCGTTATGTAAACCCGGCATGCCCACCGTCATGGGCAGCACCGGCAAGTCAGGGGCTCGCAGCAAATCAAAATGTGCCGCCAAGCCATCCGCGCGAAAGTTCTCAAGCCGGTAGTCCGCGTCTGCGTGCCGCCCGTAGGTCACGATTCGCCGACTCACGTCGGGTATCAGGGCGCGAACGCCCGGATCGTCAAGACACATGACTGCACAACCATAGAACGGTAAGTTGTGCAGGAACCCGTCAAAGGCCTGCACATAGCGTGTGACATCGCCCTCGTAATGCTCCATGTGATCAGCTTCGATATTGGTGACCAAAGCCACCATCGGCTGAAGATGCAAAAACGAGGCGTCGCTTTCGTCAGCTTCGACGACCAAGTAATGCCCCTCGCCCAGTGCAGCATTGGCGCCGGCCTGATTGAGCAGACCGCCAATCACGAACGTTGGATCCTCGCCAGCCTCGCCCAGAATCGCCGCAATGAGGCTGGTCGTGGTTGTCTTGCCATGGGTGCCCGCGACCGCAATACCAAAGCGATATCGCATTAATTCGGCGAGCATTTCGGCGCGGGGTATAACCGGCACGCGCGCTGCCGCAGCCGCAATGCACTCGGGATTATCACGGGGCACCGCAGAGGAGATGACCAACACGTCAGCGCCTTCAATGTGAGCAGCGTCGTGACCGATGTAGACGATGACACCCATGGACCGTAACCGTGCGACTGCGCTGCCCTCGGCCTGATCAGAACCCTTTACGGTATACCCCAAACCGACCAGCACCTCGGCGATACCGCTCATACCAGCGCCGCCGATGCCGACCATGAAAATGGTCCTCACACGCCCCATACCTGCGACCACAGACCTTGGCTCAAACGCTTGCATGAGCCACCTCCTGCAGCACCGAGACCACCCGCTGAGTTGCGTCTGGCTGTGCCGACCCTCGCGCGGCCCGCGCCATATTGGTGAGAGACAAGGGCTGCTCGAGCCAATCACTGATCCGCTCCGCCAGCGCCTCGGGGGTCGCCTCCGCCTGTGGCATCAGCACGGCGGCACCCGCTTTGGCCAGCACACGGGCATTCCGGGTTTGATGATCATCAATCGCATGGGGTAGCGGAATCAGCACCGATGCACGTCCGGTTGCCGCCAGCTCAGAGATCGTCAGCGCGCCGGCTCGAGCGATAACCAAGTCTGCCCATCCATAAGCCGCCGCCATGTCGTCAATAAAATCGTCGAGCCGCAAATCCTGAAATTGCGTCCCCTGCCAAGCGATATCTGCCTCTGCTCGATTGCGCTCGCCGCACTGTTGCCACAACGCAATTCGGGCACCGAACCCCCTCTCCAGCAATCGATCAATGGTGGCCGGGATCAATGCGTTTAGCGGCGCGGCGCCGAGGCTGCCACCCAAGACCAAGACCCGCAAAGGCCGCTCCTCGGAGAACTGATCGGGCGGCAGTGACGCCTCTTGGCCTTGGGCATCAAGCAATCCGGCGCGAACGGGATTCCCCACCACCGTCGCTTTTTCGATGCGCTCGAGCCCGCCGGGTAATCCGCACAAAACCCGGGTAGCCAAGGGTGCCAACCAACGATTCGTAGTGCCGGCGACAGCATTCTGCTCATGAATCACGAGTGGACGGCGGCTCAACCATGCGGCGACACCCGCCGGGCCCGATGCATAACCACCCATACCGAGTACAACATCGGGTTGGATGTCACGCACCACCCGCAGGGATTGCCAGACGGCGATGAGTAACCGCAGTACCGCTTGGCATCGCGCAATAAAGCTTTTGCCTCTGAGGCCCGAAACCGTCAGATGGTGCAAGGGCAGCCCAGCACTGGGGACCAATCGCTGCTCAATACCGCGCTCGGTACCCAACCAATTCACCGTCCAGCCCTGCTGCGTCAGCACACTTGCCACTGCCAAAGCGGGGTAGACGTGGCCACCGGTCCCGCCCGCGGCAATCAGCGCCTTGCCGACAAACAACTCGGATCCCAGCGCGGTCATCGACGCACCCCTGGCCGCCGCTGCGATGCGGCATCTTCAACATCGATAGCCTGGCCGGCAACGCGCAATAAAATGCCCAGCAGCACGCAGTTCATGATCAGACTGGACCCGCCGAAACTCACAAAGGGCAGCGTTAAACCTTTCGTAGGCAGGAGTCCGGAGCTGGCGCCCATGTTGACAAACACTTGCCCAGAGAACATGAGTGCCGCACCGAAACAGACGTAGGCTTCGAAAACCTGGCCGCGTTGCGATACTCGCCATCCGGTTTGTAGGATACGCGCCACCAGCGCAACAAAAATGGCAATCAGCGCCAGAGCTCCGATTAATCCCGTTTCCTCGGCCCATATCGAAAACACAAAGTCGGTGTGCGCCTCGGGCAAATAAAATAATTTCTGCACGCTGTTACCCAAACCCACGCCCATCCATTCGCCGCGACCAAACGCGATTAAGGATTGGATGAGCTGGAAACCGGCGCCAAATGGATCCACCCAGGGATCCTGATATGCGGTCAAGCGCTGCAGCCGATAGGGCGCACTCACCACGAGCGCGACCAGCGCAAGCAGGACCCCTGCGAGCATGGTCAGCACGTAGACCAGCCGTGCGCCCGCCATGAACATCATCCCGACAACAGTGCCGACAACAATGACCGTGGCACCGAAGTCCGGTTCAAAAAGCAATAAGCTCGCAACGATCGCCAGCACTGCAATCAGCTTAGCCAGACCCTGCCAGTGCCGACGCACCGCCTCCTCGTGTCTAACGAGATAACCGGCGGCATAAATAAGTAACGCGAATTTGGCAAACTCAGAAGGCTGCGCTGTGAATGGCCCGAGCGGCAGCCAACGCTGCGCACCATTGACCTCGCGACCCAAGCCCGGCATCAGCACAAGGATCAGTAGCGCAAAGGCGACAAATAAAAGCCACGGTGAGAGGCGCTGCAGGGTATCCGTGGGGATCATGTAACCCAATGCTCCCCCTGCCAGACCGATCAACAAATACAGCGCGTGGCGCTCCGTATGGTGCCAGGGATTACCAAAATGAAAATCGCCATATTCAATTGACGCTGATGCGATCGCGACCAACCCGACGCCCATGAGCGCAACGCCCAGCGCAAGTAGCATCGGGTCAGTCCGTTCGCTGAGTGGCGCCATCGCGGAACTCATGCGGCGGCCTCCAGTAATGCAACCGCTGACTGGAAGCGCTCACCTCGCTCAACGTAATTACGAAACATGTCGAAGCTGGCGCAAGCCGGTGATAACAATACGACTTCGCCCGGCTGTGCGATCGCGGCGGCATATTTGACGGCATCTTCCAGAGTGGACTGAGGTGCGACTTGCACGACATCACCCAAACATCGGGCGATGTCCTCGCTGGCTTCACCGATCAGCAGCAACCCGGCACATGAGGCGCCAACGGCGTCGCGAAGTAGCGAAAAGTCCTGGCCTTTGCCCTGGCCACCCATAATCAGCCAGACGTTACGACCGGTCGCCAATCCCTCCAGTGCGGCCAACGTAGCACCAATGTTCGTACCCTTGCTGTCGTCAATGAAGCGCACGCCGCCCACATCCGCGACGAACTGACACCGGTGGGGCAAGCCTTTATAGGCGCAAGCACCGCGCAGCAAGTCCTGTGCAGATAAGCCCATCGCAACGCCCATCGCCAAAGCTGCGACGACGTTCAGATAATTGTGCCGTCCGACTAGCAAAAGATCCGTGCAGGCCATCAGCCGCTCGTTACCGCAACAAATCCAGGTGACACCGTCCACATCGCGCAAACCGAATTCACCCAAATCGGGATCTCGCGAAGACCACCAGGTGACTGGCGTGTCCTCGGACACCAATGGCACAGTCAGCGGATCCTGCCGATTAGCCACCACCTGTGCGGCGCTCATAAAAATGCGGTGCTTGGCGCGGTGATAAGCCGGCATTGAGGAATATCGATCAAGGTGATCCGCCGAGACATTTAGTACCGCCGCGACGCTCAGCCCCAACGCTTCAGCGCGCTCGAGCTGAAAACTGGATAACTCCAGCACATAGAAGTCGGCCTGATCGTCGAGCAAATCCAGTGCCGGCCGACCCAGATTGCCGCCCACGGACACGGAGCGACCGCAAGCGGACATCATCTCTCCGAGTAGCGACGTCACGGTCGACTTACCGTTGGAGCCCGTAATACCCACGACCGGCGCTTGCACTGCTTGCATAAACAGATCGATGTCGCCACGCACGCGGCAACCCTGATCGCGAGCGCGAACGACCAGCGGATGCTCGAGTGGAACGCCCGGACTGACAATCATCTCAGTGACGTCCTCTGCGAGCTCCGGCGGCAATTCGCCAAATCGGGTCGGGGTGTGGACGAGTTCGGGCCAGTTTGCCGCCTCGTCCGCAAGCTCCTCGCGGGTATCCACTGCAGTAAACGCCATATTTTGCCGGCGCCACCACCGCGCTACTGACCTGCCGGTAATACCGAGACCGAAGATCATGCGGTTTTCAGAGCTGGCAATCGTGGAGGACATCATCTCTTCAGCCTCAACGTAACTTCAGCGTCGCAAGGCCGAACAAAACCAGCATCACAGTGATAATCCAAAAACGGACTATCACGCGTGGCTCGGGCCAGCCCTTGAGCTCGAAATGATGGTGAATGGGTGCCATGCGAAACACCCGCTTGCCGGTTAGCTTGAATGAAGCGACCTGAATCATCACCGACAGCGTCTCGAGTACAAAGATGCCACCCATGATGAATAGGACGATTTCGTGCCGCGTCATCACGGCCACGATTCCCAGCGCCGCACCCAGTGCCAAAGCACCCACGTCGCCCATAAAAATCATCGCGGGATAGGTGTTGAACCAGAGAAAACCCAGACCCGCCCCGGCGATGGCGCCGCAGAACACCATCAGCTCTCCACTGCCCGGCAAATACGCGATGTTGAGGTAGTCCGCGAACTCCACGTGGCCCGCCAGATAAGCGATGACTCCCAGACCCGTAGCGACCATCACCGTGGGCATGATGGCCAAACCGTCCAATCCATCGGTCAAGTTGACGGCATTGCTGGCACCCACCACCACTAAGTAGCTGAACGGAATAAACAGCCAGCCCATCGCCAGAGCGACGTCCTTAAAAAAGGGCACGTACAACGTCGTCTCCGCCGAGATAATCGCAGTGTCAAACAAATAAAGAGTGATGCCGAAAGCGACTAGCGACTGCCAGAGATACTTCCAGCGCGCGGGCAAGCCTCGGGTATCGCGGCGAACGACCTTTCGGTAATCATCCACCCAACCGATCACGCCGAAAGTGCTCGTTGTGAACACGGCAACCCAGACGTACCGGTTACCCAGATCAGCCCACAACAGGGTCGACCCCAGCACGGCGACTAAAATGAGGGCGCCACCCATGGTGGGTGTGCCCGCCTTTTGGAGGTGAGACTGAGGCCCCTCCTGACGAATAGTTTGGCCGATCTGCAGCTGATTCAAGCGATCGATCACGAAAGGTCCCACCAGCATCGAGATCGCCAACGCCGTGCAGGCGGCCAAAATACCCCGCAACGTCAGATACTGAAATACGGCGAATCCGGGGTCGACGAAGAAGAGCTGCTCGCTGAGCCACATCAACATCTGGCATCCTCCCCCGAGTGCGTTAGCCATCGGGACGTCTTCTCCAGCGCAGCGCCCCGCGACGCTTTCACCCACACGATGTGATCCTCTGGAAGAACGGGGAACTCCGCCTGCAGCGCCGTCTGATCCGGATAAAACAGCGCCCCGCCGCCAAATCCCTCAGCGGCCGGTTTAGCCTCGGCGCCCACCGCCAGTACCTGATCGATCCCCATTGCCCTCGCGTAGCGACCGACCTCGTGATGTAACGCATCGCTGGTATCACCCAGCTCTAACATGGCGCCGAGTATCAGCACACGGTAGCCAGTCTCGCGCGCCAGAATATCGATGGCGGCTCGGACGGCGGCGGGATTAGCGTTATAGGTATCGTCGACCACCCGGCCGCCACCCGGCCGATAGCTAAGGGCGCCACGACCCTGCTCACTCTCGACCCGACCCACCGCGGCAACCGCAGACGCGGCATCGATACCGAGCTCACACGCGACCGCTAAAGCGGCAAGCGCGTTCATAACATGCTGCTGACCGGGTAACTTCAGCGTCACCGTCTGAGCGATGCCGGGCCCCGTCAGGCTGAACGTGGTTCCCGAGAAGCCTCGATACTGAATATCTGTGGCGCGATAGTCGGCGCCAGCGGCTAAACCGAAAGTGATCTGGCGCCGACCCTGTGCCTGCGCCTGCCATTGGGGTAGCCAGGACTGATCGGCATTCATTACAGCGAGACCCTGCGGAGCCAGACCAGCAAAAATTTCACCCTTGGTCGCCGCAATCGCATCGACGCTGTCGTAGTGAGCGAGATGGGCAGCAGAGGCGTTGAGGCAGATCGCCACGGTGGGTTCGGTAATCGTGCAGAGGTAAGCGATATCCCCGGGCTGGCCCGCACCCATTTCGATTACGGCGAAAGCATGAGCATCGCTCAACCCCGCCAGCGTGAGCGGAACGCCCAACTCGTTATTCTGGTTCCCCGACGTCGCGTGGACCTGACCCGCGACACCCAGTGCCGCGGCCATCAGATTTTTGGTCGTGGTCTTACCCGCACTACCAGTGACTGCGATCACTTCGCCACTAAACGCTCTGCGTTTTAACAAACCAAAGCTTCCCGTGGCGGCAACCACATCCTGTACCACTAGCTGAGGCGTCAACCCCTCTAGCGACCGCTCTGTCATAAGCCCAGCTGCACCCGCAGCCATGGCCTGACTAGCGTAATCATGGCCGTCGACGTGTCGACCCTGAATCGCCGCGAACAAGTCGCCCCGCGTGACCTTGCGACTATCTATCGCGAGGCCCCGCAGTGGCAAGGAGTCGCCGAGCAAGTTACCGTTAGTCTGGCGGGCGAGTGCTTCTAATGACACGGATATCATCACGCTGCCTGCCTTAGCGCGAGGTGCTGGGCAGCGTGCTCCGCGTCGGAAAATTGGATTCGCTGACCATTCGTTTCTTGATAGGTCTCATGACCCTTACCCGCAATCAGCACGGTATCACCCGCCGCTGCTCGCGAAATCGCCAGAGCGATGGCAGCCGCGCGATCGACTTCCACCAACGGCACGCCGCCGTCACATCCAGCGAGGATGTCATCAACAATAGATTCGGGCGACTCAGAGCGCGGATTATCGCTGGTCACCACCACGCGATCGGCTAGGCGTGTCGCCACTGCACCCATCAGCGGGCGCTTACCTCGATCGCGATCGCCGCCACAACCAAACAGGACCCAGAGCTGACCCTGCTGTACGCCATCTCGCAAGGCTAATAACGCACGCTCCAGCGCATCTGGCGTGTGGGCATAATCGACCACCACCGTAATATCACTCTGCTTATCGATTGCCTGCAGTCGACCCAAAACGGGTTGAACGCGTGAAGCCGCGTCGATTACGCGCGCAAACGGGTGACCCAGCGCAATCAATGTGACAATCGCGGCGCTCAAATTAAACGCATTAAAATGGCCCGATAAGGCGCAGGTTAATTTCTCACTGCCCCAGGGGGTATCGAGACGAAATGCAAGCGGAGAGGTGTTGGCCAGACTAATCCGAACCGGCGCTGACGCACTGCGAAAGGAAATCCCCAAACCGTCATCAGCCCAAACGTCGGCGTGCCCGGCCAGCGTAGGGTCGTCTGCGTTGTAAACCTTGACCCGCGGCGCGAATTCCCTGAACAGACGCATCTTGGCAGTGCAATAGGCCTCCAACGAGCCGTGATAATCGAGATGGTCGCGAGACAGATTAGTGAATACGCCTGCGGCAACCTGAAGACCGTCAAGGCGCCCCTGATCGAGCGCATGGCTGGACGCCTCCATTGCAACCCATTGCACCGCGTGACCCTGCCAACTCCGCAACTGGCGATGCAGCGACACGCAATCGGGGGTCGTGTTCGACGCCTCCGTGGGCTGTTGATCCAACCGCAGTCCCAATGTGCCGATCGAGCCGGCGCGCGCCCCCAACTCCCGCAGTAGCTGGGCGGTCAAATCGACCACTGAAGTTTTGCCGTTGGTGCCGGTGACCGCGATTAGACTCAGGTGCCGCGAAGGAGATCCATAGAAACGATCCGCCAGCACGCCCAATCGATTTCTCAGATTGTGCAGTGGTACGACCCGCGGGTCGGCCAAATAGGGCTTTTCTGCCGAACCCCAATTAGCCGACTCGGCGAGCACCGCCGCCGCACCGCGGGCGAGCGCATCATCAAGAAAGTCTCTGCCGTCCTGAGCCAAACCCGGCAGGGCAATAAAAACATCGCCGGCCTCGACACGTCGGCTATCCAAGGTCATTTCGCGCAGCGCGATATCCGCCACCGATGCGTCATCGAGCAATTCACGCAGACCCATCATCACCGCACCCCTCCGGAAGAGGCCAGCATGGCGCCCAGCGCCTCCTGCTCGGGGCGCGCATTGCGAATACGCAGTACTTCTTCCGTAATTCGCGCGTATACGGGCGCCGCAGCCAGACCGCCGCCATAGTGATCACCCCGAGGTTGATCAATCAGAATGGCGGTGACGTAACGAGGCGATGTCATCGGCGCTATGCCGACAAACAGGGCGACATATTGATCATCTAGGTAACCGCCCTCACCCACTTTGTGGACGGTGCCGGTTTTGCCACCCACTGAAAATCCGGGAACGTGCGCGAGCGTCGCGGTCCCGCCCGGCTGGGTTACTCTGTCCAGCACTTTGAGCACTTCGCGCGCTATCCCGGGCTCTACCACGCGCTGCCCTGGTGGCAGGTCCTGTGGATCCTGCTTGAGCAATGTCAGCGGCCTGAGCACGCCGTCGTTCGCCAACGCCGCATAGGCTCGCGCGAGTTGAATCGGCGTTGTATTGAGACCGTACCCAAACGCCAGCGTGACTTTCTCGATGTCACTCCAACGCGCGAGATCAGGCAGCGTACCGGCGCGCTCGCCCGGGAAACCCGTACCGGTCGATTCACCCAGTCCGAAACGCCGCAAGACTTCCAATACCGCCTCGTGACCCACCGCTTGGGCGAGCTTGGTCACACCGACCTGACTCGATTTCTCGATAATGTTGGAGACCGTGATCTCGCCGTAATCCCGAGGATCATGAAGCACCTTGCTACCCACGCGAATCCGACCGGGTGACGTATCCACCAAGCTGTCGATGCTGAATAGACCGCTCTCAAGCGCAGCTACCAAGGTCAAGGTTTTGATGGTCGAGCCGGGTTCAAAGACATCCGTTACGGCGCGATTGCGCGCGCCTGCGAAATCCAGTGCGTCGCGACTGTTGGGATTGAACACAGGGTAGTTACTGATCGCCAACACCTCGCCCGTCCAGGCATCGACGGTGACGGCAGAACCGGCCGCCGCACCGGTTTCTTTCATCGCACGCTGTAGTTCTCGATGCTGCGCGTATTGCAAACGCAGGTCGATACTGAGCGCGAGGCTATTACCCGGGCGGGGCTCCTCGACGACACCAAAGTCTCTGACGGCGTCGCCATGCAGATCCTTAATGAAGCGTTTTTTGCCCGGGACCCCTCGCAACCAATCCTCAAAGGCGAGCTCCAGCCCCGCGATCCCCCTGCCATCAACATTAGTCAGGCCGAGGAGTTGAGCGGTTACCTCTCCTGCGGGGTAATAGCGGCGGTATTCTCGTTCACCTCGCACACCGGGAAAATTCTCGCGCAGAATTCGACGGGCGAACTCGGGAGTTTGGTGGCGTGCCAGATACATAAAGTGCTTGTCGCTATAAAAAGCGAGCTTCTCTGACAGCGCTCCCGGATCCATCGAGAGCAGCGTGGCAAGCTCACTTAAACGATGACTGCCCTGTAGTTGCTGCGGATTGGCCCATAGGGAGACGACGGGGGAGCTCACCGCCACGGGCGTCCCATTGCGATCCTCTATAAGCCCTCGGTAAGCGGGAATCTCAGCGGTACGGACCGCGCGCAGGGCGCCCTGCTCCCGCAGAAACACGGCTCCCTTGCCCCCCTCGGTGACCTGCAACAACACCAACCGCGCAATCAGTGTGCCCGCGAGAGAGGCCAGCAAGACGCAAACAATCCCAAAGCGCCAAGGCGATAGCCTTTGCGTTCCCGAATTCATTCTGTGACCACCTGAGTCACGCCCAGATCAGGGGGCTGCATGGCCAGCACTTCGGAGGCAATCTGTCCGACACGATGGGGTGCCGCCCGGGTATTTATCTCGAGCAATAACCGGGTGTACTGCTCCTGCAATTGCCAGCGCTCGAGCTCGAGCATCTGCAGTCGCGCATAATCGGCTCGCACCTGGTGCGTGCTGGCGACGAGACCGAGACCAGAAGCCAGCAATAGCGCGACGAGCGTCAAGGCTGCGGGCATCGGAAAGCGCACCATAAATTCCATCACAGGCGCTCCGCCACACGCATGATCGCGGATCGGGCACGCGGATTTTCGGCAACCTCCGACGCACTCGGCATCACCGCCTTACCGATGTGTCGCAGCACGCCTTGATGCGCCTCGTACTGCACGGGAACGCCTGGCGGCAACTGGTCGCCCCGCTCAGCCTCGCGGATGAAGCGCTTGACGATCCGATCTTCAAGCGAGTGAAAACTAATAACGACCATTCGACCGCCGGGCGCGAGCACCTTTACTGCGGCGTCGAGCACCTGGCGCAAAGCCTCCAGTTCGCCGTTCACATGCAGACGAATCGCCTGAAAGCTGCGCGTCGCTGGATGCTTGTGCGGCTCCCATTTCGGGTTGGCGGCGGCGATGATCTCAGTCAGTTGCGCCGTTCGCTTAATGGTCTGAATAGCGCGGGCCGCGACGATGGCGCTGGCGATGCGGCGCGCGAACCGCTCCTCCCCCAGCTCCTTTAGCACCCGCGCTATTTCGGACTCACTTGCGCCAGCGATCCAATCCGCCGCCGAGAGCCCCGCGTCGGGATTCATCCGCATATCCAAGGGTCCGTCATGGTAAAAACTGAACCCCCGTGCAGGATCGTCGAGTTGCGGAGAAGACACACCTAAATCCAACAGCACCCCCTGAACGCTGCCGGGCGCTAAAGAGGTACCAAGCTGATTGAAATTTTCGGCGCGAAAAGTAAAGCGCGAATCGCGGGCGGCGAAGGTGTTGGCGGCAGTAGCGGCAGCGGGATCCTGATCAAACGCCGTCAGGGATCCGAGGGGAGACAGCGCTTCGAGGATTCGGGTGCTATGCCCGCCCCGGCCAAACGTGCCGTCCACGTATGCGCCATCCACCGATACCATCAACGCTGCAATTGCCTCCTCCAGCAAAACCGGTTGGTGTGACCGGTCCATTAGAGATTGAGTTGCATCAGCTCCGCTGGGAGCTCCCCGGTCGGATCAGCCGTCAATGCAGCCTCGCATTCCTTCTGCCACAAATCCGCTGACCACAATTCAAGTTTGTTGCCCTGACCCACCAATACGGCGCGTTTTTCCAGCCGCGCGTAATCACGAAGCGCAGGCGGCACCAGGACCCGGCCGTTGCCGTCCAGCTGTAAATCGCTGGCGTAACCCAGCACCAATCGTTGAAATCGTTTGACCTCGGGATTGAGCGCGGGCAACGCCTGCACATCGCGCTCAATCCGCTCCCACTCGGGCAATGCGTAGAGCGCCAGACAGGGGGTTTGCGTATCGACGGTCATGACCACCTGGCCATCGCTCAGCACCGACAGCTGCTCGCGCTGGCGCGCGGGCACCGCCATGCGGCCCTTTGCATCCAGATTGATCTGCTGAACTCCACGAAACATGACCGATTGCCCACAGGCCTCCAATATCCACCACAAAGTGGGCAATGAGCCCACTTTTATCCACATTTTCCCACTATACGCGCGTGAAATACCGCCGGTCAACGCCGTTCAGACGAAAAGTTGTGTGATTTCAGTGCTTTAGGCGACCGCTTGGCTGACGTTGGGCGCCCAGAAACCGCCGCGAAAACCTGATTCAAAACAGATTTTTAACATCATTTGCAAGGTTTAACCTGAGATGATATTCCTGGTCAGGCTATTAAATAGTTTTTTAAATCTAAAAATTATAACTAAGCACGGTTAAAAGCGGTTTTTCGCCATCGCTCGCCACGCCACAACCGCCGTCCCCAGATGCGGAGAAGATCCGGCTCAATAAAGGTCACAAAAAGGTAGCCCCCCTCTCGGGGGGCATAATGAGTCAATCGATAAGCCGGGTTCTGTCTTGGACGATCATTCATCTGCGACGAACGTCACCGTTCGCCTGTAGCGACCTACCCGAATCCGCCGCGGGTCTCGGCTCAGGATTCCTATTTGGTCTTGCTCCGGGCGGGGTTTACCATCGCCACGATTGTTACCAATCGCGCGGTGCGCTCTTACCGCACCTTTTCACCCTTACCTGCGAACAGGCGGTTTCCTTTCTGCTGCACTTTCCGTGGACTCGCATCCCCCAGGCGTTACCTGGCGCCCTGACCCAGTGGAGCCCGGACTTTCCTCTATCGATAAACGACAGCGATCGTCTGATTGACTCGGCGCGAAGGGTAACGACTCAGGCGCCACCCCGCAACATCCCGCGCCCTAGTCCTCGGACAAAAGCAGTTGATAAAGATCACGCGCCCGCGCGCCGCTGACCTCCGCAACCACCGCCGCAGCGCGCCGCGGCGGCAGCTCGACCGCGAGCCGCTTTAATAACTTGACGGTTTCAGGCGCTATTTCACGGACCCGGGCATCGGCACCTCCGACTATCAAAACCACCTCACCGCGCTGCTGATTCGCGTCCTGCTCCACAAACGCGTGTAACGTCGAGAGCGGGTGACGTCGAACAGTCTCGTGCGCCTTGGTCAACTCACGACACAGGGCGGCCTCTCGATCGCCCAGCACGGCCAGCATATCGGCGAGCGAGGCCAGCAAGCGCTTGGGCGATTCAAAAAATATGAGCGTTGTCTCCAACATCTGGAGCGCCTCGAGCCGCGTGAGGCGCTGCCCGGATTTGGCCGGAAGAAAGCCCTCGAAGTGAAATCGATCTGTCGGCAGGCCTGAAGCACTGAGCGCCGCAATCGGCGCACTCGGCCCCGGGATGGGGACCACGGGAATACCCAGACTGTGGCATGCCGCGACCAGTCGGTACCCGGGATCAGAAACCAGCGGCGTCCCTGCATCCGAAATCAGTGCCAGGCTCGCGCCAGACTCCAGCTGCGCAACCAACTTTCGCAAATCGCTGTCGTCACTGTGGTCGTGATAACTCACCAACGGAGTGGCGATGTCGAAGTGACGCAGGAGATTTGCCGAGTGTCTCGTGTCCTCTGCCGCCACCAGATCAACACCCCGCAGCGTTTCGATCGCCCTGGCCGTCATATCACCTAAGTGACCGATCGGGGTGGCAACGACATACAAGCATGCAGACACAAATTGAACTCCCTCTCGGACCATCGCGGTCCACTAGGGTCTATACTGCCCCGATGTGCTTCCCCGGTCACCTGCTTACCACTCGCCAGCGAATTCACGGCCCCAGATTTTTGCGCTTTTGCTACGGCATAGCCTTGCTGACACTGATCGCCAGCTGCGCCACCGCGCCGTCGGGCTCCCGGACTCCAGAGCGGGCCACGGACACAACCGATACCAAACCCCTCCCCGTTGAAGGGGAGGCACTCGATTATCCGTTGATCAACCACATTGCCGAACTCGCGCGCACCGACTCCCTGCTCGTCGCCCGGCATCAGCGCAATCTGGCGCTGACTGAAGGTGCTGCGGCCTCGACCTTGGTCGCCGTGGACAGTCGATTGGCTTGGTTTGCCGGGGATACCCTGTTAACACAGGAACTGCTGCGCGCGCTTGAGGCGGAAAACTCTGCCGCCGCCGAATTTGTCCTCCATGAGCGGGAGTATCAGGCGGCGCTTGCCGCAGACTGGCTGGGTGCAGCACAGGCAGTTTTTGCGTTAGCGCAGATTGCGGAAACAAAAGCCGAGCAGAGCGCCTTAGGCGAGCGCTTATTTGGACACCTGATTCACCTCACAGATGCATCCTTACGCGATCAGCTACGGGTCAACAGCGACCCCGATTGGCGGTCCTGGCTCGAAATGCAAGTCGCTTATCGAAGCGGCAATCGCGCCTTAGAGCAGTGGCGTGAGCGCGCGAACAATATCCCCCGTTACCCCACACCACCTCGCCACCTTTTAGTCTGGCTGGAAACGCCGGCGCCCGAGAAGATTGTATTGCTGCTCCCCCTGCAAGGCCCACTGGGAACCGCCGGAGAAGCGGTCATGGCCGGTGCCATCGAGGGACTTTATTCACAATATCCGGATCCCGCTTCCCGGCCGCAACTCATGGCGCTGGACGCGGCCCGCTCCGCGAATGCAGATATGGCATACGAGGATGCGTTGGCGGCGGGCGCAGAGCTGGTGATCGGTCCGCTAACGAAGTCCCAAGTCGCCGAAGTCGCTGCGCGGCGCCGCTTCCCCGTGCCCACTATTGTTCTAAACCAAACGGATAACGCACCAACAAAGATGCCCGAGACATGGACGAGCCTGAGCCTCGCCCCTGAGGATGAGGCCAAACAAATCGCCGACTTAGCGTTTGGCCGCGCGTGTCGCAACGCTATCGTGATTGCGTCAGGCAGCGAGCGGGGCATCAGGCTGAGCGATGCATTTGAATCGCGCTGGCAACTTCATGGCGGCACCGTGCGCGGCAAACTCGTGGTCGAGGCGCCCGAAGCCACCAATGAAGCCATGGGCAAGCTGCTAGGGTCAGGATCGAGCGATGCACGTATCCGATCAGTTGAGCAGGCCTTCGACGTGCCGGTGGATGCGCGCGGCAGGGGCCGCAGTGACTTTGAGTGTATTTTCATGCTCGCGCCCGATCCAGACACCGCGCGAACATGGCGGCCACTGTTGGTGTTCCATATGAGCGGAAATGCGATGGTCTTCGCTACCTCGGCCATTAATGACGGCATCACAGATACCCGCAATCGCGATCTCAACGAGGTCATTTTTGCTGAGATCCCGGCCATGCTGCCGCCCTACTCGCCAGACCGCCTGTCCCGCTTGCGAGCCCTTGGCAGTGACGCAGTCACTCTCGCACAGCATTGGCGTCAATCGGCGATGACCGAACAGTGGTTCGTCCGCGGCAAGACTGGGGTGCTGCGTCGAAAAGAAAACGGCGCGATTGAGCGGGCACTGGAGATGGCCACTTTTGATGGCGGAGTCTTGCGTCGGTATCAGATACCCTAGAGCGATCTCGCTTCGGATAGATCACCTTGCACAGTCGTGGACAGCAGTGGGAACGTCACGCAGAGCGATTTCTGACGGGTCGCGGCCTTTCATTGGTAGCCCGAAATTTCCGCGTCGGCTGCGGAGAAATCGACTTAGTCATGCGCGACCATACACAACTGGTGTTTATCGAGGTGAGGTATCGTAGCGCAGGTCGCTTCGGTGATGCCGCAGCGACGGTGGGGCCTCGGAAGCAGCTTCGCATTACACAGTGTGCCGCCGCGTTTCTCCATGCCAATCCTACCTGGTCAGACTACCCTTGCCGCTTTGACGTAATCGCTTATGATGCCCTTCGATCGGGCACATCGCCGCGCTGGATACGCGCGGCTTTCGAGTAAC
>Ga0181594_10001141_pt1 | contig 24964 bp, 19 predicted proteins | sample 071ome_18_FD_145603 | JGI IMG/M metagenome (GOLD analysis project Ga0181594, IMG submission 145603) | Coastal salt marsh microbial communities from the Groves Creek Marsh, Skidaway Island, Georgia - 071413BT metaG (spades assembly) | ecosystem: Environmental > Aquatic > Marine > Intertidal zone... | reverse complement strand
CATGCCGAGCGCCGTGGTGAAGACGACCGGGAAAAACGCCGACAACGCCCCTTTCGCCATTTTGGATTCGATTCCCGTGCCGAACATCAGGAACAGGATGGGCAGGAAGATAATTTTGGGCGTTGATCCGATGGCGTTCAGATACGGTTCCAGCGCACCGCGTACCAGCGGGCTGGTCCCCATCCAGATACCGACGAAGATCGCAATGATGGACCCCACGATAAAGCCGACAATGTGTTCTGCAAACGTGATGCCAAGATCGCGATAGAACCCGGCGGATATCAATTCTCCGAAGATCGCGTAAACGATGTGCCAGATATGGGGCACGACATCGTTGTACAAAACACCGACGGTTCCCAGAGTCGCAATGATCTCCCAAACCAGCACGATCCCGATTGCCGTCACCAGGCGGATGCGACGGACGGATCCATCCATTGAGACAACGGGAGTTTTTGCCTGAATCACACCGGTCTGAGCCATTTCTCGATCCTTCCGAAACCCCAGTAGAAGAAGACGCTGACGAAAACCACCGCAATGATGCTGGCATAGGTGCCGGGCGTATCAAAGCGGAAATACATCTCCGAGACGATCCGTCCCAGCCCGCCGAAATCGATCAGGTATTCGATCGCCACGATATTGACCAGCGTATACATGACACCGATCCGGATGCCGGTGAAAATCGTGGGCACCGCCGACGGCAACTGTATTTTCCAGAACATGTCGCGATCGGAAACGTTGAAGCTGCGACCAACGTTCAACAGTGTTCGCGAAACGCCCAGCAGTCCCTGCCGCGTCTGAATGATGATCGGGATCGCACCCGGGATGAATCCCATCGCGATCAGGGTCGCATGACTGCGCCCGAAAATGACGAGGAACAACGGATACAGAAGCACCGTCGGCGCAGCGAACGCCGCCGCCAGCCAGCCTTCGTAAGCTATGCCGTAACGTTCCTTGCGATACAGGAAATAGCCGAAAGGGATACCGATCCCAAGCGCCAGAAGCGTCGCCGCCGCCGTCATCGCAAGCGTGACGAAGAAATTCCCGATCAGATCCATATCCTCCTGGACCTCGGGAAAGGCCAGGATGGTATCCGAAGGCCGGGGAACGACCAGCTGCATCACCCATCCGATATCGACCGCGAATTCGAGCAGCAGCGCGCACGCCAGAAGCCCGATCAGGCCAACAAGAATAGGCATTTTATGTAATCTGGACATGGTCCCCGGCAATCGGTTGTCGTTTTCGGATCAGACGATCAGGGCTTGTTGCCCATCGGATGAACCAGCTCTTTCAACTGGGCGGCCGTCAGCGGTTTCTTGATTTTTTTGTTCGCCAGCGCGATCTGGTTGATCTTGTCGAGTCCGGCAACCGGCAGAATCGTCGTCACTTCGTACGGCGTGTCCTGGGGCGCGGTTTTAACGTCCTCATAGTTCAGCTTCCAGCGCTTGGCGTAGGTCTGAAGCCGCTTTTCGCTTTTATAGGTCATGTCATGCGCTTCCTTAAACGCCTGCATCATCCGTTTGGCGACGTCGCGGTTTTTATCAAGCCAGTTCGAATTGGCCGCGATTACGCGGATGGTGACGCCATTCAGACCAGCGGCTTCCTTGCCGGTTCCGATAATCCGAATTTTGCCTTCGCGGAGAAGATTCTTGTTAAGCGGATAAACCGACCAGCCGGTCTCAACCTGCCCCGACATCAACTGGGTGCGCGACCCGGAGGGCCCGCCGACCGAGACGAACTTCGGCTTGATCTTCAGGGATTCGGCAATAAACCGTACCGCCAGGTCCGTGGTAGAACCGGGCCGGGAATAGGCCATCACCTTACCACCGTCGAGGTCCTTGAAGGATTTGATCGGGCTGTCCGTTTTCACATACCAGTAAAGGTCCGGCACGCCGCGGATATTGCTCCCCAGAATGCGCACCGGCGCGCCCTTCGCGTAGGCGGACAAGACGCCGAGGACGCCGTTGCCCCACACAATGTCCTGGCTCCCCGTCAGCACCGCCTGCAGCGACGCGGCGCCGCCCGAGCCGTGGATGACGGAAACGTCGAGATTATGTTTCTTGAAAATACCTTCTTCCAGCGCCGTGTATGGATGTTCGGTTTCGAACACCACTTTGGTGCTGTTGACGAGGCGTACCTTGTCGGCCGCGATCGCCGGCGCGGCCAGAACGGCTGTTCCTGCAGCGACAATTACCAGTGATTTCAACATCTTGGACATTTTTTCCTCCCGGGTTATGTGTCCGTTGCGTTCAAGTGTAGTCCAAAAACTATTCGCAGGCTAACGGTCCCTACGTCGCCGCGATGGCGGCCTCCTCGTCGACCATGCCGCGCGACGCTTCCTCACGCAGCAGGGTCCAGAGCTTGCCGACATAAGTGCCGAATTCAGGCGTCGAGATAACCTCCGAAGAGCGTGGCCGCGGCAGCTCGATCGGGATGATCTCCTTGATGGTACCGGGCCGGTACGACATCACGACCACGCGGTCAGACAACTGCACTGCCTCGGTGATGTTATGCGTGATCAGCAACATCGTCTGGTTCAGCGCCGCCCAAATCTCCAGCATCTTGTCGCCCAGCAGCATGCGGGTCTGTTCGTCCAGCGCACCGAACGGTTCGTCCAGCAGCATGATACGCGGCTCATAGGCCAGCGTACGCGCAACCGCCGTCCGTTGCTTCATCCCGCCCGACAGCTGCGCGGGAAAATGGTTTTCGAAGCCATCCAGTCCGACAAGCTTGATGAACTTGCGCGCCAGTTTTTCGCGCTCCTCCTTGTCGACACCTTCGATTTCCAGCGGAAAGGCCACATTGTCCAGCGTCGAGCGCCAGGGAAACGTGGATTCTTCCTGAAACACGACACCGACGTCCTTGTGCGCGCCGTCGACCGGACGGCCCTCGATCAGGACTTCGCCGTCGTGATCGTCTATCAGGCCCCCGATCACATTGAACAGCGTCGATTTCCCGCAGCCGGACGGTCCGATAATCGACACGAACTCCCCTTCGGCAATGTTCAGATCCACCCCGTCCAGTGCCACGACGGGATTGTCGCTGTCCGCGTTATAGGTCTTCGAGACGTTCTTGATTTCGAGAATTTCAGCCATTTTTTCGCGAACCTCAGCTTGCCTTGCCGGTCGATGCCTCACCGCTGGCGCGGGTCACCATCGGAGACGAGTAACCGGGCTGCACCCGAACATCGATGAAATACGGCTCACCCGCCGCAACCGCGGCGAGGCCCTTTTCAAAGGCGCCGACCAGATCGCCGACTTTCTCGATGGGACCGTCCGCTTTCACGCCCTGCGAGCGAGCATAACCCGCAAGATCGAGCGCGGGATCGTCGATCCGCTGGCCGATCCAGCGGTTCTCCACCGGCCGGTTGCGCTGCGTCGCCATCGCTTCCTGATGAACCTCGTCGTTGAAGTTCGACCGGTTGTTGGAAATGATGATCAGCACCGGGATCTGGTAATGCGCCGCCGTCCAGAGTGCGGAGCCGCCCTGCATGAAATCGCCGTCTCCGAGGATTGCAACCGGGATGCGGTCGCTGTCCATCAGCGCGAGGCCGACACCAATGGCGCTGCCCGCGCCGTTGCCGAGCCCGCCGCCGCCGTCATTGCCGAGATAGTCCAACGGATGGCTGACTTCCCAGGAATCGGCTGCCCAGCCCAGCGGCACGCGGGTCAGCGTCAGATCCCGATCGCCGCGCGCCTCTTTCAGTGCGTAGGCGATATCGCGGGGCGCGATGGCCGCATCGTCGGATTTGTCTTCCTGCTCCGGCGGAACCGCCTTTTCCTTCGCCGCCCCGTCCCAGCGGGACTTGCCGCCGAGCTTGCCTTTCAACGCCTCGAGCAGCTGGCCGGCGAAAACGTCGGGATCGGCCAGAACCGGGATATCCGCCGGCGCCAGTCCGAAATGATCCGCGCTCCAGCCATTGTGCACATAAGAATCGACGGAGCAGTTCACGATCTTGCCCGGGATACCGCCACGCGGCGCGAGCGGCTTCAGCGAGCCCGCCAGATCAACCCAGTCGAAGACCACCACCGCATCGGCCTGCATCAACTCTTCCTGCCCGATCGGACTGACCCAGTTGGACGGCGCACCGACATGAAGGGCGTGTCCGGTCGGGAAAGACGCCCGGTTCTTCAGGTCGGTGATCACTCCGGCGCCTGCCAGCTCGGCGAGATCGATGCGCTGCTGCCAGTCTTCCATGGTCGACGACATGCGTCCGAACATGAACACCACGTTCTTCGAGTTCACGATCAGATCGGCCGTGGCTTCGACCGCGTCGTCGGAGGCGGGCGGCGGATCGGCCAGCTGGAAACGCTCAACGTCGGGGATCGTCACCTCGCCTTCCTTAAGCGGCGTCTCCTGCAATCCGGCATCGAAACACACATAGACCGGTCCCTTGGGCGATTGCTGCGCCATGATATTGGCGCGCAGCATGGTCTCGACGATGGCTTCGGCGGAACGCGGTTCGTCGTCGTATTTGACGTAGTTCCTCAGCAACGCCCCCTGATCCTTGGCTGTATGGATCCAGTCGATCCACGGCCGGCGCAGCGGCGCATCGACGGGCCCCGTCGCCCCCATCACCAGGATAGGCGCGCGGTCGCACCAGGCGTTGAAGATGCCCATCAGCCCGTGCATCAGCCCGACATTCGAATGCAGGATGGCCCCCATCATTTCGTCGGCGACCTTGGAGTAACCGTGCGCGATGGAAACGGCGTGATCCTCGTGAAGACAGAGCAACATCTGCGGCTCTTCGTTGCCGAGGTAATTGACCAGCGAGTCGTGAAAACCGCGGTAGCTCGCCCCGGGATTCAGCGACACGTATTTGACGCCCAGCTTGCGGAGCATCTCGGCCGACACGTCGCTGACCCATTCCATAGGTTTGTTGTCGCCAGGAACGGGGCGGTCGAATTTGCTGATCTTGTTCATTCGGTCAGTACTCCTGCGCAGGCAGATTGAGGAAAGGAAAGGCACTAAACGCCCCCGGCGGCACGACGGGCGCCACCGGTTCGAGAAAATCTTCGCTGAGTTTGTCGAGACTATCGAGGCCGAGCAACCCCATCACCGTATTCATTTCGGTTTCGAGCAGTTCGAGAACGCGGACCACTCCCTCCTGCCCCGCTGCACCAAGGCCCAGACCCTGGAGTTTGCCGATCGCCACCGCGTCGGCGCCGCGGGCCAGCGCCTTCACGATATCGGCACCGCGGCAAAACCCGCCATCGACCACGATCTCGGCCCGGCCGGCCACTTCGTTCACGATCTCCGGCAACATGTCGATGGTGCCCCGGCTATGATCCAGCTGCCTGCCGCCATGGTTGGAGACGTAAACGACCTCGACGCCGTGCTCCACGGCGCGCGCCGCATCCTGCGCCGTCGCGATCCCCTTCAGGATCAGCGGAATGTCCCAGGTGTCCTTGAACCATTTCACCAGGTCCCAGTTCATCGCGGCCTGGTATTCCCAGCCTTCGTTGTTGCGGGCGCGCCCGCTGGGCTTGTACCGTTTAATCAGGTCGCGTTCGCGGCGGGAATAAAGCGCGACATCGACCGTCAGGCAGAACTGGATAAACCCGTGGCCGATCGCTTTTTCGACGATATCGGCGATCCAGTCGCGGTCACCGCGGACATAGAGCTGAAAGACCTTGTCGTGGCTTGTTTCCGACGAGATTTCTTCCATGCCGGGCCGGGTGACGGAACTGAGATAGGATATCACGCCGAACTCTTCCGCTGCCTTGGCGACAGTTAACGCTCCGTCGGGGTCGAGCGCATCCAGCGACCCCATCGGCGCCAGGATGACGGGCAGCCGTTTTTCACGTCCATGCACGGATGCCGTCAGGTCGATGTTCCGGACATCGTTCAGCACCAGCGGTTTGAACGCGAGACTGTCGAGAGCGTGACGGTTACGCAGCAGGGATGTTTCGGTATCCGCGCCGCCCGTCAGGTAATCCCAGGCGCCGGGAGAGAGATTCCGGTGCGCAGCTTTGACGATTTCGTGCAACGTGGCGAAGTCGCTCACGCTTTCTTTCCTCCCTGATCGCCGGATTTTATCCGGTCTGCCGCCCTGACCGGGCAGATGCTTGGATTTGAAATCATTCTAATCGCGCCTGTGCATCTCCGCCATATTAATTTAGGGAAAATCTGTCATGCCCGGCCGAGATACCTTCCGTTTAGCTCGGTCCGCACACCACATTGACCAGCGCCTGACGCTTCTCACCCGTCACCACTTTCAGCGCCTTGTCCAGTGTCGCCATCAGATCGCCCGGTTCGGTAACCCGGAAGCCTGCCCCGCCCGACACCTCGACCGCCTTTTCGTAATGCTGATCGACCGTGAAGTGGGTCAACGGCTGGCGGTTTGCCCTGGCGGCATAGCCATCGGGCTCCAGCCCGACCGTCGACCGGTGCACCGCCTGCCAGTGCTGGTTGTTGAACACCACCCACAGGATCGGCAGGTTCTGTTCGGCGGCCACGTAGTGGCACGATACCGGTACATTGAACATGTAGGCACCGTCGCCTTCGGTGCCGATCACCAGCTTGTCAGGGGCGGCCAGCTGCGCACCGAGCGCGACGCCCATGCCATGCCCCAGCCCCGACGCAGCACCCGCATTCAGCATGGTGCCCGGCCGGTCGGTATCGATATATTGCTGCATCAGCGGCGATTCCCGCACCATGATGGTATCCGGATCGCGGATCTGGTTCAGACAGTGCGAGATAAAAGCGGGGCTGATCGGCGACTGGGTTTTTTCCGCTTCCAGTTTCGACCGCCATGCTTCTTCCAGTTCCGCGTGCGCTTTCGTCATCCGGTCGCGTCGCGTTGCGATCTTGTCGGCGACCCCTTTCTCGTATTCCGCCATCGCCGGCAGCAGCGCCCTGAATCCGATATCCGACGGACAGGTCAGCGACATGTCGGCCGGAAATCCGCGCACCGGCACCATCGTATACATGGGATCGGCGGCGATATGGATGACCTTGCAATCGTCCGGCGGCGTTACCTGCGACGGCAGCCACGGCACCACCGTATCGAACACGACGATGACGTCCGCCTCAGCGACGTATGGATTGGGATTGTAGCCCGCATGCATGGGATGACGCGGCGGCAGCGCCGTGGCCCGGTTTCGGTACTCTACCACCGGGATGGCGAACCTGTCGGCCAGTTCGGACAGCGGCGCCATGACACCGGGATTGCGCCCGCCCCAGTTGGTGATCATCACCGGCCGCTCGGCATTGGCCAGCAACGACGCGACTTCGTCCAGCACGTTGGGATCGGGCCATGGCGGCGATGCCGGCTGTATCCTGTTCGGGGAATCGAAGCTGAATTCATCCATCTTCAACGCCAGCACTTCGCGCGGCAACGACAGATAAACCGGCCCCCGCGGTTCGCTCATCGAGACCGAAAGCGCCCGGTCCACGATGTCCGCGACCTGTTCGCCGTTGCGCAGCTCGTAGTCCCATTTCACCGCTTCGCGCGTCATGCCCGCCTGGTCGTACATTTCCTGCGTCCAGTGGATGTCGAGACTTCGATGACCTTTCAGCGTGTGTTCGTTGGTTGGGGTCCGCCCGGCCGTAAACAGCATCGGCACATATCCGCGCGCCGCGTTCAGCAGGCCGTTCATGGCGTTCGCGGTGCCGACATTGACGTGCATCATCGTCATCTGCGGCCGGCCCGATATCAGGTAGTGGCCGATCGCCATGTGCTGGGCGGTGTTTTCATGCGGACAGGTGATGGGTTCGGGGATCGGCGTTCCCAGCGCCTGCGCCTTTGCCAGCGCTTCGATCAGCGGTGCGAAATCCGTCCCGGCGTTGGCAAACAGATAGTCGACACCACGGTCCGCCAGCACGGCGAGATAGGCGTCGGCGACGGTGCAGTCTTTAAGCGTTTTCTTCGGCACGTTTAATCCCCGGTATTTGTTAATCTGCCGGGGAGAATGCCTCTTTGGAACGATCATGGCAAAGCCCCAGACCTTCGTCCGTTCGGCCCCGATCCTCGCCGTCCGCGATGTGTTGAAAAGCCGCGTTTTCTATTGCAATGCCTTGAGATTCAGGACCGGCGGGGTGTGGGGCGAGCCGCCCTGCTTCGCCATCGTCGGCCGCGACACGATCACAGTGTTTCTTGACCAGGCGCCCGACGGCGCGCCAATCCCGCACAATCACGGCTGGGCGGCGTATCTGTACGTGACCAACGTCGACGCGCTCGCGGCGGAGTTCTCGGCCAACGGCGTCGAGTTGATCCGGGGGCCGGAGGAAGCCGACTACGGATGCCGTGAAGTCGACATTCGCGACCCGGACGGCCACCTGATCGGGTTCAGCCAGGATCTCAATCCGGGACCGGACGGACCCGGGCTCTAGGTTTCGTCGTCGTCCTTCAGCGTCCGGACCTCGGTGTTCATCTGCAGATCGTTGCGGCGGCGCTGGGCGATGATTTCGCCGGTCTTGAAATAATCGCTTTCCACCGCGCGCTGGGCCATGACGTCGAATTCCTCTTCCCATTCGCCAAGCGAATAGCCGTGCCACGGCACCTGGGGCTTGAGTTCGGGCAGGCCAAGCTCGTCCCAGATTTCCTTGGCGTTCTCCATGAATTCCTTCTTGGGCAGGGAAATCGGCGGAAAGTCTTCCTTCAGCGTGGCGTCGAACAGCACCGAGGCATCCTCGCCGCCATTGCGTCCGCTGCGCGGTCCGTGACCGGAATCCCGGTGTTTCAGTATTTCGACGTCGAGCGCCGGGTTGGCGCGATAGGCCATAGCCCAGAACACCGCATCGGCGTTGTCGGGATCGATGTCGTCATTGACCGCGATGACGTATTTGCCCGCCGCCCGATGCAGGGAGGCGGCGCCGTACATCGCGCGCCAGACTTCCGTACTCGGCATCCCGCGTTCGCAGATGATGACGATCAGCTTTCGGATATTCGTCAGCGGCTCGTGCATCGAAACCCGGATCACGCCCTTGATGCCGAGGTGATCCCGCAGATGCTCGGTAAACATCGGCTCGTAGGCGACGCGCTTGATGACGGAGGATTCCGATGGCGTTACCTGGCTGATGATCGAGGTCAGGATCGCGTCGCGTTTTCGCGTGATGCAGGTGACATCCATGTAGGCGTTGTATTCCTGCAGGTTCACATGGCCGTGGGATTCGCCGAACGGCGCTTCCGGTTCCAGGTATTCGGTGTCGATATAGCCCTCGATGACGATCTCGGCCTCCGCCGGCACCATCAGGTCAACCGTCTTCGCCTTCACGATATTGATCGGCGACCCCGCCAGCGCGCCGGCGACGCGGAATTCGTCCATGCTTTCGGGCAGCTTGATCGCCGATGTGAACGTCACGGCCGGCGGCGCGCCGAGTACGACGGCGGCTGGCATTTTCTCGCCGCGCTTCTTGTACTTCTCCCAGTGTATGTAGATTCCCGGGCGCAGTTCCAGAGACGGGTTCATGCCCATCCGCTTCTGGCCTTTGATCTGGCCGCGGTAATTGCCCATGTTCTGAATGCCGCTGTCGGGATCTTTCGTAATGTACTGAGACAGCGTCGTATAGGGTGCGTTGTCCCAGCCCGGCGTCGAGATCGGCACGGGCACGCCGTCCAGCCCCTGTCCCGCGATATCGAGATCTTCGCCCTGCCAGACGATTTCCTGGCAAGGCGCGTCCGTCACTTCGACCGGGTCGATCGGATTGGCCGTCGCCCGGGCCCAGGTTTCCTCGATTTCGTCCAGCTCGCAGCCGATACCGGTGCGGTAGATGTCGCGGCTGGCCGCCAGCACTCCGACGGCGACCGGGATGTCGAACTTGCGACCCTTGGAATCCACCACGTTGGTGAACAGGAACGCCTTGCGGTCTTTTTCTTCCAGCCCGCCCCGGAACTGCCAGCGGACCAGCGGATGCAGTTCGGTGTCCTTATTGATCTCCCGGTCCACCCTTACAAGCAACCCGCGTCGGTCGAGTTCTTCCAGATGATCGTGCAGGTCGGGATAGTCGCGCTTCGGGGCTTTTCCGTCGGTCATGTCGGTCTTTCGTTTATCGGTGGTTGTTGGCTTTTAGCCGGTTATTTGTCTTTATCCTTCACCTGGGACGCATCCTCAAGCTTGTCCCAGGTCAGGGTCTCGTCGACATCGTCGCCCGCGCCGGGATTGCCCATATCAAGGGTGCGAATCTCCGTATTGATCGGCACGTCGCCGCGACGGCGCTGGGCGATGATCTGGCCGGTGGTCCAGTATTCGCTTTTGACCGCGCGCCGGGCCATGGCTTCGAGGCCCGAATTCCATTCGCCCATGTCGTAGCCGAACCAGGGCGCTTTCGGTTTCAGCTTCGGCAGGCCGAGCTCTTCCCAGATCTTCTTGGCCTTCTCCATGAACTCGCGCTTGGGCAGCGATACGGGCGGGAAGGTCTCCTTCAGCGTCGCATCGATCAGCACTGCGCTGTCCTCGGGATCGAGCAGGCTGCGCGGACCGTGACCCTCGTGCTTGTGCTTCAGGATTTCGACGTCGTTATGCGGTTTGCAGCGATACGACATCGCCCAGAATACAGCATCGGTATCGTCGGGATCGATATCCTCGTTCACGCAGATGATCCATTTTCCTTCCGCCTGGCGCAGCGAAGCCACCCCGTACATGGCGCGCCATATTTCGGTACGCGGTATGCCGCGTTCGACCACGACGATGATCAGCTTGTGCAGCGACGTCAGCGGTTCATGCGTCGAGACGTGTTTGATGCCCTTGATGCCGAGATGATCGCGCAGATGTTCGATCTGCCGCGCTTCGTAAGCCGGACGCTTGATGGTGCCAGATTCCGACGGCGTCACCTGGCTGACCCACGATGTCATGACGGATTTCTTGCGTCGCGTGATCGCCGTGATGTCGAGATACGCGTTGTATTCCTGCAGGTTCACATGGCCATGGGATTCACCGAACGGCGCTTCGGGTTCCAGCAGTTCGGTCGACACCAGGCCTTCGATGACGATTTCGGATTCCGCAGGCACGATCAGGTCGACCGTCTTGCACCTGGTCACGTTCAGCGGCGCGCCCGCGAGCCCGCCGGACACCGCCAGTTCATCCAGTTTTTCCGGCACTTTCTGCACGGCTGTGAACGACACCACCGGCGGCGCGCCGATCACGACGGCAACCGGCATCGGCTTGCCGAGTTTTTTCCATTCCAGCCAGTGCATGTAGCCGCCGGTGCGCAGTTCGGTCGACGGGTTCATCCCGAGCCGGGTCGGCGCCTTCACCATGCCCCGGTAATTGCCCATGTTCTGGATACCGGTATGGGGGTCCTTGGTGATGAAGTGAGACGAAGAAAAATACGGCGCGTTGTCCCAGCCGGGCGACGAGATCGGCACCGGGATGGCATCCAGCCCGTTGCCGTTCAGCAGATCGTCGCCTTCGAACACCAGTTCGTGGCAGGGCGCGTCGCCATCCGGCACCATGTTGGGTTCGATCGGATTGTTGATCGCGTCGATCCAGGTCTGCTTAAGCTCGCTGATATCGCAGCGCATGCCGACCTGGTAAATCTCCTGATTACCGGCAAGGCCGCAGACCAGCACCGGAATGTCGTATTTCCGGCCTTTGGAATCCGTGATGTTGGTGAACAGGAACGCCTTGCGGTCTTCCTCGTCGATGCCGCCGCGGAACTGCCAGCGCACCAGCGGGTGCATCTCGGTATCCTTGTTGATTTCGCGGTCGATCTCGATCAGCAGGCCCTTGTCCCGCAATTCCTCGATATGTTCGTGAAGATCGGTATATCCGCGGTCTTCGACCGTCATGTCCGCTGTTTTTTTTGCCATCCTCTTTCCCTCCTGTCTCGTATTGGTATCTAGTTCCGGTCTTCGTCCCAGCCGGGTATGGACCGGACATGCGTATTGGGTTTGACGCCAGCGAGACGGCGCTGAGCGCTTCTTTTTCCGTTCTCGAGATATTCGCCCCGGGCCGCGCGTTCCGCCAGCCGGTCCCATTCTTCGGTCCAGTCGCCCAGCGAATAGCCGTGCCACGGGCTTTCCGGGTGGAGCGGCGGCAGGCCGAGCTCTTCCCAAAGCTCCTTCGCGCGCTCCATGTATTCGCGCTTGGGAAGCGCCAGAGGCGGCATTTCGCGTTTCAGCGTCGCATCGATCAGTAGTGTAGAGTCTTCCGGCCGTGCTCCGTCCTTGCCTTTGGGGCCATGTCCAGCATCGCGGTGGCGCAGGATTTCGACGTCCTTGTCAGGGTCGGCACGATAGCCAAGCGACCAGAACACCGCATCGCCGTTGTCGGGGTCGATATCCTCGTTCACGGCGATGACGTATTTGCCGCAATCCGCGCGCAGGCTGGTCGCACCGTAGAGCGCGCGCCAGACTTCGGTTCGCGGCGTTCCCGGCTCCATCTGCAGAAAGATCACACGGCGGATATTGGTCAATGGCTCGTGCAGAAAAACCCGCTTCACCCCTTTGATACCCAGGTGATCCCGCAAGTGCGCCAGAAACATCGGTTCGTACGCCACGCGCTTGATGACGGAGGATTCCGAAGGCGTCACCTGACTGATGATCGACGACAGAACCGCATCGGATTTCCGCGTGATCGCCGAGACCTCGAAGATCATGTTGTAATCTTCCAGCGAAATATGTCCGTGGGATTCCCCGAACGGGGCTTCCGGTTCCAGGTACTCGGTATCGACGAAACCTTCGATGATGATCTCGGAATCCGCCGGCACCATAAGGTCCGACGTCCGGCATTTGACGATGCGGATCGGCGCGCCGGCCAGTGCGCCGGCGATCGTGAGCTCGTCCACGTCGCGCCGGATTTTCTGCGGCCCGGTATACGCAACCGCCGGCGGACAGCCGAGCACCACCGCGCACGGCATTTTCTCGCCGCGCGCCCTGTATTTTTCCCAGTGCAGGTAACCGCCCGCTCCGCCTTCGCGGGCGGACATGCGAACCGCCATGCGGTTCGACGCTTTCAGCCCGCCGCGATAAGTGCCCATGTTCTGGATACCGGTATCCGGATCGACCGTCACGAACAGTCCGGCCGTCAGATACGGAGCGCTGTCGAATCCCGGGGTAGAAATCGGCACCGGAAGGGCATCGAGTCCCTTTCCGTCTCCCACCAGTTCGTCGCCCGACAAAACGACCTCCTGGCAGGGTGCCTCGGATACCGTGACGGGCTCGATCGGGTTGTTCACCGCGTTTGCCCAGTGCGGGCCGATTTCCTCCAGCGGCACGCCGATCCCGGTGCGGTAGACTTCGCGATTGGCGGCGAGCGCCCCGACGACCACGGGCATATCGTAAGTCCGCCCGCGACTGTCGTGCACGTTTGTAAAAAGAAACGCCTTGCGCCCGGCGTCGGGTATGCCGCCCCGATACTGCCAGCGCACCAGCGGATGAAGTTCCGTGTCTTTGTTTACCGGCTTGTCGATACGCAGCAACAGTCCCGCCGCTTCCAGAGCCGCAAGATGTCCCTGCAGGTCGCGATATTCCGAAGGACCGGCCTCTGTCGACGGTCTTACCCGCGTTGCCATCAATTCAATACCTGTGTCGAAGTAGCGCTCCGCGAGCGCGCGGTGCGTCCTTCATTCTATGCCGTCAGCTATGCCGGTTCAATACGCCACCGTATGGTGGGGTGTTTCCACGGTTCAATTTGCAACCCTGGTAGACAACAACAGGTGATACTCTCGCGCACGTTCCAACCGATCCTCAACCGGCAGGCCACCGCTGCGCAGGAATTCCCCGGTCATGATGGCCTGATACAGTTGTCCACGCACCCGCGCTTCCTCACGCGGGAAACCGATTTCCTCCAGACGTTGCATCAGAAACGACAGTCTCTGTGCATCCCGTTCTTCAATCCGCCGCGCGACTTCGGAATCTTCGTGAGACAGCATACGAAGAGACACTGTCTGGCCACGCGTGATGCGTCGGATCACGCTTTCGAACAACGCCCAGATTCTCTCCGCCGGGGTGCTTTCATCATCGATATCCGGAGACATCTGATCGTCCCAGATGGCAAACCAGCGATCGAGCAACGCGTCGAGCAGTTCCTGCCGGTCCTTGAAATGCCAGTAGAAACTGCCTTTGGTAACCCCGAGACGTTTGGCCAGCGGCTCTACCCGAACGCCGGACAACCCGGCCTCGCCGAGCATGTCCCAGGCGCCGTCAATCCAGTCGTCGCGAGTCAGGCTCTCCGATGAGCCATTCCTGCGCGTAGTCGCGGATGGCTCTGCGATTTCCGCCATTCTCGTTCCTCCACCCCTCTTGACTACCGACAATAGCAATATGAGCCGCGTGACAAAAACCGATTCAAACTGATTTTTTCCGGCGGGTCTTTCAATATCGGTATTAAACGTTAGTCTCTGACCATCCAGTTCTGTCAGGACAAACAGGGAGAAGATCAATGTCCAAACGTCTTAAACTTTCTATTGCCGCGCTTCCCGCGGCAGCTGTGCTCGCGCTTTCCGCGCCCGCAATTGCAGACAAGCACAACAAAGTAGCCGATTTCTACAAAGGCAAAACGGTGACCGTGATGGTCCCGTCGAGCCTCGGCGGCACTTTGGGCCTGTATGGCCGCCTGGTCGTCGAGAACCTCGGCCAGCACATCCCGGGCAATCCGACCGTTATCATCCAGTCGCGTCCGGGCGGCGGCGGCACCAAGGGCGCTGCGTACGCCTATAACGCGGCGCCGAAGGATGGCACATTTATCGCCGAGGTGCTGGCCCCGTCAGTGCTTGCGCCGCTCGTGCGCAAAATGAAGTTCGACGCGTCCAAGTTCCAGTGGATCGGCTCGGTCGTTCCGCGCCCGGGCGTCATCTCTGTCTGGCGCGACAGCTCACCCGTGAGCGATATCGAAAGCGCCAAGAAAAAGGAAGCAATTCTCGGCTCGACGGGTCTCGGGTCTGAAACCTACCTCGCGCCCACATTGCTCAACCATATGGTCGGCACAAAGTTCAAAATCGTCAAAGGCTACAAGGGCGGCGCCCAGATCAACAAAGCGATCGAATCCGGCGAAGTTCACGGCCGGATGAACTACTGGTCGGGCTGGACCGCGGGCAAACCGCAATGGCTCGCCGACAAAAAGCTGGTCCATGTCCTTCGCTACGGCGGCGACATTCCGGAACTTTCGGACGTCCCCACACTAATGAGCTTCGCCAAAACCGACGAAGATAAAGCGATGGTCTCGTTCCTCGAAGTGGCTGCCAAGATCGGCATGGGTTTCTGGGTTCCGGCCGGCGTTCCGTCGGACCGGGTCGCTGCGCTTCGTCAGGCCTTTATGTCGATGCTGTATTCGCCCGAGTTCCAGGCTGAAGCCGCGAAACGCAAGGCGCCCGTCAATCCGGTTCCGGGCGAAGAGCTCGACAAGGTGGTTGCGGCAGCCTACGCGACGCCGCCGGCAACGATCGCCAAGCTGAAATCGGTGTTCGGCTTCAAATAGACCGGATTTCCGGACAGATCGAACGACGTCGCCCCGGGGTTCGCCCCGGGGCGATTTTTATTGTTGAATGCCTCTACACAGCGAGGAGTTAGCCGGCATGTCCAGAATACTGATCAGCGGCGGAACCGTTGTCTCCATGGAACCGGGTCAGCCCGACGGAGAGACCGCCGACGTCCTTGTCGAGGACGCTGCCATATCCGCGATTGGCGCCCTGGGAGATGTCGCCGATGCTGAAATCATCGACGCCACGGGCTACATCGTGCTGCCGGGTCTTATAGACAGCCATGTCCATACCTGGCAGACCGGCCTGCGCGGCATTGCCGGCGACTGGACGGTTCCGCGCTACATGCGCGCCATGCATGCTGGCCTCGCCACGTTCTTTCGGCCGGAAGACATTCGTATCGCCAACCTGGTCGGCGCGCTGGCAAAGCTGAACGCCGGTATCACGACCCTCGTCGACTGGTGCCACAACAACCCGACCCCCAACCATACGGACGCCGCCGTCGACGGTCTGGAAGAATCGGGCGCCCGGGCGCTTTTTCTTCACGGCTCGCCCAAACCCGACCCCAAACCCGGCCAGAAGCATTTCAGCGAAGTGCCGATGCCGCGGAAAGAAATCGAACGCCTGCGCAAAGGCCGCTTCGCCTCCGATGACCGTCTCGTGACACTCGGGCTTGCGGTACTTGGGCCGCAGTATTCCGTATACGATGTCTGCGAGCAGGATTATCGCCTGGCGCGGGAACTGGCACTGATTTCAAGCGCCCATACGGCGGGCGGCCCGATGCTCTCGCCCGGCAGCTTCGAAAAACTGATCGAACTGGGCCTGATAGACGGACGCTGCAACATCGTTCATGCCAATAATTTCGACGACGCGCTTCTCGCGACGCTGGTCGACGCCGGCGCCAACTTCACCGTCACTGCGGACGTCGAGATGCAAATGGGTTTCGGAGATCCCCTGACCGGCCGGCTGCGCGATCTTGGATCGCCGATGACCATCGGCGCCGATGTCGAACCCGCTGCGTCAGGCGACATGTTCACAGCGATGCGCCTGACGATGGCGGTTCAGCGGAACGCGGACAACAAGGCAGCTCTCGCACGCGGCGAAACCCTTACGGACAATGCGGCCATAACCTGCCGCGACGCCCTGGAATGGGTCACCGTGAACGGTGCGCGCATGTGCGGAATGGCGGACATGATCGGCAGCCTCGCCCCCGGAAAGCAGGCAGATATCGTGCTGTTGAAGGCTGACGGGCCGAGTTTGTTTCCGGTTCACGATCCCTACAGTGCGGTCGTACGGCACGCAGGTGTCGGCGATGTCGACACGGTCCTTGTCGCCGGCCGGCCCGTGAAGCGGAATGGCCGGTTGCTGTTCTCCGGCCTGAGGGAGAAACAGGCCGAACTGCTTCGTTCAGGCCGGCGAATTCTGGACGAACTGCGCGCGGTCGAAGCGGCCGCCTGAGGAGGTACTGATTGAACGCCGGGTAATCGGAGGGTCAAACGAAACGGGGCGCTCCAAGGAGCGCCCCGTTCTGCGTCAGAACAAATTCGCCCAGGGTATCGAGCGAAGATGGGGGAACCAGTCCCCGACCAGCGCCTGCGGCCACGGGATAATCAACAGCCAGTGGAAAAGGAAATAGGACACGAGCCAGATAGCGGATGACACGATCAGCGTGATCCCCCAACGTTCCTTTCCTTCGAAGCGCATGTACCCGACAAGGAATACGAACATGGCCGGCAGCAATCCGATCACCGCGGATGCCCCGAAGAAGAACAGGAGCCAGGCGAAATAGGAAATCACCCTTTTGGTGATTTCCGGTCCCGGAAGGTCTCCGTAATCCGCGCTGATGTCGAAATGCACGTCGCTTTGCGCCGGTGCGCCACCCTCACCGCGTCCAGGTATCCCGTCCGCATCGACCTCGGCTTTCTCGCCGGGCGCCACGAACATTGCCGACAGGATCAGCCATCCGATGAATATCATCGCCGCGACGGAAACCACCTGCGGAATGAGCCGCGCACCGAATTCCCATGTAGACGCGATGCTGAACGCCGTCGCGAAAAGCGCGAAGAGAATGATCGCGAAGAAGAAATCGGGATTGAGCGCCTCTTTCTGGAAGCCGAACTTGCTCGCCGCCTTTGAGGTCTTCGCCCTTTTCATATACCCGCGGATAATCGGCGACAGAACGCCGTAAAGCGTAACCGCAAAAATAATCGGGACATACGGAGCGAAAACGACATTGCCATCCCCGAAATCGCGCCAGATCCACAGCCAGTCCGCACCGTACCGTTCGGTGGAAATGAACATGTAACGCTCGACCAGGCCGCCCAGCACGAAACCGAGTATCAGCGGCGGCCGCGGCCAGCGCAGCCGTTTCATGATCCAGCCGATCAGACCGAAGATCAGAAGCGCATAGATGTCGCCCCACTGGCGGGACCCCTGAAACGCACCGACATATGTGATGGCCAGCACCGCGGGCGCCAGAATGCCGATACGGATCAGCGCCACCTTGGCAAGCTGGTTCGCAAAGGTGAAGCAGATGCCCGCTCCCAGAATGTTCGCGATCGCCACCGACCACACCAGCGTGTAGGTCACATCAAGGTTCTTGGTCAGCATTTCCGGTCCCGGCACCAGACCGTGGATCAGGAACGCACCGAGGATAAGCGCCATCGACGCCGAACCGGGCACGCCGAACGCGATGGTCGGCACCAGGGCGCCGCCTTCTTTCGCGTTGTTCGAGGATTCCGACGCAATGACGCCGCGCACGTCGCCCTTGCCGAAGGTTTCCGCAGCACCCTTCTCGGATCGAGCGGCATGTCCGTAGGCGATCCAGTCGATCACCGAGGCGCCGATGCCCGGCACCGCCCCCAGCGACGAACCAATCGTGGAACATCGTATGACCAGGAACCAGTTCCTTAAGGTATCCTTGATGCCTTCTATTTGGCCGAAACGCGCATCCTGTTTCTCGCCGGGCTTCACGTTGATCGATTGCTTAGTAATCGCCATATCCGCGAGTTCGGGAATGGCAAACAGGCCGAGCGCCAGGGGCACCACCGGCAAGCCGTCCCAGAGGTAAAGCGAATCGAACGTCCATCGGAGCGTGCCCGTCTGCGGATCGTCGCCCGCCGTCGCCACCATCAGACCGATACAGGCGCCGGCCAGCCCCTTGAGCGGGGAACCGCCGGACAGTACCGCCACAAGCGACAGGCCGAACACGCAAATCGCCAGTAGTTCGGGCGAACCGATCTGGAGGACTATCGGCCGCAGGACGGGAACGCTGACCCCGAGCAACAGCGCGCCAAACAACCCGCCGATCACCGACGCAGAGAACGCGGCGCCGAACGCACGTCCCGCTTCGCCTTTTCGCGCCATGGGATACCCGTCGAGAATCGTCGCCGCCGATCCCACTGTCCCTGGCACTCCGAAAAGGACCGCCGGGATGGTATCCGACGTCACGACTACCGCCTGCAGACCCATCATGAAGGCAAGGGCCGTGAACGGGTCCATATTGAACGTAAACGGCAGCAGCAGAGACAGCCCCACCAGACCGCCAAGCCCCGGGATCACGCCCAGCACCAACCCGATCAGCACTCCGAAGGAGAGAAAGCCGAGCCTTTCGAGATTCGCCATGTTCTGGAACGCCTCAATGGCGCTACCCAGCATATCAACTTCCATTTTACGCTCCCTGTCGAGCCTTGTTCTTGGGGCCCTTGGTCACATACGCATGCGTATGTTCAATTGGTACCAGACCGACTTGGCCTGTCAAGCGACCCGCAGTGCGAAATCACCCATAACTAACGTTATTCCGCCGCGACCGCTACGTAATCCGGATGACGTTCGCTGACATCGATCTTGAAAATCTTCTGCGCCGTCCGGCCCAGAATGTTCCGTTTCGCTTCTTCGTCGATAAACGGCAGATCCCAGATCACGGACGGAATGTCCATGTCCCAGTGTGGATAGTCGGACGCCCAGAGCAGCTGGGTTTCCGCATTCATTGCCCTGAATGTGGTTTCCAGAAGCTCTATATCGTCCGGCATCTCCATCGGCTGCGTGGTGTAGTACATGTCGCGCATGTAATCGCTCGGCAGCTTTTTCAGAAGCGGACATTCGGAAGACCGCATCCTGTACTGGGTGTCCAGCCGCTGCATCAGGAACGGTATCCAGGAAATACCGGATTCGATCCAGATCACCGGCAGGTCGGGGAACCGTTCGTTCATCCCGTTCAGCACCCAGTTTGTGCAGTGAACCACGTTGTACCAGGTGAACCCCAGCGCATGGACCGCCAGGAACCGGTTGCAGGTCCGGAACATCGGATCGTCCCAGTTGAACCCGGAATGGAAGCCGATCGGCAGGCCGCGTTCCTCGATCGCGCTGTAGATTTTCATATAGTCGTTATGATGCACGGGGCGGTGACGCACGGACGTCACCATGAAGCCGATCACGCCTTCCGCATCGCCGAAATCCTCGACGATCTTCAGCGCCGCGCCGGGGTCGTTGAACGGCAGATAGAGCATGGATTTCATGCGCGGATTGCCGGGCAGAATCTTTTCGACCAGCCAGCGGTTATAGGCCCGCGCCAGCGTAACTTCCACGTCCGCCTGCGGATGCATGGCGAGGCCGAGCATCGGCGTCGGGAAAACGCAGGCATAATCCACGCCCATTGCGTCCATCCAGCGATGCGTCAGGTGCACGTCGCGGTGTTTGCCGTCATCCGGCGTTTCTTCCAGGCCCCTCAGCGGATAACGGGTCACCCGGCCGCCGATATCCTGATACCCGACACGCCCGAGGGTGAACATCGATCCGCGATGGGCGATCTGCTGGGCCGACCGGGCGAGCTGCCGCAGAACCGGGTCTTCGATGAACTCGACGATCTCCTTCATCGATTCCGTTTCATAGTGATGCGCGTCGACATCGATGATCAGCATGTCGTTGAAATTCCGCTGATCGCGTTGTCGCGCCGCATTCTGCATAAGCTTTTCTGTGTCGAATTCCTCGACGCTCATGCGGAAATAGCGCTCGTTCCCTGTGGGGAGTTCCATGGCCCCCGTCTCCCGAGTGGATGCGTAGTAATTCCATTGTAACGCGAAACCCCCGCAGCGCGAAAGGATTGGATTTCCGATGCGGGTACCGCATAAAGGCCGTAACAGAAAATTCAGGGAGCGTCCCATGACCGACAAACCGTTCACCCGCATCGGCACGCCGACATCCGACACCAACCGTTTCCGCATGCGCGGTCGCGACGTACTGACCGAAATTCTCGGCGAGAAAAGCTTTTCGGAAACCTTCTACCTGCTGGTGACCGGCAACGAACTTCCCGAAGAATACGCGCGGACCTTCGATGCCTGCATGGTCATCCTGATGGATCACGGCATCACCCCGACGGCGCTGGTCGCGCGCATGGTTCACGATTCCCTGCCGGAAGATGTCCAGCTGCCGATGATCGCGGGTGCCATGATGGTCGGCAACAAGTTCGCCGGCACGATGGCGGGCGCCGGGGCGATCTTCAGGGAAGGTGTCGAGGCCGGCGGCGATCCGCGCGAGTTCGCACAGATGATTATCGCGCGGCACAAGGAACAGAAGAAGTTCATTCCCGGATACGGCCACCCCTACTACTTTCCGACCGACCCGCGCTCCGACCGCATGTTCCAGATCGCCCGGGAAGGCGGCGTCAGAGGCAAGTACATCCAGCTGGCGAAAATACTCGCCGAGGAGATTGAAAAATCCCGCGGCAAGCCGCTGACCCTGAACGTCACCGGCGCGCTCGGCGCGGTGCTGAACGAGGTCGATTTCCCGGTAGAGGTGATGCGCGGCGTCGCCGCCGTCAGCCGCGCCGCGGGGCTGATCGGTCACGTTTACGAAGAAATGGAAAACCCGATCGCCCCGTCGGTGGTCGATTTCATCAACAGCATCGAATACCGCGATCCGGATTAGAGGTCCGATTTGGGGTTAAATTTATTTTCAGTCCCCTCCCCCTTGAGGGGGAGGGTTAGGGAGAGGATGATCTCTCCCGCTGGAGATTGTCGGGCTGAGAGGCTTCCCCCCCTATCCCTGCCCTCTCCCCGCAGGGGCGAGGGGATCAAAGTTTAGAAGTGGCAAAACCCAACCTCAAAATGTCTCCCCTGACCTGGGGCTATCTCGTCGCGCTGTCGGTCGTCTGGGGCGGGACGTTTTTCTTTCAGGAAGTCGCCGTGCGCGAACTGCCGACGTTTTCCATCGTCGCCTGCCGGGTGGCGATCGCGGCACTACTGCTCTGGGGCGTGACGATCTGCGTCGGCACCTCCCTGCCCACTGCCCCGACAATCTGGGCGGCGTTGTTCGTGCTGGCTCTCATAAACAACGTCATTCCGTTCAGCCTGATCGTCTGGGGCCAGCGGGAAATCTCCTCCGGCCTGGCTGCCATTCTGAATGCCACCGTGCCGTTGTTTACGGTCCTGATCGCCCATTTCGTTACCACGGACGAAAAGCTGACGGGCCCGAAAATCATCGGCGTCGTCGTCGGCCTTGTCGGGGTTGTCGTCATCATCGGCGAAGACGCCCTCGACGGCATCGGCATCGCCGTGCTCGCGCAGCTTGCCATCCTCGGCGCCGCGCTGGCCTATACGCTGGGAGGTCTCTACGGCCGGAAAATCCAGGCGATGGGCCTCACGCCGCTCGGCATTTCCACCGGCCAGCTGCTGGCCTCGACAGTCGTTCTGGTGCCGGTCGCGCTGCTGGTGGACGAGCCGTGGACCCTGCCCGTACCCGGCATGGAGACCATCGCCGCAGTCGTCGCGCTGGCCTCGGTCTCGACCGCCTTCGCCTATATCCTGTTCTTCCGGATCCTCGCCACCGCCGGCGCCACCAATCTGATGCTGGTCACCTTCCTGATCCCGGTCAGCGCGCTGGCGCTCGGCATCCTGATTCTCGGTGAAGTGCTGGAAGCTCGACACATCGTCGGATTGCTGTGTATCGGCGCGGGGCTGGCGGCGATCGACGGGCGGGTGTTGAAACGGCGGTTGTCCTAAACCACCCCCCGCTCCTTTAATTCCTGCACCGCCGCCGCGTCCAGCCCGAGCTCGCCCAGCACTTCCTCCGTATGTTCGCCCAGCTGCGGCGGCGGGCGTTTGGGCTGGTCGTCGCGGGAACCGTCGATGTAGACGGCGCGGCGGCTGAAGGTCTGCCTGCCTTCTTTCGGGTGCTCGACCTCGAAGAACGTGTCGAGGTGCTTCACCTGCGGGTCGTCGAATACGTCGGGCAGCGTGTTGATGGGCGCATAGGGCACGTCGTTTTCTTCGAGCCGCGGCATCCAGTGATCGCGCGGCTGGGTCGCAGCCGCTTTTTTAAATTCCGCGCCCATGTCGAAATAATGCTTGATGCGGGCCATGCGGTCGGCATAGCGCGGATCGTCGCGCATGTGTTCGAGGCCGAACGCGGCCGTCACCCCCTGCCAGAATTTTTCCTGCGACGACAAATGCACGGCCAGCAGCTTGCCGTCGGCGCATTTCATGGCATGGGACTGCGACGCTTCCGAACGCGACGTCGGACTTGGCTGGATATCCTGCTGGGTCAGGTTGGCAAACGGGTCCGGCAGGAACCAGATCGAACTTTCCAGCATATTGACCGCAAGCGACCGGGGCGGACCGCCGCGTTCGCGGTCGAACAGCGCCGCCAGAATGCCGTAGCACGCGTTGATTCCGGTGATGTTGTCACCGATGGTCGGCCCGGTGGTCTGAGGATCGTCGGGATCGAGAAACAGGCTGGCGATCCCCGACAGAGACTGCGCCACGGCATCGTAGGCCGGGCGCTTTTCGTACGGCCCGTCTTCGCCGAAACCGGTGATCGAGCAGTAAATAAGCTGCGGGTTCCGTTCGCGAAGCTCGTCGATCGACAACTTCAGGCGGTCCATCACACCGGGTCGAAAATTCTCCACCAGAACATCGGCGGTTTCGACCAGTTTCAACAGGATTTCGCGGCCTTCGTCGGAGCGCATGTCGAGCGTGACCGAACGCTTGTTTCGGTTATAGGCGCCGAACTGCGCCGAGTAGGTGCCACCGCGCCAGGCGCGGAACATGTCGCCGCCCTCGATCTTTTCGATCTTGATGCAGTCGGCGCCCATGTCGCCCAGCATCTGGCCGCACAGCGATCCGGTGATCATGGTGGTCAGCTCGATGACCCGAACGCCTTCCAGCAGTGACGCCATGTGATTTCTCCCTGATTTCCGTTTCTCTATGCGCTCTCGTTCTCTATGCGCTCTCGCGCCTGCCCGTCAGTTAGACCCGTTCGGCGCGTTTGCGTTGATATCGGATTTTTGCGCCGGCAGATTCATGACAACCGGTTCATTGAGATTCGCGCGCGTCACCGGCGAGCCTCCAATTTCGGTTTCCCTGCCGCCACGTACCTAGCGTTCTGAACGAACATGTTTTCGACTCCCTGACCGAATTTTCCCACATCGCACGGGTTTTGCACAATGGGCAGGCCAACTATCATTGGGGAAATCAGAAAACGCAGGGAGGGCACATGGCCCGCATCGACGCCTACAACCACATCATTCCGGATGCCTATTTCGAGAAACTGGCGGAAGTCGCGCCCGATCCGAACGTCATCAAATTTTTCGGCGCGCTGACGGCGCTCCACGACGAAGACGCGCACAAGCGCCTGCTCGACGGGTTCGACGACTACCGCCAGATCATCTCGCTCGCCAATCCGCCGGTCGAAATGCTGGGATCGCCGGACCAGTCTCCCGCCCTCGCCCGCCTCGCCAATGACGGGCTCGCCGCCCGCGTCAGACGGAACCCGGACCGCATTGCGGGGTTTATCGCCTCGCTGCCGATGAACAACCCGGACGCGGCCGTGGCGGAAGCGGATCGCGCCGTAACCGAACTGGATGCCCGCGGCGTGCAGGTTTTCACGAACGTCCTCGGCAAGCCGCTGTCGGCACCGGAGTTCTACCCGGTGTTCGAGACCATGGCGAAACACGACCTGCCGGTCTGGATTCATCCCATGCGCGGACCGAACTTTCCCGACTACGCGCAGGAAGACGCGTCGGAATTCGAAATCTGGTTCACCTTCGGCTGGCCCTACGAGACCAGCGCCTGCATGACCCGGCTGATCTATTCGGGTCTGTTCGACAGATTGCCCGACATCAAAATCATCACGCATCATTTCGGCGGCATGATCCCGTTCTTCGCCGAGAAGATCGGGATCGGCTTTCAGCAGATTTTCCGGGGCGACAACGAACACAATCCGCTGGCGGAACAGGCCGGGCTGAAAAAACAGCCCAAGGAATACTTCAAGATGTTCTACGCCGATACGGCGACCAACGGCTCCCGCGCCGCAGCGCAATGCGGCCTGGAATTCTTCGGCGCCGATCATTCCCTGTTCGCGACGGATGCACCGTTCGACCCCGAAGGCGGCACGATGCTGATCCGCGAGACCATCAACGCTGTCGACGGCCTGGATATAGATGCCGCGACGCGCGAAAAAATATACGGAGGCAACCTGGAACGGCTGCTGAAGCTCGCCTGATCGTGCGATGACGGTCCACGTCGACCCAGCCGCGCTTGAAATCCCGTTCAGGACGCTCGGCGCGGCGTTTGCGGATTTCGCCGAAAGGCATCCGGAAAAGACCGCAATC
>Ga0181594_10001135_pt1 | contig 25019 bp, 43 predicted proteins | sample 071ome_18_FD_145603 | JGI IMG/M metagenome (GOLD analysis project Ga0181594, IMG submission 145603) | Coastal salt marsh microbial communities from the Groves Creek Marsh, Skidaway Island, Georgia - 071413BT metaG (spades assembly) | ecosystem: Environmental > Aquatic > Marine > Intertidal zone... | reverse complement strand
CAAAAACTTGGGTTGACATCGATGGTCATGAAGGCGCTCATGCTTATGCCTTAACAAAACGCTCCGCACAATTTTTAGTCGGTGAAATTAAAAACAAAGGTCCTTTTGGATTAGTTGACAATATGTACTTTATTCGCAGGCAACGTCGAACTGCATTACCGTTAAAATTAGCAAACCCTGTTGCTGCATTGGGTTGGTTAAGAGAATCGACAATTTGGGAAAAAACCGCGCATTCAAATTACGAATTTATTGCTTCATTTAAGCAACATTATAAATAAAACAAAATCACGCATATAGGTCTCTATTCAAATGTTAATAGAAGCAGGCAAAGATAACGACGATACGGAAGTTGGCATCGTTGTAAAAGACAAAGACGCTAAAGCCAAAAAGGACAACGACGAAAAGCCGGCCAAAAAAGACGGCAAAAAGAAAATGAATGGGTTTAAAGAATTTAATCCAAACAAATATATCGAAGTTAATCCTACTATTAATGAAGCGGCTGGCGAAAAGTCAATCGTAATTACGTTTGGTCGTATGAATCCACCTACAACAGGTCATAGTAAATTAGTACGAATGGTTACCAAAACTGCCAGACGAAATAAGGCCGATGCTGCAGTTTATCTTTCGCATTCTCAAGATAAGAAAAAGAATCCTTTGTCTTATGAAGATAAGATTAAAGCCACAACTTATGCGTTTGGTTCCATTGTAAAAAAATCAGATGCAAGAACAATTATTGAAGTATTGAAGGAATTAGACGGAACATACTCTAATGTAATAATAGTTGTTGGTTCTGATCGTGTACAAGAATTTGATACTCTTGCTAACAAATATAACGGCAGCGATTATACGTTTAAATCTATCAAAGTTGTATCAGCAGGTGATAGAGATCCAGACGCAGAAGGTGTCGAAGGTATGTCTGCTTCTAAAATGAGACAATTGGCTAAAGACGGCGAAGTGGCGTCGTTTATAGCTGGATTGCCTGACCAATTGGCTCGACAACGTACACGCGGTCGCGCCGTATACGATTTAGTCCGAAAAGAAATGGGAATAAGGGAAGAAAATAAAATGTTATCCTTTAAACAATTGTCTGAAGCAAAGAAAATGAAAGGCGACGATCCTTGCTGGGATTCTCACGAAATGATTGGTACAAAAAAGAAGAATGGTAAAGAAGTTCCTAATTGTGTGCCTAAAGAAGAAGTTGATGAAAAAGATGTAGTAGAAGCTCAGCTTGATGAATTGTCTCCTAAGACTCTTGGATCATATGTCAAAAAAGCAAAAGATGACATGAGAATTAATACAAGAATTGCTGGCGATTTTAAAGACATGGCTAAGCGCGCTAGAAAATATAATAGTAAGGCTGGTGCTGAAAGAGCTGAACGTGATTTTAATAAAAGAGTTTATAAAAGATCAAAAAACATTGATAAAGCAGTTGATAGATTGACAAGAGAAGAAGTAGAACTTAACGAAAAAGATAAATCAGGCAGTTATAAAATTAGCGGAAAGCGCGTTGATTTAAAAATGCTAGGATTAAGGAAATGGCTCGCGTCTGTAGATGGCAAGGAAATTGGGGAATTCGATACAGAAAAAGGCGCAATGCAAGCTGCTACTAAAAAGATTCACGTAAAGGAAGATGTCTATACTTCCTTTCTTGATGAAGATAACGAATTGATTGGTTTCCTCAATGAAGAAACTTGTTCTTGTTGTGGTAACGAAATTGTAGATGGTGAATGCGGTTGCGACGATGATTGCGAACATTGCGGCGGAAAAATGAAAGAAGCTTTAGAATTTTATGAAGCATTAAATATGCAACAGCGCCGAGCAATTGCTAGGAGAATGAAAAGGTTGGCGCCAAGGATTGCTCGAGCAAAAAGAATTCAAATGCGCAAAAAGGCAACCATTGACAAATTGCAAAAGAGAGCATATCGTCAAGCTAGGTTAGCATTAAAGAAAAAATTTGCAGGCGGTAAAGATTATAAAACATTATCTGTCGCGGCAAGAATGCGAGTTGATGATAGAGTTAAAAAAATACCAGCTCAAAGATTATCTGCGATGTCAAGGAAACTACTTCCTTCCGTAAGGAAAAGAGAAAACGAAAGATACGCAAACATGCAAAAAGGGAATACTGCTTCAGCAAATACTTTAAAACCGACAAAAAAGAATGAAGAAGTGTTGTCATTCAAACAAATTTCTGAAGCATCTTTTAAAGATCAAAAAGTAATGCAAAGACCTCACATGCTATTAAAGCAAGACAATTCAGTAAAATTTGATGGCCGCTTTAAACAATATAAAAAGTGGAAAGATCAAACACCTTCTGATATTAAAGAAGAATTTAAAATGTTATCAGAAATGATGGAAGGTGTTAAAGGAGGTACTGCCGAAGATAGAAAAATTTTATCTATGATTGCTACGGCTCAAAATATGGATCAAGCAATTTCTATGGTAGTAAAGGCTCGTAAAGTAGATCAGAAAAAAGCCAAGGAGATGGTGCAAAGCGCAATTCGTTCTGCATTTTTTACCTAAGGAAATGATTTATGAAATCTTTTTCAAATTACATTAATGAGGGCATTAACGATCCTGCAATTTTTAAAGCAATTTTTTTAGCTGGCGGTCCTGGCTCAGGAAAATCTTTCATTGCAGGTAAAACGGCATTAACTGCTTTGGGTATGAGAGTAGTTAATTCAGATGATGCCTTTGAAGCGGCAATGTCAAAGGCCGGCCTTTCATTAAAAACTGACACTTTTACAGATCGTGGACAAGAAATTAGATCTAAAGCAGTAGCTCTTACTGGCAAAAAATTAGAAATGTATATTCAAGGCCGTCTTGGCTTAGTCATTGACGGGACTGGAAAAGATTACGACAAAATTGCAACGCAAGCAAAAGAACTTAAAAAATTAGGTTATGATGTAGCGATGATTGTCGTCAATACCGATTTGGAAACTGCATTGAAAAGAAATGCATTAAGAGATCGATCTTTACCATCTTCGCAAGTAATTAAAATGTGGAACGCGGTTCAAAGCAATCTTGGAAAGTTTCAATCTTTTTTCCGCAACAAGATTAAGATCATTGATAATAGCTCCGGATCCGATTGGGAAAAAGGGACTCAGTCTGCTTATAAGTGGGCTACTAAATTTACAAAAGCTGCCCCTGATACAGCGATTGCAAAAAAATGGATTTCTCAACAACGTAATGAAGAATATCTTGCGTTGGAAGAATCTACTTTTGAAAAATCTTTACTGAATCATATTGCTCCTTGGTTGACACAATATATCGACAAAAAAATTAATGCAAAAGCGTATCAATCCGCAGTAAAATATTGGCTCAAATTAAGAAAGAAAAATCCTGGTGATGCAAGAAAAAATCTTGTTAAAACCGCTCAAGTATATGACGTCGATGCAAGAACATTGGATAGATTTTTTAGAGGGATGGTTGATAAAGGACTTATGCCTTCTCATCTAATTAAGTATCAACCTTTATTTAAAGAAGAAGGTGGCGCTGGCGAATGGGGAACGGACAAACTTACTAAGAAATATAAAAAGGATACTCCTGGAGAAAACTAATGGCAACTACTTTTAAATTATATGCGGACAAAATGGGAGCAACGGATCCTTCTACTTATATTGGCAGAGAAGGAGATATTTTTTATGATCCCGACACTGGAGCTTTAAAAAGATCTGACGGGACAACACCTGGTGGTGTTGCAATTGCTGGCGGTGGCGGTGGCGGTCTTAATGATGTCGTAGATGATCTTACTCCACAGCTTGGCGGGAATTTAGATACCAACAATAAACAAATTACCGGTCATTTGATTCCTTCTGCAAACGTTGCATTTGATTTAGGTACTTCATCCCTTGCTTGGCGAGATCTTTATCTTTCAGGGACGACTATTAATCTTGGCGGTGTCGAAATTTCTTCATCAGGTGGTAAGATTGATTTGCCAGCCGGTTCTACAATTGGCGGATCTGCTGCAGATCCTGTGACTCCTCCTCTTGAAGCAGTAATTGCTTCAGGTAATACTGCAGTCACAATGGTTGATCTTCAAGGTGGATTGAAAACTGATTATATTCAAAATTCACAAGGCGGAGTTTTAGAAGCAAATACAAACATTAATGTTGTAGGTTCGTTAAGTGCAACAGTTTCTATTGATGCGCCAGCCGGATCAATGACAGCAAACACTGCACAATTTACAACTTTGAATACTCATACGATTCCAGGCGGATCAGGAACTCTTGCACTTGTTAGTGATATCGCAGGAGCTACTCATACTTCTTTCTATTATGACATGGGATCTGCGCCTACTGGAACTGTTGCATCATCATCTCAGCTTGGTGGTGGTTTAGGAACGTGGACAGAAATGACATTCGCTAACCGTGGCACGACAGGGGTAGGTCCAACATCAGCAGCTGATGATCCTACTTTGTCTGGTGTGACATTTAATACTGATCATTTTGAAATCCCGCAAGGGACCTATTTAATTAATGCCAATATTATGATTACGTTTGAAAGTGGAGGTATGGTTGCTACTGGTTCACCAAATACACAAATTGCTAGTCAATTAAGTCAACAACTTTGGTTAGAAAATGCAGGATCTTCCATCGTTTATAACGAAGCAAATATTTTGAAACTCCCCCATCCAATGTATGTATTTGGCATTGATGGCGGTGGGACTTATAACCATCAGCCGTTGTCTCAACTTATTAGATACAATACTATTGAGATGAATATTGTAGGCAGGGCCGAAGACGGAACCGCATCTAATAACCAAGTATATATCGCGCTTGACGGTAATCAAAGTGAGAATTATTATGTCGAATACGGTTACATTCATTTTATTAAGTTAGCCTAATGGCCTCAACATTTAAAATCGCTGTAGACAAGATGGGGGCTACAGACCCCTATAATTACGTCGGACGCAAGGGAGACATTTTCTATGATCCCGAGTTCGGTGAACTGCGTATCTCTGATGGTGATACACCATACGGCGCTGGTCTGCAAGCTGGAATCGGGGCCTCAACTCCTTCTATAGATCAAGTACTTACAGTTAGCAATGTCGCTGCTCTTGAAGCAAAATTCGCCGGAGGCATTCGGTTTGAATCAGTAGAATCATTAGAAGGTTTAAATCCTATTACCTTTGATGCCGATGTTGTGATTGACGTTGCGAGAACAATTACTGCAACAAATACAAATTTTGATACTCTTAACGGGTTAACGATTCCAGCAGGGCCAGGAACAATTGCTTTATTGTCAAACATTGCTGGGTCAGGAACAGTATTAGAATCCTTGGATCAGGATCAAACGCCAGAACTTGGCGGAGATCTTAATACTGCTAGTTTTGTAATTGAAAATACAAGTGCGCCGTCTTCTGGTATTACAATAAGACAGACAGGAACAGATAACCCAGGTCTTATTGTTATTAAGCCAGATAATTCAGAAGTATTTAAAACAGTTGGTGATGTAATCACTTTAAAAGATAATCAATGGCCAACAACTGATGGAGAAGTAAGGCAAACATTAATTACAGACGGTAGTGGACAATTATCTTGGGATTATAGAAATCCTTATACCAGATTTTATTATTATTATGGCGGGACAAGTCCAATTGGGGCGGTACAAAATTCAAACACGCTTGGTGTTGGAATAGGAACTTGGGAAGAAGTAACATTTGCAAATGCTACAGGATCTGGCAATATTGGAAATTACGCGCCTCCTTCTGCGGTATATGACCCAAAATTAACAAACATTACTGTATCTAACGGCGTTTTTTCAGGGTTTGAAAATGGTGGAGTTTACAGAGTTCAAATTGATATAGATATATTAAATAGTACAGCAAATCTTGCATTACAGACACACAAAATTATATGCAGCGACGGCGGAGAAATAAAAGGTACGGTTGTATACCCAGGGCAATCTGCGGATAATTCTGGAGACCCAATTGTACAATCTTTAAATGGCGTTTTTACTTTTAATACATCATCTTCTACATTAACTGTACAATTGCAATCGGAACAAAGTATTGGGTATTATATAACCGAAGCAATGATAACAATAATGAGAATTTCATGAAAACCTTTAAGCAGCATTTAAACGAAAAGAAATCAGAAACTTGGGAAGCTGGGTATAAACGCCGAGTTGTAAAAGCCACTAGCCCTGATCATAAAGAGAAGGGCTATAGTTGGCGAATTAAAGGTAAAGAAAGACCTGAAATCTCAATTAAATTATATAAAGAAAAACCAAGCTTTAAAGAATTTAGTAAACAAATGCGAAGAGTCGCGGGACACGAATTCGGAGGATAAATGAAATCGTTCAAAGAAATTATCGAAGCAAAGGACAAGGCTGAATACGACCAAGAAGGTGGTATGGCTAAAGGCCAACTTAAAACTATGCTCGATGCTGCTAAAGAATTGCATGATATGTTCAAGGATGATGACAATCTCCCAGAATGGGTACAAAGCAAAATTACAAAGGCAACTGATTATATTGATTCGGTTCGTGATTATATGAAGAGCCAAACAAAATGAAATCCTTTAAAGAATTTGCAAAAGAAGAAAAATTTGGCATATACGAAGGTGTTACTGTACCTTTAGAACAGCCAATGATTGAAATTGAAGATTTAGATGAAGATGAAGATCCGCAATTGAATAAACCTAAACGCAATAGCGGCGGTGGGAAAAAATATGTCGTATATGTAAAAGATCCAAAATCCGGGAATGTTCGTAAAATTACTTTTGGCGATGCTAAGGGTGGTTTAAGTTCAAAGATCAATGACCCTGAGGCAAGAGCAAGCTTTGCGGCTCGACATAATTGCGATCAAAAGAAAGATAAGATGTCTCCTGGTTATTGGGCATGCCGTTTACCTCGATACGCGGCGGGCCTAGGGTTATCAGGCGGCGGTAGTTATTGGTGGTAAAACCTTATATTGACATTGATGATGGCATTCGTACCTTTGATATAAATGCACTCGATGAAGAGTTTGTTTGGCATAGAGATAACGAAGACCGAGAAATAGAAATACTTGAAGGTGATGGTTGGCAATTTCAAGCAGAAAATGCTTTACCTTTTCTATTAAAACCAGGTTTAAGGTTTGAAATTAAAGCTGGTGAATATCATAGAATCATTAAAGGTGTTAACGATTTAAAAATTAGAATAAATAGAAACATATAACACAATTGTTAAAGGAGACAGAAATGTCATTCAAAGAATTAATCGAAGCAAAGGTTAATGAAGCTATCGATGATTTTTTCGCCGAAGGCATCGATGCTGAACTATTAGAGCGTATTGCAGAAATGACCGACGATGAATTTGAGTCTTTCTCTGAGTTCTGTATTGAAGCACAGCTTGATGAATTATCACCTGAGCTTTTACAGAAGTATAGAAGCAAGGCTTATAAGCAATATAAGAAAGCCGGGGATGCAATTGATAGGTCAGCTGCCAATCCAAAAAATAGATTGTCGTGGGACCCTGAACCAAATAAGCGTTCTAAAGATGCTCTTGCTAAACATCAAAAAGTTCGCGATAAGCGTGATAAAGGCGTCGGTTCAGCAGATAAAAGATCTATGGCAAGAACTGGTATTCATTTTAAGAGTCCAGTTAGACACAGTCCTGAAAAACATTCTCTTTCCAAGAAATCACCTGACGACATGGAAAAAATCAAAGGTTACGGCAGAGACCAATCCGGTAAAAATAAAATTGTTAGCCCAGAAGGTCAAACAAGGTACGTATCTAGTTCTGATATGAAAGCCTATATGGACCGCGGGTGGAAAAGGAGTTCAAAATAATGAGTACTTTAAACGAAAAATTAGAATACGCATTGAATGCTTTCTTCGAAGCAAAAAAGTTAGATCCAGTCGGTAAAGAAGATGACGACGTAGATAATGACGGAGATTCTGATTCTTCAGACGCTTATTTGAAAAAGCGTAGAGCTGCTGTTGCCGCTGATATTGCAAAGCAAAAGAAAGAATCAGTTAAAGAGTCAGAAGAATTTTCAGAAGGCGCTGATATGTCCGTTGTTGCAAAATTCCGTGACGTAGACCCATCACAACGTTCTTATTATGTTCACCAGTGGGCAAAAGAAAACGGCATTGATGATGATGAAGCAATGGAAAAAGCTGGCTATACTAGAGGTGAATATATGGGTCACGGTTCATATCGTTGGCACTATAATCCACCTAAATAATAAATCCAATATAATGAGAGGAAAATAAAATGATTAAGTGGTTGAAAAGTTTGTTTGGTGGTGCTGAAGAAGCACCTGTTGTTACAGAAGTTGTGGCTGCAGCCGAAAAAAAGGAACCGGCTAAAAAGCCATCTCCTAAAAGAAAAGCTGCGCCAAAAGCAAAAGCTGCTCCTAAGGAAAAGGCAAAGCCAAAAGCAAAAGCAAAGCCAAAAGCAAAGCCAAAAGCTAAGGCAGCAAAATAATAAATAATCTTAGATTTACACTCTAAAAGGAGAACTAAAATGGCACAATGGGGAGATACAGACACTCTTGCAGATGCGCCCAAGTATTTAACACCTTCCGTTACGTTTGATGCGTCTAACACGTCTATCGTTGTTACTGCTGATGACGAAATTGTTATCCCAGAACATGGTTTAGCAACTGGTGAACGTGTTACGTATTCAACTGCTGGTACACCAATCACGGGTTTGACTGGCGGTAATATGTATTATGTTATTCGTGTTAATGCTGACAAAATTTCATTGGCAGCAGACCATGCTGCAGCTCATGCAGGAACGGCAATTGTTCTGACTGCTGGCGCAACTGGTACTGCGGACGTTTTGAAAGTTACACCTCATAACGATGACGACGATCATTCAACAGTTTTGTTTGTTGATACTACGGAAGCAACGATTGCTGGTAACCGAGATAAAGGCATCAAGACTCCAGGTTGGAATTCGTATCGTACTTATACGACAGGTGACGGCCGTACACGCCACATTGTAGAGCCTTTAGTTGCAATGAAGCGTACTGCTGTAGATGCTGGTGATGCTGGTGTAACTGGTAATACTGCTGACGAAGATGCCTTTGTAGCTGATAGCTAATACAAAATCTTTGAGCGCGGTTTTATATTATGCAGTTGACAGAATCAACCTTTCTACTTTATGCAATGAAACATTATGACAACCCTCAATGTACAGAAATGTCAGAATTTGAGGACGACATAAAAAGGTTTCAATATATTCGAAAATTGTTTGTAAGATATAGACAAGAAAGCGAATTAAAAGAAAGGTTGGTTCTTAATCATCTTATCATCATTTATAATGTTTTTGGCGAGCAGGCAACTAACATGTTGTTTATGAAACTTAAAGAGTTTCACGAATATTTAAAACCGTTTGTCGAATACTTGCATTTTATGCCTTCTGTAATTATGTATGACGATATCAAAATCCATAAAGATAGTATCGTTTCAGACAAAGGCATATTGCAAATATTAAAGGAAATATAACGTGGTCGATATATTTTTAGTATATCAATTCATCAAAAGACTTGTAACTCCTTTTGAAAAATGGGAGGCGTTTAAGCTTGGAATTATTGATGAGAAAGGAAACTTTCTTATCAAGCGTAAAAATTTTACAACCTTAAAGCAACAGGACGCAATGGGTACTTTTGATGTTATGATATTAAATCTCAAAAAATTACTCGGAAAACTTCCTTTAGGTCAAACTAGGTTAGCAACTTACGGTGCTGCTTTGTGGCTGATTAAAGAATACAATCAATTTACTGATAAAGAAAATCTATTGACAGAAGATCTTTCTGATGATATAATAGAATATTCTATGGAAGATTTTAAAGCTTTTTTGTCAATCTTATTCTCTGAAGAAGAAATGATGACTGCCGGTTCTGGCCAAATTGCTGGAATTGGTATAGGCCCCGATGGCGAGCCTGGTTTTACGCCGTCACAAATGAAAAAGTATAAGAAAAAAGCAAAAAAAGATTTTAAATCTTTTAAAGATATGAGGAAATAAAATGGATCGTAAAAGAGTATACAATCAATTAAGAGAAGATGAAGGTGTAGAATATCAAATTTATTTGGATCATCTTGGATACCCTACTTTCGGTGTTGGTCATTTAGTTACAGAAAATGATCCTGAACATGGACAAGAAGTTGGTACTCGAATTGATGAAGAACGCGTTTTTAGCGCGTTTGACGAAGATCTAGATGTTGCAATCGAAGAATGTAAAGTACTTTATACTGAAGCAGTCTGGGAAACGTTTCCTGGCGAATTACAAGAATGCTTAGTTAATATGATGTTTAATTTAGGTCGACCACGTCTATCTAAATTCCGTAAATTTAATGCCGCGCTGTTGAAAAAAGATTGGGCAACGGCTGGTGTTGAAGGTAGAGATTCGTTGTGGTATAAACAAGTAGGTACTCGAGCCGAACGTTTAATGCGAAGAATCGAAGCTTTATAAATAATTAAACTAAATACTAATCTGGAGACTATTATGTCTATTAAAAAAATTATTCAAGCTGCAGCTGAAAATAATCCTTTGGAAGTTCAAGAAGCATTTGCAGAAGAAATTCAAAATCGCATCGTAGCCGCTCTTGAAGAAAAATACAAAAAGATGGCTGCTAAGGCTGAAGAAGCAGATGAGTCTGATGAAGACGAAGATGATGAAGATGATGAAGATGATGAAGAGGAAATGGACGAGTCTGGCTGCAGTAAAAAAAAAGTAGCTGAAGAATCAACTGCATTAGATCAAGCGAACGCGGCAATTAAAAGAGATAAAGCCGCTGAAAAAGCTAGACACGATCGTATGCGCGATTTAGCACGTACGCAGGACGCTAGATCAAGGAACCAAGAAACTAAATAAACATAATTGAGTTTTATATTATGCCTTATGTCATTCTTATATGTCTGTTAGTACTGGGTGGTGGGTACGCCTACCACTCAGTAACAGTCTCTAATCTTGAATCCACAGTGGTTCAACTCGAAGCAAACAATCGCACTCTCAAAGAAAACCAAGTTCAAATGGAAATTGCTGTGAAAACTGCACAGGAGTCTCTTCGTGCTGCAGAGGAAAACGCAAAAAAGTCCGAAGCGGCAATGTCAGAATTGACAAACAAAAATAACGAACTTGCCAAAGAAAAGGCGAATTACCTTAAGGTCTTTAAAGACCATAACTTAACTAGACTTGCGAGAGCAAAACCAGGGATGATCGAGTCTCGCATTAATAAGGGCACTGAGAAGGTGTTCCGGGACTTGGAAAATGATACGAAAGAACTTATGGATGCTGATGATGGTGAGTCTGCTACTCCAGAGTTGTCAAATGCTGGAGAAGATAAACCAGCCAACTAGATATAATTCACCATGCGGTAAAAGAATAGTTTATTGTGAAACTTTTGGGAATAAAAAAATATGTCAATGTTTAAATCGATCGCAATTGCAATGGGAGTATCCATCCTAATTAGTGGATGTTCTTGGATGCCTAGTCTTAAATGGGGTAAGGAACCAAAAGAAATAATCCCTGAACAAAAAATCATAACTGTTGAAAAGAAGGTTCCGCTAAGAATTTATCAACCACCTTTGCCACAGGAGATTGATTTACTCAACGTAAATTTTTTTGTTATTACGGAGGAGAACCTCGAAGAGCAAGTGAAGACTATTGAAAAATTATTGGATGGTCAGTTTGTCGTCTTCGCACTCACTCCAGATGGGTATGAAAAAATGGCAGAGAACTTCCAAGAGGTTCGCCGTTATGTCCGTCAACAAAAAGAATTGATCCTCTATTATCGTAAGGCAACAACAGAAAGCGAAGGTACCACCGCCGAAGAATGGCTAGAAAATACTCCTGAATAACCTGATCTTATATTAAGTTTTTGATAAATATTCATGTTGACATGTGTTAAGTGACCTTAACTTAGTTAACAGAGGAACCCTTATGGATCAAGAGCTGAATGATCTGAAGGTAGATATCGCCATTATCAAGAAAGATATCAAGCAAATTGAGAGGTTCTTTGATAAGGTAGATCATGTTGTTGACGAAATGACAGAAATTGCAAAGATGATAGCAGTCCAGCAACAATTGCTTGCAAATTTCGAACAAAAACTAACCTATTCAGAAAGAGCAGGCATCGAAGGTCGGATGGCCCTCAAAGAGCAATTAGATGAATTCAAACAAGAGTTCATAGATGATATGGCAGGACGTGTTGAAGTAGCGCATAAAGACCACGAAAATCTTGCAATGGAACTCAAACTTTGGAATGAAAAACGACATACACAAATGATTGCTTCGTTTGATAAAGTATCTGACGAAATAGAATCTCGTGTTCGAACCCTTGAACAATCTAAATGGTATGCATTAGGTGTTATAGGAGTCGTTGTATTTTTTCTTGGTACAGGTAGCGAATTAATTACTAAAATTATTAATTGACATCCACTCTGTATTTTGATATAATAGTCATTATTACAAACCCCTTAAAGTTTTTTATATTATGGTTGACTTTGTTGATTTGCAATATGCCCAGCAGTTGTCAGGTCGCCTTGAGCGATTTACAATTAGGCATAGAAATCCTTATAAAATTAATTTTAGATGCCCACTTTGTGGTGATAGTCAAAAGTCTCGTTCTAAGGCACGTGGATGGCTTTTAGAGCGGGACAACTCCTTCTATTATTATTGCCATAACTGCGGCGAGAGTCAGTCATTCTCATTCTTTCTAAAGAATCTAGACAAGCTTATATACGACGAATACATTGCTGAAAAGTTTGTCAACAAAACAAAAACTCCTTCGACTGATTGGTCAACTGAAACAGAAAATAAATTTTCGATTCCTCGTTCTCATAAAGACAATCCCTTAAAAAAGATAAAAAAAATCAGTCAACTCCGTCATGATCACCCAGTAAACAAATATATAAAACAGAGGCAGATACCTACGAATCAACACTATCGGATCTATTACGCTCCGAAATTTAAGTCGTGGATAAATGAAATTATACCCGACAAGTTTACCAACGTAGAAAAAGATGAGCCCCGTTTGGTCTTGCCTTTCCTAGATGAGAATCGTAAACCTTTTGGCGTTTCTGCACGAGGTTTTGATCCTAACGGACTTCGATATCTCACCATTATGTTCGAAGAAAAACCAAAAATCTTCGGACTAGACGCAGTTAACTTCAACAGTACATATTATGTCGTTGAAGGTGCAATAGATAGTTTCTTTTTGAAAAACGCAATTGCTATGGCAGGTGCTGATGGCAATACAACTGGACTGAAAAATTTGCACAATGCTGTTTTTGTATTTGATGCCGAACCTCGAAATAAAGAGATTCATAAGCGAATGGAAAAAATCATTAATGCAGGTCATTCAATTTGTATATGGCCAAACAATGTATTAGGAAAGGATATTAACGAAATGGTTGTTAATGGATCAAACAACGTTGAAATGTTGATTAAAGACAACACTTTTAGTGGTCTTACAGCAAAATTGAAATTTACAGAATGGAGAAAAGCATGAAAGTTAAATTGGTAAGCTATTCTCAAGCACCCAAAGAAACGCCAGATCTTGGAAATATTCAGGATCTTGTTGCTTTTTGTGCAAGAGTATCCAATCCTTCTAATCAAATGAATACCGAAACGTCTGAAAAGCTTCTTAGGTATCTTTCAAAACATAAACATTGGTCTCCATTTGAAATGGTTTCAGTGTGTATGGAAATTGAAACGACAAGAGATATTGCCCGCCAATTCTTAAGACATAGGTCATTTTCATTCCAAGAGTTCAGTCAAAGGTATGCTGATCCTACTGAAGACTTGGATTTTATTATTAGAGAAGCACGATTACAAGATCCTAATAATAGACAAAACAGTACTGAAACAGATAACGAATATATCCATGAGCGATGGGAACAGGAGCAGATGAAAGTTATTCATTATGCTCAAAAAGCTTATGATTGGGCAATCAAAAACGGGATTGCTAAAGAGCAGGCTCGCGCTGTACTTCCAGAAGGTAATACAGTTTCAAGACTTTATGCTAATGGTACACTTCGTAGTTGGATTCACTATATTGAATTGCGAAGCGCTAATGGTACGCAAAAAGAACATATTGAATTAGCACGAGAAATTGCTTGTGCAATCCATGCAATATACCCATCTATAGAAACCTACGTACAATAATTAATAAGGATAACTGTTGTGAAAATAATAGGTTTCTATACTGTCGATACTCCTTATGAAGATGAGTATCAAAAAGTTAAAGAAAACTTTAATGAGTACGGTTTAGACTATCATTTTTATTCTGTTGAAAATAAAGGTAAATGGGAACTCAATTGCGGAATGAAAGGAAACATATTACAGAGAGCATTAAATGATTTTGACGACAACATTCTTTATCTTGATGTAGACGCTCGAATATTGAAGCAGCCACCGCTTCAAGAAATTGAAATGGATGAACCGGGATATATTGTGTTTGATTCACCTTGGGAAAAACAACAACTTGCAAGCGGTACAATTTATTTCCCAAATAATAAAACATCACGCAATGTAATTAATGATTGGATTGAAGAACAAAATTCAAATCCTTTAGAGTGGGATCAAGTAACTTTAAAAAAAGTTTATAAGAACCATGATAATTTTCTTTTAGATTGGAAGTGGTGTAATATACTTGGTCATTATGGGCCAGAATCGAGAATATTAGAAACTGAAGACCCAATTGTTTTACATACACAGGCAAGCAGAAGAAATAAAAATAAAGTTTTAGTAAATTAAGGAGATACTTATGCAACACCTTGGGTTGCGTATTGATACGAAAAGAGACAAACTGTTATCAGAACAGTCATTAAAATTGTTAAAAGATTATTATTGTCGCGATGATGAAAAAAGCCCGCAGTATGCTTTTGCTCGTGCTGCAATTGCATATTCAGATGATGATTTAGAATTTGCACAAAGGATATATGATTATGTTTCCAAGGGCTGGTTTATGTATTCTTCACCCGTGCTTTCAAACGCGCCGTTGCCTGGGGAAACAACGAGAGCTCTACCAATCTCTTGTTTCTTGACGTATGTACCTGATAGTTTAGAAGGTTTGATTGACCACTCCGCAGAGCTTCGCTGGCTATCCGTCAAAGGTGGGGGCGTGGGAGGTCATTGGTCCGATGTTCGAGCGGTTTCTAAAAAGGCGCCTGGACCAATGCCCTTCCTTCATACAGTTGATGCTGATATGGTTGCATATCGTCAAGGGAGAACGAGAAAAGGTTCTTATGCTGCATATATGGATATTTCTCATCCTGATATTATTGAATTCATTAATATGCGTATTCCTACTGGTGATGTGAATCGAAAGAATTTGAATTTACATCATGCGGTTAATATTACAGACGACTTTATGGAAGCAGTTAGTAATGGAGCTGATTGGTATTTGGTTGACCCAGATGATAAGTCAATCCGCGAAACAATCAAAGCTCGTAAATTGTGGGAATTGTTATTAGAAACTCGCTATCGTACTGGTGAACCTTATTTGAATTTTATTGATACTGCAAACCGCGCTTTACCAGAAGCTCAAAAGAAAATGGGTCTTTCAATTAAAGGCTCAAATCTTTGTAACGAAATTCATTTGGTTACAAGCGAAGAACGTACAGCAGTATGTTGTTTATCATCAGTTAATTTAGAAATGTATGATGAATGGAAAGATACACAAATGATTGAAGACTTGATTGTGTTTCTTGATAACGTATTACAATTCTTTATTGATCATGCTGGTGATGAAATTTCAAGAGCAAGATATTCTGCTGAACGAGAACGTTCATTAGGTCTCGGCGCTATGGGATTGCATTCATATTTTCAACGCAAATCAATTGCATTTGAAAGTGAAGAAGCAATTAAAGTAAACGAAGAAATCTTTAAAACAATTTATGATAAAGCGGTTACATCTACATTAGAGTTAGGTAAACTGAAAGGCGAGGCTCCTGATATGAAAGGTACAGGTCGTCGTAATGCTCACATGCTTGCTATTGCGCCTAACGCAAACAGTTCAATGATTTTAGATACTTCACCAAGTATTGAACCTTGGAAAGCAAATGCCTTTACTTCAAGAACTCGAGTAGGTTCCCATTTAAATAAAAACAAATATCTTGAGGCTGAGCTTGAAAAGTTAGGAATTAACAATGATGACATTTGGTCTTCAATTATTACTAACGGTGGCTCGGTACAACACCTAGACGCATTACCAGATCATATTAAAAACGTATTTAAGACGGCCATTGAAATTAATCAATTGGCAATTATTAAACTTGCTGGCGATCGTCAAAAACATTTATGTCAAGGGCAGTCGTTAAATATATTCTTTCCTGCTGGCGCTGATAAAGTTTATCTTCATCATGTACACTATCAAGCATGGAAACAAGGATGTAAAGGTTTATATTATTTAAGAACTGAAACATCAAATCGTGCAGAAAATGTATCTGCAAAAGTGGAACGAGAAAAACTTGATAGTGTAATTAACCCAGAAACAATTAATTTTAATAATGGCACGGAAGAGCAACAAGACGAATGCGAAGCCTGCCAAGGTTAAGGAGAAGAAATGAAAGTAGTCATCTACTCAAAATCCAACTGCCCTTTTTGCGAAAAGGCAAAGGCATGGTTTATGCAACACGGCCACACTTTTACTGAAATTAAATTAGATGATGAAGAACAACGAATGGCCTTTTATCAGCGCTACCCAAATGTAAAGTCTGTACCACAGATTTTTATTAATGACAAACACATTGGTACTTACAATGACTTTATGAGTATTGCTAATGCTTTAGTTAAAAAGCAAGGCGGCCTGATGGAGTTTTCTGAAACATACAAACCATTCCATTATCCTTGGGCTGTTGAAATGACAACTCGACATGAAAAGGCTCATTGGATTGAAGATGAACTTGATTTATCTGAAGATGTGTCTGATTGGAAAGGCGGTAAAATTACTGAAACAGAAAAGGCATACATTACAAACATCCTTCGTCTGTTTACTCAATCTGATGTAGCAGTTGGCCAGAATTATTTTGATCAGTTCATTCCCAAGTTTAAGAACAACGAAGTACGTAATATGTTAAGTTCTTTTGCTGCTAGAGAAGGTATTCATCAACGTGCTTATGCTTTATTGAATGAGACTCTTGGTTTACCTGCAGAAGAATATCATGCATTCCTTGAATATTCTGAGATGGCTGATAAGATCGATTATATGATGCAGGCCGATACAAATACTATGAAAGGTCTAGGTCTTGCTCTCGCTAAGTCAGTATTCAACGAGGGTGTTGCTCTCTTTGCTTCTTTCGTAATGCTGTTGAGTTTCCAACGATATGGTAAAATGAAAGGGATGGGTAAGGTCGTAGAATGGTCCATTAGAGATGAGTCTATGCACGTGGAAGGCAATTCTAAATTGTTTAAGGTTTACTGTAAGGAACATCCTCGAGTCGTTGACGATGAATTTAAGAAAGAAATTTATGAGATGGCAAAACACGTTGTTCGTCTCGAAGATAAGTTTGTTGAATTGGCATATAAGTTAGGACCAATCGAAGGTCTCGATATGGCTGACGTCAAACAATACATTAGGTACATTACAGATCGCCGTTTGTTACAGCTCGGTATGAAGACTGTATTTAAAGTAAAAGATAATCCACTTCCTTGGTTAGAGTGGATCTTAAACGGTGCAGATCATACTAACTTCTTTGAAAATCGTGTAACAGAATATGAGGTTGCTGGTTTGAAAGGTGATTGGGATGACGCATATCAAACTGAAGAAGAATGCGAAGGCGGAGTATGCGCGATCGCTTAAGGAGTTATTATGAAACGATACGCATGGATGGCGGGTGGTTGGTTGTGTCTGGCGATGGCATATATTGGAGTAGTGACTCCTGGTATCCCATTTAGTCATTTTGTTTTAGGTGCTGCATTTTGCTTTGCAAAGTCCAGCCCTAGGATGCACAATTATATTATGAATCACAAAGTGTTTGGTCCGTTTGTAAACAATTGGACTCAAAAGAAAGTGTTTCCTACAAAAGCAAAATACTTTATGGCTGCAATGATGGCGTCATCTCTTGCGATCATGTATTTCACCGTTCCAATTAAAGGTGTAATCTATACCGGAATCTTTATGGTACTGGTTTGTATTTGGGGATGGAGATATCCTGGGTCGCCAGAAGAATATGACAGAAGAGTATCAGAAGGTCTTAGAGTGGCTTGGTTGAAATAAATAAAATTGAGATGTAATATAAGGGTAGTAAAATGTCCAATCAACCAGAGCAACATGAAGAGTCGTCTTGGGCAAATAATTTATGTAAAGAATATGTAGAGCAATACCGCGAGTATATTTGTCAAAGCTATATCAGTGAACTTGAACACATAGATTCTTTTGTAGAATTTATGAATGATGATTTGCCTCATGCTGATGCAATATGGAAAAAAATAGTTTATAATGTAAAAAGGATTGAAAAAAATGAACAGCGACGAAAAGACCGCCAAGAAAGAAACACCAAAAATATACGAAAGCCCCGATAAAGGAAAAACCGTTTATTGGCGATATTTTGGAGAGCATCCTAGTAAGCGCCGACTTTTGGAAAAATGAAAATAGGATTTACAGCAAGTACATTTGACTTGCTTCACGCAGGCCACGTAGCAATGTTACGTGAGGCTAAAAGTCAATGCGATTATTTGATATGCGGTTTACAAATTGATCCATGTATTTCAAGACAAGATAAAAATTCACCAGTCCAAACAATTGTTGAAAGATATACGCAACTTAAAGCAGTAAGTTACGTCGACGAAATCATTCCATATCTTACAGAAGAAGATCTTGAAGATATCTTAGAGATGTATACAATAGACGTTCGCATATTAGGTGCAGAATACAGAGATAAAGAATTTACTGGTAAAGATATTTGCAGAAGAAGAGACATAGATCTTTATTTTAATAAACGAGATCACCGTTTTAGTAGTAGTGATTTGAGAAGGAGAGTAAATGAAAAAATATGTGACAATGACAACGGTTAGTCAATTTAGATTAAAATATGTCATTCCTTTTGAACGGCTTCAAGAATTAAATCCAAGTCATCCTCTTACAGATGAAGAAGCAATTATATGGGCCGAGGAATGTATGTTGTCAGAAGAAGTTGAAGAAGTAGGACAAAATTGGTTAGGCGAAATGGTTGTTGAGGCATCAATTGTAGACGAAAATGGCGCAACGGCAATATACGCTAGAGAAAACGCAAACTTGGTAAAAGAAGATAACATGTCCAAAGAACAAATTCTTAAAAGCATTGATACAAAAATTAAACCAAAGATTGAGAAAAAAGACATTGTATTATGAGCGACGTTGAAATATACGGACCAACAAATTGCGGGTTTTGTCGATCCGCTATATGGCTGTGTAAAAAATATGATATGACATATACGTACAAAAATACTACTTACACAAACTTTCGAACTGAATTATACGAAAGATTGGGTAAACCGTCTGAAGAATATCCTCAAATATGGATACAAGATAAACACGTTGGAACATACAACGACTTATTAACATATACAGTAAAAATGGTAATTGAAAAATATGGATAAAAGATTACAACATCTTTTGGATTGTGAAAGATCGAGACAAAAAAATAACATTGAATTAATTGCATCTGAAAACTTTGCAAGCAGAGCCGTTATGCGTTTGTGTGGTTCAGAGTTTACAAACAAATATGCTGAAGGTTATCCTAGAAAAAGATATTATAACGGTTGCGAATATTATGATCAAATCGAAATGATGGCAATACAAGAACTAAAAGATCTTTTTGGTTGCAACTTTGCAAACGTTCAACCTCATTCAGGTGCTAACGCAAACCTTGCGGTTTTTCAAGCCTTCCTTAAACCAAAAGATACAATCCTTGGTATGGATCTTGCAGCAGGTGGTCATTTAACTCACGGCGCACCTGTAACTCTATCAGGTAAAGTTTATCGTTCTTTTTCCTATGGTGTTGACCCAGCCTGTGGTTGGATTAGTATGAAAGAAGTTGAAGAAAAGGCAATGCTGCATAGACCTGAACTTATTATTGCAGGGGCTTCTGCTTATCCTCGACAAATTCGCTGGGAACGTTTTAGAGAAATTGCTGATAAGGTTGGAGCTAAGCTAATGGTTGACATGGCCCATTATTCCGGTTTGATTGCCGGAGGCGTGTATGAAAATCCGCTTCCTTATGCAGATGTTGTTACGTCAACAACTCATAAAACCTTAAGAGGACCGAGAGGTGGAATCATTCTTTGGAATAATGAAAAATACACAAAACAAATTAATTCCGCAATTTTTCCTGGGACTCAAGGCGGACCGTTGATGAATATGATTGCAGCAAAGGCACAAGCATTTATTGAAGCAAACACAGATGAGTTTAAGATATATAGTAGAAGAGTAATTGATAATGCGCAAGAAATGTGTACCGTGTTTGTTGAAAGAGGGTTAACTGTACAAACCGGCGGTACTGATTCCCATATCATTTTGCTTGATTTGACTAATCTTAACATTAGCGGTAAAGAGGCTGCAAATAGATTAGAAGAACACGGTATTACTGTGAATAAAAATGGTATACCAAATGATCCTAGAAGCTTTGTTGAAACTTCAGGAATTAGAATAGGTACGGCTGCAATGACTACGCGTGGACACAACCGTCCTTATTTCAATGATTTGGCAAACCGTATTGTTGATATTTTAAGTGGAGATAATAATGGCTAGAAAAGATCTTGATGTTGTTTATTTGATTCCTGAAGGGCAAACCAGAGAATCGCACGATTACCATTACACGGTTTATAAGAAAAGGAAGCATCCTGAAAAGTTTAGGATGAAAAAGTATAATCCTAAAACAAGAAAACACGAATGGTTTATTGAGGTCAAAAAGCCACCGCATTCTAAATAGGAGATTGAGCTATGGCAAAAGCAAGAGGTGGAGGTGGCGTTGGTCAAGTAGCAAGACCCGACCCAGTTAAAAAAGGAACATCAATCGGAGACGGTATTAAAAAGATGGCGTCGATGAATAAGAGAAAAAAAGCTAGCTATAAAAAATACAGAGGTCAAGGTAGATGACAATAAGCGAATATGCATTAACCGGAGTAATAGGTTTGTTTCTATTAGGTGGTGCGTATATGATGGCTATGTATCTTGGCGCTGTATATCACATAAAAAAAGAAATTAAACGAAAGGATTTAGAAGATGAGCAGATCAGCTAATATCCGCAAAATTCATAAGACCGTCGCCGATGACGAAGAAATGTATGTTGTGGATTTATTTGAAAATGGAAAACTTATTCAGACAAGAGAATTGCCTGGTAAAAGCGTATATTATGCAGAAGACGTAGCTGAGAATTGGAACAATGGAATTATCCAATTATTAACGGAGTAACAAATGTACGAATACAGAACTAAATTATTGAAAGTCGTGGACGGCGATACCGTCGATGTTGATATTGATTTAGGTTTTGGTGTATGGTTGAGGGATGAGAGAGTTCGCATCATGGGTATTGACACACCCGAAAGTCGAACGAGTGATAAAGTTGAAAAACTATTTGGTCTTGCTGCAAAGAAAAGATTGAAAGAATTGCTAGGTCCAAATCCGGTTTTGAAAACGCAAGTTGGAAAAGGCGGAGAAGACATGAAGGGTAAGTTTGGTCGTATCCTTGGCGATTTTACAGTGTATGATTCTGCAAATGATCGATGGTGTTGTGCAACTGAAATTTTAATTGATGAAGGCCACTGTGTAGAATATTGGGGCCAATCAAAAGATGACGTACAGGATGAGCATATGAAAAACCGCGAAAGACTCTTGAAGGAAGGCGTTGTCGACCAGAAGGAGTATGATAAGTGGATGGCAAAACAAAAGTAATGAATTGGATTGAGTCTGCTTATGTGCAGACTCTTTTCATGCATATCAATGTTATCTCCGCAATAATTTGTGGGATGATAGCGTGGTTTTATAATTTTAATTTTTTGTATTCATGTATCCCACTGAATTTGGTGTGTGCTTGGATTGCAAATGAGAACGCGAAGTTTTATAGAGTAAGGGAGCGAAAATGAACGAAAGGAAAATCATGGATTTTATTATTAAAAATCCGATGACTGCCATGGTTATTGTACCATTCCTAGCTACGTTTGGTATGGTTGCAATTCTTGGCTTGAGTATGATGACGATTGACGTATTCATCTAATGAATCAAGAAAAAATTGACAAGATGCAAAAATTGTGTTATAATTTGACACATTCAATTCGAACTCTAACAACAGAAGATGTGAACTATATCCAGTATTATTTGCATGAGTATGTAGAGACACAAAAAAACTGGATCTCTAAGGTACATTTGCCAACAGAAGAAAAATGAAACTAAAATTTATCGAGATAGGAACAGCAGGTGTAAATTCTTTAGCTGAGTCGGCAGGCAATTCAGATAGAGGAATTTGCATAGAACCACTTAAGTATTATTTTGACCTGATACCATCTAAACCTTTAATTAAGAAATATAATTGTGCCATTTCTTTAACGGAAAAAGAAGGCGTGAATAAAGTCTATTACGTTCCAGAACAAATTATAAAGGAAAAGAAATTTCCTAAGTCTTTGCGTACCTGTTTTTCTTTAGGAGACTATCATTATCAACATACAATGATGGGAATTAAAGATCTTGTAGAAATTGATTTTGTTGCCGAAGTTCCTTTATCAAAAATTTGCGAAATGAATAATGTAATTGAAATTGATTACTTAAAAATAAACGTTGAAAATGCGTGCGAAATATTAGATTCATTTTTTCCTTTTTTGGCAGAAAAAAGAAAAAGAGGCGAATTGCCTAAAAAAATCGAATTTAACGTAAACGAATTGACTAGTGAAGAAGAAATTGGAACAACAATAAGTCAATACGTTAATAAGTTCATGTACAGCGTACAAAGAAACAAACAAAATATTATCCTAACATTGAGAAGTGATATATGAGTGGAAAAGGATCAAAGCCAAGACCTCTATCTGTAAAAAAAGACCAATTTGATAAAAATTGGGATAAAATCTTCAAAAAACCTAAAAAACTGAAAAAAAATAGTTGACATCCCCTGTCAACTGTGATAGAATAGCTTTATAAATTAACAATTTGTTCCCGTCGTCTAGAGGCCTAGGACTCCAGGTTTTCATCCTGGTAACAGGGGTTCGACTCCCCTCGGGAATGCCATTTGGGATAGTAGCTCAGCGGTAGAGCAGTTGGCTTTTAACCAATTGGTCGAAGGTTCGATCCCTTCCTGTCCCACCAATACGGAGATTTGAATGTTTATACATAATAGTTTTCGGTACGATCAACACGGTCGCAAACGTAAACCCCGCAAGCCAAAAGGAGAAGTCTGTGTCAAGTATGTCCCGCCAAAATTTCAGGAGTACAAACCGAAACCGTCAATCGCTCAAGAACGAGCGGCTGAGACAAACCGCTATGCATCGTGCGTGGCTTCTCCAGCAACGGCGAGAGGAAATCGAAGAGAGTCTCAGCAATACACAGGCGACTATGTCATTGGAATCGCCACCCTCCATAAATCCAACGCAGTCCCAGTAACCAATCAAAAATACGCACAAGAAATATCGGAGATGATCAAATGAAAAATTTTATTCGGAATCATTCTGTAAAAATAAGTTTGGGTTTGTCTATTTTAATTGCGCTTCTTGCGCAAACCCCAGTCGAATATCTTGTGAGTGCATTACTTGCGGTTATGGCTTATTTAGATTATGAAGACGGCGCTCCTTTAATTTAATCACATGAAATATCTAACGCTATTTACTTCGATAGCTTTAGCCTTTGTGGCTGCCTGGTTTTCTATTGCTGGGCTAGCCACAATTTTTTCTGGCGCGTTTATTTCAGTTGTTATTATGGCGAGCGTTCTTGAATTCGCTAAACTTGTATCCGCAGCATGGGTACATTATGAATGGGATAGAATTAACGTTCTGACAAGAAGTTATTTTGTTTTCGCGGTTGTAGTTCTAATGCTTATTACGAGTATGGGTATTTTTGGATATCTGTCCAAAGCTCATATAGAACAAACTATATCAGTCGGTGGAAATAATGATATACAAATTCAGTTACTTGAAAAAAGAATCGAATCTGAAGAAAGAAATATCAAATCATCAGAGACAGTGCTTGAGAGTCTTGACCGACAAGTCCAAACGCTTATCGATTATGATAGAATACGAGGACCGGAAGGTTCAATTGCTATACGTGAATCCCAACGAGAAGAAAGAAGCCAATTAGAAAAAAGTATTCGAGACGCTCAACAACAAATTGAAAATTATCAACTGGAGTTAATACCACTTCAACAAACTCAGCTTGAACTAGAAGCTGAGATAGGTCCACTCAAATACATAGCGGAGTTAATCTATGGCGATCAAGCAAGCAATTATTTCGATGTTGCAGTTCGTTGGATTATTATTATTATCGTTATGGTTTTTGATCCTCTTGCTATCATGTTACTCATTGTTAGCACTGGTGCATTTAAGCGAGACATTGAAAAACCAAGTGTCGCGCTTGTTGACGAAAAACAGATTATGGTGATGCGATGAAAGAATACAAATCTAGTTACAAACCAGCCATTTTGTCTTTAATTGCTCTTGTTGGTATTTTTGCTTATATGTGGTCGGAGAATAGTTATGGCAATGATATAACCGACGAACCGTTTATTATCATCCACGATAAATTCTGGCAATTATTAGATACTAGTGAAGCGCATTGTCTTGCGCTCAATATTTACCATGAAAGCAGAAGCGATAATCTTGCAGGTCAATACGCCGTGGCAGATGTCGTTTTAAACCGAGTAGAGGACCGTAGATACCCTGATACAGTTTGTGAAGTTGTATATCAAGGTAAAACAAAACCTTCCTGGAAGGATCCAGAGAAGCTCGTGCCACTGCGTAATCAGTGTCAGTTCAGTTGGTATTGCGATGGTAAAGATGATTTCCCGCATGAATCTGACGCATGGTCTCAAGCGCAATATGTTGCGTATTCGATATTAAAGGACAATCATTTTCGAGGTATTACTGAAGGCGCAACTCACTATCATACCACGTATGTTGCCCCTTC
>Ga0181594_10001128_pt1 | contig 25057 bp, 24 predicted proteins | sample 071ome_18_FD_145603 | JGI IMG/M metagenome (GOLD analysis project Ga0181594, IMG submission 145603) | Coastal salt marsh microbial communities from the Groves Creek Marsh, Skidaway Island, Georgia - 071413BT metaG (spades assembly) | ecosystem: Environmental > Aquatic > Marine > Intertidal zone... | reverse complement strand
CCGGTCGTCGGATTCCTCAACCGCGTCTGCGGCACCGTCTTCAGGAAGACCGCATCGGTCTCACCCGAAGCGCGCACCGACTGTTCCGGCACGATGAGGATGGCGAGTTGAGCCTGTCGTTCGCGGAGGAGCGCGGCCTTCCCGGGCAGATGGTTCTCGGCGCGATCTATGCCGTGCAGTCGTTGCCGTTGCATCTTCGCGGTGCGGTGCTGTCGTCGATCCGTCGTGGCATCTCCTGGAACGGCGACATCGGTCCGGCGTTGCTCGTGTATCTCTCCGGCCGCGGTTCGGGTTCGCTCCAGGCCGATGCGCTCGCCGACCCCGTCGGATGGGCGTTGCGGACCCTTGGTTTCGACCTCGAGGCCGGTACGCCCGAGCGGTCCGCCATCCAGCGATCGTTCCGTCAGAGCCTGATCGAAGCCCACCCGGATCACGGCGGTGCCGACGACGAAGCGGCGCAGCGCATCGCCGACATCACCGAGGCCCGGCGTATTCTTTTGGCCTCGTGAGTGCTCCCGCTGGTCTTCTTCTGACGCATGGCGCCGGTGGCGGCGCCGATCATCGACTCCTCGTCGCACTCGAGGACCAGCTCGACCTTCCGGTTCGTCGGATGGAGTTCCCGTACCGAGCGGAGGGCCGCAAGGCGCCCGATCGTGCTCCCAAGCTGATCGCGTCGGTGATCGAGGAAGCCGAGCGGTATGCCGCCGATCTCGGCTGCGCTCCGGCCGAGCTCGCTTTCGGCGGGCGCTCGATGGGCGGCCGGATCTGCTCGATGGCGATCGCTGAAGGCCTGCCGGCCGCCGCTGTCGTGCTCCTCAGCTATCCGCTTCATCCGCCAGGCAAGCCCGAGCGGCTACGCATCGAGCACTTTCCCACCCTCGCCGTACCCTCGCTTTTCGTCAATGGTGATCGTGATCCGTTCGGCACGCCCGCCGAATTCGCCGAACACATCCCGGCCATCGCCGGGCCGGTCGAGGTCCACTGGCTCGAGGGACAGCGACATGACCCCAAGCCCGACGTCGACGACGAGATCATCGAGGTGGTCGGCCGGTTCCTTTCGGGCCTCTAGCCTCGAATCGATGCTGGATCGGATCGAGAGCCTGGAGAACGAGCTGCGTGACGTCGAGATCCGCCTGGGCGACCCGGCGGTCCAGTCCGACCCGCGTCAACTCGCCGATCTCGGCCGTCGGTTCAAGCAACTCGAGGCGGTTGTCGCGGTCGCCCAGCGGCTGCGGAGCGCAGCCGACGACATCGTCGAGTTCAAGGAGATGCTGTCGGCGACCGAGGGCGACGAGCGCGACGAGATGCGGGCCGAGATCGAGCAGCTCGAGGCCCAGGTCGTCACCGACGAAGAGCAGTTGCGGGTCCTGCTGTCGCCGCCCGATCCCAACGACGGCCGCAACGTGATCCTCGAGATCCGGGGTGCGGCCGGTGGCGAGGAGGCCAACCTCTTCGCCAAGGATCTCTTCGACATGTTCGAGTCGTTCGCCAAGCGGCAGGGCTGGCGCATGGAGGTCATGTCGGCATCGCACAGCGATCTCGGCGGCTTCAGTGAGGTCACCGCCATGTTGTCGGGCGACGCCGTGTGGACCCGGATGAAGCACGAGGCCGGTACCCATCGTGTGCAGCGGGTGCCCGTCACTGAAAGCCAGGGTCGCGTGCACACCTCGTCCGCCACGGTGCTCGTGATCCCGGAGGCCGACGAGGTCGAGGTCGACGTCGACGACAACGACCTTCGGATCGACACCTACCGGGCGTCGGGCCCGGGCGGTCAATCCGTCAACACGATGGATTCCGCCGTGCGCATCACCCATCTCCCGACCGGTGTGGTCGTGTCGATGCAGGACGAGAAATCCCAGCTCAAGAACAAGGACAAGGCGTTGAGGGTGCTGAAGAGCCGCCTGCTCCAGCTCGAGCAGGAGAAGGCCGATGCCGAAGCCGCAGCACTGCGCGGCTCTCAGGTCGGCTCGGGCGATCGCTCCGAGAAGATTCGGACGTACAACTACAAAGAGAACCGGGTCACCGATCACCGCATCGGTCTCACGATCCACAAACTCGACCGAATCGTGGCCGGCGAACTCGACGAGATCAGCGACGCGTTGATCGCCGAGGAACGCCGCCGTCAACTCGAGGACGACGAGTGAGCGACGACGATCCCGAGGTTGCGGATCTCGAAGGCACCGTCACCTGGTCCGAACTCCTCGCAGAGGCCATCGCCCGCTTCGAACGAGCGGGGCTGGAGTCGTCCGCGATCGACGCCCGTCGCATCGTCGAAGAGGTCACCGGCAGCGAGCCGAGCGAGTTCCACCGAGTGCTCGACACCCCGGCGACCGTGCGCGGCGTCGCCTCGTTCGACCGACTGGTCGCCCGCCGCGAGAACGGCGAGCCCCTCCAGTACGTCGTCGGCCGGTGGGGATTCCGGCACCTCGATCTGATGGTCGACCGGCGGGTGCTGATCCCGCGGCCGGAGACCGAGGTCGTCGCCGGGCTTGCGATCGAAGAAGTCGTCGCTCGAAGCGGCGCCGGACGTGAGGTGGTGGTCGCCGATCTCGGCACCGGATCCGGTGCGCTCGGCTTCGCCATCGCCACCGAGTGTGCCGCCGCACGGGTGCTCGCCACCGACCGATCTCCCGATGCACTCGCCGTGGCCCGGGCCAACCTCGCCGGGCTCGGCCGAGCCGCCGGCCGGGTGAGTCTTCACGAGGGCTCGTGGTTCGATGCGTTGCCGCTGAGCGTGCGTGGTGCGATCGATGTGCTCGTCTCCAATCCGCCATACATCGGCGACGATGAGGAGCTTCCCGCCGTCGTGGCCGAGTGGGAGCCGTCGGAGGCGCTCCGGGCCGGTCCCGTCGGCGACGAGGATCTGCAGGCAATTCTGCATGGTGCCGACGAGTGGGTGGCGCCAGGCGGCGCCGTCGTGCTCGAGATGGCCCCCGACCAGACGGCGGTGATCGCCGACCGCTTTCGTGCGGCTGGCTGGCAGGCATCGATTCACGGCGATCTCGCCGGTCGAGATCGCGCCGTCGTTGCGCGAAAGCGGGGCTGAGCGCGAGCCTCGGGCCTAGGATCACGACGTGCGCATCGCTGTCGGTTCTGATCATGCCGGGTTCCGTCTCAAGCAGGAGCTCGCCGACCACATCCGGGCGTCCGGCCATGAGGTCGTCGACTGCGGCGCCCACTCCGATGATCGGGTCGACTATCCCGACTTCGGTGCTGCGGTCGGGCGGGCGGTGCGAGACGGCGATGCCGACGCCGGTCTGTGCGTCTGTGGCAGCGGTATCGGTATCGCAATGGCGGCCAACAAAATCGCCGGCATCCGCGCCGCGACGGTGCACGATGTTACGAGCGCTCGACTCACCAAGCAGCACAACGACGCCAACGTCATCTGCATCGGAGAACGGCTGACCGGTCCCGAGGTCGCGAAGGACTGCGTCGATGCCTATCTGGCCGCCGAGTTCGAAGGTGGCCGGCACGAGGGGCGCGTCGCCAAGCTCGACTCGCTCGGCGGCGAATCGGCCTGACGGGACATTTGCCCGTTCTTTCGGGCGCCGACCCGGCTGCGGCGCGGCGTCACCGATACGCTTTCCCCATTCCACTCTGGAGGTGACACCATGCCGTGGCCCAGCAGCGCCGACGATCCCGCCCTGAAGCTCATCCGCGATGAAGAGATTCGGCAGAACTCGACCATCCAGCTGATCGCCAGCGAGAACTTCGCCTCGCCCGCCACGATGGCAGCCACCGGCTCGGTGCTCACCAACAAGTACTCCGAGGGTTACCCCGGCAAGCGGTACTACGGCGGCAACATGGTCGTCGACCAGCTTGAGGACCTCGCCCGTGACCGCATCTGCGAGGTCTTCGGAGCCGACCATGCCAACGTGCAGCCCCACGCTGGTGCCATCGCCAACATGGGTGTCTACCAGGCGCTCCTCGAGCCGGGCGACACGATTCTCGGTCTCAGCCTCGACCACGGCGGCCACCTCACCCATGGTTCACCGGTCAACTTCTCCGGCCTGCAGTACAACTTCGTCAGCTACGGCGTGACCGCCAGCGATGAGCGCATCGACATGGAGGAGGTGCGTGCCAAGGCTCACGAGCACAAGCCCAAGCTCATCGTCGCTGGCGCTACCGCGTACCCGCGCATCATCGATCCAGTGCCGTTCCGTGAAATCGCCGATGAGGTCGGCGCCCTGCTCATGTTCGACGCTGCGCACATCGCCGGTTTGATCGCTGGTGGCGTGCATCCCAACCCGATGCCGTATGTCGACGTCATGACCTTCACCACCCACAAGACCCTCCGGGGCCCGCGCGGTGGTTGCATCCTGAGCCGTGCCGAGCACGCCGCCGCCATCGACAAGGCGATGTTCCCGGGCTTGCAGGGCGGCCCACTCGAGCACGCCATCGCTGCGAAGGCCGTCGCCTTCGGTGAGGTTCTCGACCCGTCGTTCAAGGTCTACGCCCAGCAGGTCGTCGCCAACGCCGTCGCACTTGCTGAGGCGCTTGCCAGCCATGGGTTCCGCCTCTGCTCGGGCGGCACCGACAACCATCTGCTGCTCGTCGATCTGCGCACCTTCGACGCCGAACTCACGGGCAAGGAAGCCCAGGCGGTGCTCGACGACGCCGGGATCAGCCTCAACAAGAACACCGTGCCGGATGATCCCCGCTCACCGTTCGTCACCTCGGGCGTGCGGATCGGCACCCCGGCGGTCACGACCCAAGGCATGGGCACCGACGAAATGGTGATCATCGCCGACCTCATCGCTCGTGCGCTACGCAACCGGGACGATGCCACCGCCGTTGCCGGTGTGAAGATGGAGGCCGAGGCGCTGTGTGCCCGGTTCCAGCCGTACCCGGAGCTCGGGGCCTGATCGAGGGCTGAGGTCGAGGACGATCGCATGCCGTCGCTCTCGGCATATCTCGTCGTCGGCGGTGCTGCCGCACTCGTCACGTTCGTCTGCATCCCCATCGTGATCCGTCTGTCGCCGCGCTTCGGTGCGATGGTGCAGCCGACCGATCGTCATGTTCACACCCGCCCCACGTCGACGGCGGGCGGCGCTGCGATGATCCTCGGTGTGGTCGCCGCTGCGGCGGTCGCGGCCGTGCATCCGGCGTTCTCCGACGTGATGGCGGCCCGCACCGAGATGGTGGGGGTGGTCGTCGCGGCGTGTGTGATGTGGAGTGTCGGGTTCGTCGACGATCTTCGGGAGATCTCGCCGCCGGCGAAGATCGCGGGGATGGTGCTCTCCGGCAGCATCCTGTCGCTCACCGGCGTGTCGATCCTCGTGTTCCGAGTGCCGTTCTTCGACATGCTCTTCCTGTCTGCCGACTGGTCATTCTTCGTCACGGTCGTCTGGGTGATCGGCATGGCGAACGTCGTCAATCTGATCGATGGTCTCGACGGCCTCGCGGCGGGCATCGTGGCCATCGCTGCGGCGACCTTCCTGCTGTATGCGCTCCGGCTCGGCGATGAAGCGGTGCTCGATCCCGCCAATCCCGGCGGCCTGTGGGCCGTGATTGCGCTCGGGGTGTGCGTCGGGTTCCTTCCTCACAATGTGCACCCTGCGCGGATCTTCATGGGCGACGGTGGGGCGCTACTGCTCGGCTTGTTGATGGCGGCGTCGACGATGAGCGTCGGTGGCCGAACCAGCGCGGAGTTCTCCGGCCAGGCGTTCTTCTTCTTCGCGCCGATCTTCATCCCGTTGGTGATCCTCGGCGTGCCGATTCTCGACACGCTTTGGGCGATCCTGCGCCGTACGATCAGCCGCCAGGGCTTCTCCACGGCCGACAAGAAGCATCTGCACCATCGCCTCATGGACCTCGGGCACGGCCACCGGCGGGCCGTGCTGATTCTGTGGGCGTGGACGGCATTGCTGTCGGCGATGGTGCTGTACCCGACCTACACGGGAGAGGGCGATGCGATCGTTCCGATCGGCATCCTGGCGCTCGCACTGGGTCTGTTCTCGGTGTTGCATCCGCGGCTTCGCCCGGTGATGCCCTCCCGAACCGACGAGGCCGTCGTCGCCGACGAGTAGGGGTCAGATCACCTCGACGGGCACACCCAGCGGCAGCCCGATCTGTTCGACGAGCAGGCTGATGTCGTCGTTGTGCAGACGAATGCAGCCGGAGGAGACATTGGTGCCGAGGCTGGACGGGTCGTTGGTGCCATGGATGCCGAGCTGGCCTTCGCCACCGGCGAATTCGGTGAGTACCTCGGAGTAGCCGGACAGGCCGTAGGCGTAGGTGCCGTACACCGAGTTGGGTGTGGGCGGTCGCAGCAACTCGGTCGTGTAGTAGCGGCCGAGCGGGGTGGGCGCATCCTCGCGGGCCACACCGACCGTGGTTTCGAAGATCGGAACGCCACGTTCGGACAGCACGAGCAGGAAATCATCGAGCCGGACCTGGATCTCGTAATTGTGACGAGTCAGGAGGACGTCCGTCCCTCGGACCCAGCCGAAGTTCCCGTTGGGTCGCGTGGGCAGGAGCACCCGGAAGTTCTCGAGCCCGTCGAACTCCTCGACCAGGAAAACGAGTGGGCCGCCGCTCGGGATCGGGTTGTCGAAGGTGAAGAGCACGTCGTCGCCACCCGGGGAAGCGGTGATGGCGACCGTCGAGACGACCGCTTCTGCGACGAACGACAGGCCCGGAAGATCTTCGGCGGCGATGTCGAACGGGTAGGGCGAGCGTTCTTCGATGGGAGCGGTCGTGTTGTTGTCGGCTACCTGGGTGGTGGTCGTGGTCGTCGTCGTGGTGCGTGGGCCGCCCGGGGCGAGTTTGAGTTCGGTGTCTGCCCATTCGTCGAGCAACGAGCGTTCGGGTTTCGCACAGGCGGTGAGCCCGAGTGCACCCGCACCGAGGAGGAAGTGGCGTCGCCGCATGCGTACGAAGGTAGTGGCCCCCACCCTTCGAGCGGAGACGGGTCAGGCATCTTCCGGATTCAGCTCCTCGAGTTCGGCGCCTGCCGTCTCCGGGAACCTCGTGAGCACGAGCAGCGCGACGAGGAGCGGCCCAACGCCGAGCAGCGCGATGGCTGGCGCGATCGCGTCCCAGCGATCCGACAGCCAACCGACGCTGACGAGTCCGATCGCGCTGCCGACGACGCCGGCGGTGACGATCAAGGCGTTGGCTCTTCCTCGATCGTGGGTGCCGAAGAGTTCGGGGCCATAGACCGCCATGGCAGGCACACCCACCGCACCGATGACATTGCCGCCGAGCTTGGCCGCCCACATGGCGGGGCCGGAGAACACGAATGAGAGCGTTGTGCCGACGACGCCGGCGACGATGCCGAGCGCGGCGGTCTTACGGCGACCCCATGTCTCGGACAGGCGCCCGCCGACCAGCACGCCAAGCCCGATCGGCGTGGCGGTCACCAGGGTGAAAATCGTGATGGCACTGCCGCTGAAGCCGCGTTCTTCGCGCAGAAATTCGTTGTGGAACCCACTCGCCGGGGCGGCGAAGAGGGCAAGCAGCAGCAGGCTCGTGCCGAGGAGGCCGAAGCGAATCCGGCGTCGCTCCCGGTCGGCATCGTTCAGGACGATCTGCTCGTCGGCGTGTTTGGCGAAACGCCGGGTTTCGGGCAGGCGCCGCCACGCCCACACGATGACGAGAATGCCGAGCGATCCGAGCAGATAGATCGCCCGCCAGCCCCGCACAGACAGGTCGGCGAGGGGGAGAACCCACACCGCCATGCCGGAACCAAGTCCGGCGCTCATGGTGAGCACCGACGCCGCCCATGCACGGCTGCGAGCCGGCATTTCCTCCACCGCCATGATCGCCACGAGGATGCCGAGGGCAGTCGAGAGCCCTCGGGCGAAAAGTTGGGTGCCGCCGAGCACGGCCAGATTGGGGGAGAGTCCCCCGAGGAAGGTGAGTGCACAGCTCGACACGCCGGTGAACAGCAAGAGCGGTCGTCGACCACGACGGTCGGCGAGCACCGACATGATCAAGGTGACGAGTACCCCGAATCGGACGATGCCGAACACGACACCCTGGGCGGTGTTGCCCCGGCCGAACTCGTCGATCGCGAACGACAGCGTCTGGGTGAGCACGGTGCCGAGGTAGCCGTCGACGATCTGTACGGCGCACAGCAGGCCGAGGATCGATGCGGCGTCCGCCGAGAGGCGATCCGGTGGCGCCCACCAATAGGAAAAACGGTCCTGACGGTTGCTGACCGCTCGTCGGACGGGCCAGGCGAAGAGCCAACCCCAGACGGGGATCGCAAGCCGGTAGGTCGTGGTCTCGACGACATCGTGGCGTCCGTCCGGTCGGGCGGCGGTGCTAATCGTGCGTCGATAGGTGCGGAACGGACCCTCGCCGAGACCCCATTCGTCGATGCCGGTCACCTGTTCGGCGACGATGTCGACCCGGGGTGTCCGCCGTTCGGCGAGTTCAGCATCGGTGCACTCAAGGTGCGTGCGGACGATGGTCACGAACTCCGATGCTACGGCCCGTAGTCTGGCGCCCGATGGAGTCTCCCAACCTGTTGGACGATCCTCGGGCCGAGCACCTGTCCGCTGCGGCCCGACGCTTGCTTCGTCGTCCCCGGCCGCGTTTTCGCGGGGTGCTCCATCGGTGGGCGGCGTCGGCCTGCATCCCGGTCGGCATCTGGGCAACGATCGCCGCCGACAGCACCGAGGCCTCGATGGCCATGGCGGTCTTTGCGATTGGTGCGCTCGTGATGTTGGGAGCCAGCGCCATAACGCACCTTCGCGATTGGCCGATCGAACGGGTCGAGATGCTGGTGCGGCTTGATCACTCGGCGATCTTCGTCATGTTCGCCACATCGGCCACGCCGGTTGCGCTCATGGTGATGGACGGCAACCGCAGTATCACCCTCCTCGTGTTCGCTTGGACGGGGGCCACTGCCGGAGTGGTGCTCGAGTACCTGCCGTTCCACCCTCCTCGTGGGCTGGTGAACGCGATCTTCTTGACCTTCGGCGCCGGCTTCCTGCTCTTCTTGCCGTGGCTCGTCGACGGGCTCAGCGGGCCGCAGCTCTGGTTGCTGCTGGGTGGAGCGCTGCCCTATGTGATCGGGGCCCTCATCGTCGGTTCGCAGTGGCCGGATCCATGGACCGACGTGTTCGGCTACCACGAGATCTGGCACGTCATGGTGGTGCTCTCCGCCGGCCTGCACTACTGGCTGGCGATGGAACTCACCGGCGTGGTCTGAGCACGTGGCGCATTCGCGCCGGGTTCACATCGTGAAGGTTCGAGGCCAGTCGTCGGTGCGGATCACTGCGTCGCTGCCGCCGTCGACAAAGACGACCGAACCGCAGGCGAACCGGGCCGCCGGGGAAAGCATGAACACGATCCAGGCGGCGATGTCGGCCGGCTCGGCCCGACCGGTGGGCACGGGCAGCTGAGAGGTCAGCGGACCGAAGGTCGGATCGTCGTCACCGCCTTTCAGCAGCGGCGTCTGTACCGCGCCCGGTGCGATCACATTGAGACGGATGTCCTGCCCGACCCATTCGTCGGTGATTGACGCCCGACGGCACCAACGGGTGATCGCGGTCTTGCTCGCCCCGTAGGCGATGGCAGAGTTGAACGGTGCGCCCGCTTCGGTGAGCACACCGTCGATCGTGGCCCGGTCGTGGCCGAGGAAGGCGTCGACGAGCTCATCGGGGAGGTTGGGGGTGAGCGTGGTGGAGTTCGAGCCGATCTGGACGACCGAGGCAGCGTCGGCCGCGGCGAGGGCCGGACGCAGCCCGTCGAGCAGCGCTTCGCTGCCGAAATAGTTGACCTCTGCGATCAGGTGGGCATCGACTGGGGGCCCGAGGCCGGCCCCGGGGACGAGTCCGTCGAGGACACCGTCGCATCGGTCGAGCACCGCCTCGACGGCGTTTGCTCGCCCCCCATCGGTCGAGAGGTCGGCGGTGACCTCGGCATCGCGAAGGTCGATGCCGATGACGGTGTCGCCGGCCGCTTCGAGCATCGCCCGGGTGGCGGCGCCGATCCCTGATGCCGATCCACTGATCGCGATGGTGCGCATTGGCTGAATCCCCCTTGGTGCAGTGCACGATGATCGTCCCGGTGGGCCAGACTGGGCAAATGGATCACACCGCCCGTCTCGATCGGGCCCGCCAGGACGGCGAGCGCATCATCACGCTGTGCACGGCGAACATGGCGGCACCGGTTCCCTCGTGCCCCGACTGGGACGGTGCCGGGCTGCTGAGCCACCTCACCCGGGTCTGGCACATGCTTGCGATCATCGTCGAAGAGCGGCGTGAAGGGTTCCCGGGTCGGGACGACTTCCCGCCACGCCCTGCGGAAGGGGAGGAGGCCGCTGGTGCCCAGGCCGCGCTCGATCGGGTGATTGCCGCCATGGCCGCTGTGGAGCCGGGCACGTCGATGTGGTCGTGGGGCACGACCCAGTCGATCGACTACTTCCATCGTCGGCTCCACCTCGAGAATCTCGTACACCGTGTCGACGCCGAGCAGATGGCCGGCATCTCCAGCGAGATCGACACGGATGAGGCGGCCGACGCTGTGGCCGAACGTTTCGAAGAATTCGTGCACGCCCGCCCCGAGCGTCCCTCAGGTTCGTTCCACATCCATCGCACCGATGGTGACGGCGAGTGGACGGCGAAGGTCGAGGATGATCGCATCGTCATCGCCGAGGAGCACGCCAAAGGTGATGCAGCAGCGAAGGGCACCGGCCCGGAACTCATGCTCGCCATGTGGGGTCGGGCACCGGTCGGCTCGCTACAGGTCTTCGGCGAGGCATCCCTCGTCGAGGAGTGGTTCGCGCTCTGTCGATGAGCGACGATCGCCCAACCCCCACGGGCCTCGCCGGAGGATCGAACCTCGACCAGCTGATGCCGGTCGTGCTGTTCTTCGTTCTCTTCAACACGGTCGGCATCATCTGGGCCGTCCTTGCCGCCACCGCCTGGTCGATTAAGGCGGCGGTCGGCCGCCGCAACCGCGGTCTCGCCATTGGCTGGTGGCTCCCGAGCGTCACGACCTATCTGTTTGCGCGAGCCGCCGTCACCGTCGCCGCCGATCGCGAACTCATCGAGTTCGGCATCAGTACCGAAGCGGTGTACTTCGGCATCGGCTTCGCGACGAAGTTCCTGATCGGCATCGCCGTAGCCGTCACCATCCTCATCGGCAAGCCGCTGCTCTCCTGGGCGATCCCCAAGGCGGTTCGGCTCCCGCAGGAACTGCTCGTCGACCCCCGATACACCCGGACGATGGCCAACGCGTCGTGGGTGATCGTGTTTTACGAGATCCTCTCGGCGATCTGGGATGTCTGGCTGTTCAACAACTCGGGGTTCAACCTGTTCTTCCTTGCCCGGAGCGGCACCAACTTCGTGTTCGCGTTCATCTGCATCACCGGCACGTTGCTGTACGTCGACCGCAAGCTCGAGCCCATCGACAGCTACCCGGGCCTGGAGAAGCTGCTCGAGAACGCAGGTCGCTCGTGACCCACGGGCCGCTCGTCGTCCTGCACGATCACCTCGACGGTGGGGTCCGGCCCTCGACCGTGCTCGACCTCTGTCACGCAGTCGGTGTCGCCACACCAGCCGACGATGCCGCAGCACTCGGGGCGTGGATGACCATCACGCCGGGGATGGAACTCGTCGATGCGTTCTCCCGGTTCGATCTGGTCAACGCCGGCCTGCAGACCGCCGACGCACTTCGCCGGGTCGCGCTCGAAGGGGTCGAAGATCTTGCGGCCGACGGCGTGGTCCACGCCGAATTCCGGTTTGCCCCGCTGTTGCACACCGCCGCAGGCATGACTCCCGCCGAGGTGATCGCCGCCGTCAGCGCCGGTCTCGACGAGGCCCACCGAACCACCGGACTCGACGCGCGCATCATCGCCGTGATGATGCGCGACCAGCCCCTCGACATCTCGATGCAGGTTGTCGACGCTGCGATCGCCGCTGGTGGTCGCGTCGTCGGGGTCGACGTAGCCGGCATCGAGCCCGGCTTCCCGGCCGAACTGCACCGCCCTGCCGTCGAGCGCGCGGCCGAGGCCGGACTCGGCGTGACGATCCACGCCGGCGAGATGGACGGTCCGCACCAGATCGCAAGCGCGCTCACGTGCGAGCCGTCCCGGATCGGGCACGGCTGGCGCATCATCGATGACTGCACCGTCGAAAACGGTCGCATCGTTGCGCTCGGCGATACCGCCGCCGCCCTGCGGGCCTCCGATGCCCACCTCGAGGTGTGCTTGACCTCCAACGACTGTCTCGGTCAGCCGGTTGCCGAACATCCGCTTCGGATGCTCGCCGATGCCGGCTTCCGTGTCGGCCTCAACCCCGACGATCGAACGATCACCACCACCACATCACGCCGCGAGTTCGAACTCGCCCGCACGCTGCTCGGGATGACCGACATCGAACTTGCGGCGATGAGCGAGCGGGCTGCCGTCGCTGCCTTCCTGCCCGACACCGACCGGGCGGCGCTCGTCGAACGGGTCCGAAGCGGCTGGGACATCGCGGTGCCCCGCCTCGTCCATCTCGCCGAGCGCGAGGTGTGGGAGTCGTGTCGTACCTCCGGCGTCTATCTACCGACCGAGTTCGGTCGCGATGGCTTCATCCATCTCTCGGGGTTGCATCAAGTACTCACCCCGGCCAACCGCTTCTACGCCGGTCGACGGGATCTCGTCGCGCTCGTCGTCGACGCCCACCTGATCTCGAACGCCCTCGTGTGGGAGCCCGGCACCGGCACCCAGGAGTACTTCCCGCACCTGTACGGCGCGCTCGGGGCCGATGCGGTACTGGCAGAGATTCCGTTCCCGCCGGAGACCGATGGGTCCTTCTTGTTGCCGCCCGAACTCGTGAAGGTCGTGCGGCGCTGAGTCAGCCCTCGGTGTCGCCCAGGATCGGCGCCATCGGGTCGACCCCGAACTCTCGGAGCATCTCGCCGTAGTCGGCGCCTCGGCGCAGATTCTGGCCGCCGTCCACGGCAATGTTCTGGCCGGTGAGCCATGCCGACTCCGGGCCGACCAGAAAGCGGACCATCTCGGCGATGTCGTTCGGATCGCCGATGCGGCCGAGTGGAATCAAGGGCATGTAGTCGTCGAGGAGCTTGCCGCCACCGGTGATCGGTGTCATGAGCTCCGTGCCGACAATGCCGGGCTGGATGGAGTTGACCCGGACACCGAACTCGCCCATCTCGTCGGCGGCGATGCGGCAGAGGTGGTCAAGCCCGGCCTTCGCAGCCCCGTAGGCGCCGAGGCAGCGGAACGGATCGGCGCCGGCGTGGGACGAGCAGCCGATGATCGAACCGCCGCCTTCCTGGCGGGCCATCTGGGTGCTGCCGTGCTTGATGCACAGGAAGGTGCCGATGTAGTTGAGCTCCATCGTGGAGCGGATCGTCTCGACGTCGCTGGTGGCAAGGGGACCGACACCCGTCGAGCCACCGGCGCAGGCGAAAAGACCGTCGAGCCGTCCGGTCAGTCCGGTGGCGGCGGCCACGGCGGACTGGACCGAATCTTCATCGGTGACATCGGCGACCACGTGGGCGACGGTCGTGCCGTCGGCAGCGTTCGTCTTGATGCGTTCGACCGCAGCGATGAGCTTCTCCTCGGTGCGTCCGCAGATCATCACGTTGGCTCCGTCGGCGGCGAGCTTTGCGGCCGCTGCCTCGCCGATGCCGCTGCCGCCACCCGTCACGAGCACCGAATAGCCGTTGATGGAACCCATATCTGACCCCTTCCGCAGATCGGATCCGACACTAGTTTCGCCGCGCAATGACGACTGCATCGCCCCACGTGTCGAAGGCGATGTTGCAGCGTTCGTGTCGCAGCGTCGGCGTTGTCCGGGTGGTCAGCGGCGGCGAACGGCCACGGGGATCACCACCGCTCGCTCTTCCTCGTCGGAGGCGGCGAGGTCAATCTCGGCATCGAGCACCCATTCGTTGAACCCGGCCGGGTCACACAACGTCTGGGTGGCAAAGCCGGTGTCGAGATCGATCTCGCACCACTGCGCCGCCCGAGCGTCGGCATCGATGTGGATGTGGTCGTGTTCGGCCCAGTACGCCGCCATGTCGTCAGCGAGTTCTCCCTCGCGATGGTGGGCGAGCTCGGTGACGATGCGGAACATCTCGTTGCGCACGAGCACCGTGAATGCCCGCTTGTTGGCGGTGAACGATGCGAGCGGTGGGGCTTCCATCGGGGCGTCGTCATCGTCGGGGTTGCGGAGCTTCTCCCACTCGTCGAGCAGACTCGAATCGACCCGGCGAATCATCTCGCCGAGCCACTCGGTGAGATCGTCGAACTCCTCGGACTCGACGTCGACTGGCACGGTCTGCACCATCGCCTTGTAACAGTCGGTGAGGTAGCGCAGCACCGCACCCTCGCTGCGCTTCAGGCCATAGCGAGCGATGTACTGATTGAACGTCTCGGCGTGCTCAAGCATGTCGCGAACGACCGACTTCGGCTGGACCCGGTCGCGCCCGACCCACGGGTGGTGCCGGGCGAAGACCTCGAACGCCGGCTCGAGGAAGTCGGCTTCGGGCTTGGGCCAGGTGACCTGTTCGAGCTGCTCCATACGCTGCTCGTACTCGACGCCGTCGCGTTTGAGCTCGGAGATCAGGGTCTCCTTGGCCTTGTCGAGCTGGGCGAGCAGAACGACCATCGGGTTGTCGAGTACGGACTCGATGACACTCAGCAGCTGCCAGGCGAAGTCGGGTGCTTCCCGGTCGAGGGCGTCGATCGCTTCGAGCGCGAACAGCGACAGTGGCTGGTTGAGTCGAAAATCGTCCTGCAAGTCGAGATTGATCCGGACCGGTCGACCCTTCTCGTCGGGTTCGTCGAGCGCCTCGAGGACCTCGGCTTCGATCAGCGAGCGGTACACGGCGATCGAGCGGCGGATGTGGCTGCGCTGGTTCTTGCGGGTCTCGTGGTTGTCGACGAGCAGGTTACGCATCGCCGCACAGCCGTCGCCGGGCCGATCGAGCACGTTGAGCATCATGGCGTGGCTCACCGCAAAGCTGCTGTGCAGCGTCTCCGGCCGGCCCTCGCTGAGCCGAGCGAGGGTGTCGCCGTCCCAGTGGGCGTAGCCCCGCTCCGGAGGCTTGCGTTTGACCAGCTTCTTTTTCTTCTTGGGGTCGGTGGCGGCCTTGGCCTCGGCCTTCTTGTTCTCGACCACGTGTTCAGGGGCCTGCACGACCACCGAGCCGGCGGTGTCGAACCCGCGCCGACCGGCCCGACCGGCGATCTGCTGGAACTCCCGCACCGACAGCACTCGGACCCGACGGCCGTCGTACTTGCAGAGCTGGGTGAAGAGCACCGTTCGAATCGGGACGTTGACACCCACGCCGAGCGTGTCGGTGCCACAGATCAGCTTGAGCAGGCCCTGCTGGGCGAGCTTCTCGACGAGCAGGCGGTACTTGGGGAGGAGCCCGGCATGGTGCACCCCGATGCCGGCGAGCACGAAGCGCTTGAGGTCTTTGCCGACGGGGGTGTCGAAGCGGAAGCCACCGACGGCGGCTTTCACCGCCTCCTTTTCGTCCTTGGAGAGCACGTCGAGGCTGGTGAGGCTCTGGGCCCGCGAGCTCGCCTCCTTCTGGGTGAAGTGCACGATGTAGACGGGTTGCTTGCCGTCGTCGAGCAGGTCGCTGATCGTTTCGAGGAGCGTGGTTTCGCGGTACTCGAAGTCGAGTGGCACGGGTCGTTCGGCGCCCGAGACGAGCACGGTCTCGCGTCCCGTCCGCCGGCTCAGGTCCTCCTGGAGCTCGGCGGTGTCGCCGAGGGTGGCCGACATCAACAAGAAGTTCGGACGACGAAGTTCGAGCAATGGCACCTGCCAGGCCCACCCTCGATCACGGTCGCCGTAGTAGTGGAACTCGTCCATCACGACGAGGTCGACATCGGTATCGGCACCCTCGCGCAGGGATCGGTTGGCGAGGATCTCGGCGGTGCAGACGATCACGGGGGCATCGCTGTTGACGGCGGCGTCGCCGGTGACCATGCCGACGTTGTCGGCCCCGAGCGCTGCGACCATCTCGAAGAACTTCTCGCTCACCAGTGCCTTGATGGGCGCCGTGTAGACCGCACGCTTTCCAAGGGCGACCATCGCGAACGCACCGGCAAGGGCGACCATCGACTTCCCGGACCCGGTGGGCGTGGCGAGCACGACATTGTCGCCACCGAAGATCGAGATGATCGCTTCCTCCTGGTGCGGATAGAGCTCGAGACCGCGACCCTCCGCCCATTCGAGAAAGGCGAACAGCAGGGTGTCGGGGGAGGTGTCGTCGGGGATGTGATCGAGCAGCGACGGCTCAGGTGAAGGCAACGTGAGATTCCTTCAGGCCGAACACGAACGCGTTCGGCATCTCGATGTGGGGCTCGTCGGTGAGTCGCTCGAGATGGTCGACCCGCTGACGGAGCCGGTCAAAGAAGGTGCGGATCTCCAGACGGGCCAGCGAGGCGCCGAGGCAGAAGTGGGTGCCGAAGCCGAACGAGATGTGATGGTTTGGCGTGCGGGTGAGGTCGAAGGTCTCGGGGTTCTCGAAATGAGCCGGATCTCGATTCGCGGCGCCGTACGCCAGCAGCACCTGCTGGCCCTTGCGGATGGTGCGGCCGTGGAGTTCGACGTCCTCGGTGGCGGCACGGCAGAAGTTGTGGACCGGGGTGACCCAGCGGATGAACTCCTCGGTGGCGACCTCGATGTCGGCCCCGTCCTTGAGGAGCTGCCATTGGTCGGGCCGGTCGGCGAGTTCGAGCAGGGTGCGCGCGATGACGGTGCGGGTAGTTTCGGCGCCGCCGTCGAGCAACAGCAGGCAGTCGGAGATGATTTGGTCGAGCCCGAACGCCTCGCCGCCGACTTCGCCGCCCGTCTCGGATTCGACCGTGACCCACTTGGTCATCACGTCGTCCATTGGGCAGCCGTCGGCGATCTCGGATTTCTTGGTCTCGTAGAGCTCGGCACAGGCACCGGCGAACTCCATGGCCGAGATGATGCCCTCCTCGTCGTGATAGCGCGGGCCACCGCCGAGCGCGATCGTGGTCTCGGACCAGTGTTGGAGCTTCGGCCACATCTCGGCCGGAAAGCCGAGCAGGAGCCCGATCATCTGGGCGGGGAGCGGAGCGGCGAGTTCGGCCACGATCTCTCCTCGGCCCCGCTCGAGCACGGGATCGAGGAGGGCGTCGACGGTTTCGCGGACTTCGTCGTCCCACTGGCTCACGGCTCTCGGCGTGAACCGACGAGAGACGAGGTTGCGGCGGGCGACGTGGAGTGGATCGTCGGTGCCGATGATCGAGCGGTCGGCCGGGATGTTGGGTCGGTAGCCGCCCTTGTCCTTGTCGGAGTTGATGAAGACGTGCTTGTTCTTCTCGATGTCGACGATGTCGTCGTAGCGGGTCACGACCCAGAGTTCGTTCGTCTCGTCCCACATGACGGGATCGTTTTCGCGGAGCCAGGCGTACTTGGCGTAGGTGTCGCCGTCGACGTAGAACTCGCCGTCAAGGATGTCGAGGGGGCGGGGATCGATTGACTCCATGCGTCGACTTTAGGAGGTCGGCAGGGTCGGGCCGAAACGGCGGAACCGTCCTCCTCGCATCAGCGATCTGTCCTACGCTCGAATGCGAATCGCAAGGGAGTCCGATGGACACGATCAGCGTCGCCGCCGCAACGATCCCCACCCGCCTGTCGGCCGGCGCTGGGTTCGTCGACGTGAGCTGACGTGATCGACGCGCATCTCCACGTTGTCGACGTCGCGTCGGTGCAGGTCAAGGCCCATCTTGCGCCGAGCGGTGCCTGGTGGGAGCGGGTCGACCCGGCTGCCGATGCGGTGCTCGAGCGAGTGCGCACAGCCGGCGTCGAACGAGCCGTGCTCGTCCAAGCGATTGCCGCCCACGGCTACGACTGCTCCTACCTCCTGTCGAAGGCGCGCCCCGGCGTGGCGCTCGTCGGCGCCGTCGATCCGTTCGGTCCCGACCCGGTCGCCGTCCTCGACTCCCTCGTCGATGCGGGGATCGACGGGCTGCGATTGTTCTCGATTCGGTCACCTCGACCCTGGCTCGCTGGCGATGTCGGCCGGGCACTCGTGGCGAGATGCGTCGAACGCCGGGTCCGTCCGAGCGTGTGCGTGCTGCCCGACGAGCTCTCGGCGCTCGTCGAACTCGCTTCGGCGTTCCCCGACACCGAGTTCGCCGTCGACCATGTCGCGTTCGCTGCCGACGATGAGCAGCTCGCTGTGCTGGCCGCACAGGCGAACCTGTGCCCGACTGTCACGGCGACATCACCGTTGTCCATCGACGCCGCAAGGCGATGGTTCGGTGCCGATCGCCTGAGTTGGGGGAGCGATCACCCCCAGCATGGTGCCGAGTACCCGACCCCCGTCGACCTGAGCGCCGCTGGGCGACTTTGGTTCGGCGGCACGGTCGACCGGTAGCGTTCGGCGCCATGAGCACCGAACGTCCCTTTCGAGTCCTCGGCCTTCAGCAGATCGCCATCGGCGGTCTCGACCTCGGTGCGCTGCGTCGCCTTTGGGTCGACACGCTTGGCGTCGAGAAGGCCGGCGAGTACACGAGCGAGTCCGAGAACGTGCAGGAGGATATCCTGCGGCTCGGCGCCGGGGAGCATGCGGTCGAGATCGATCTGATGCAGCCGCTCGATCCCGAGTCGCGCCCGAAGGTGCACGAGCCATCGCTCAACCATGTCGGCCTGTGGGTCGACGATTTGCCCGCCGCCGTCGAGTGGCTCACCGAGCACGGCATGCACTTCACGCCGGGCGGTATTCGCCCCGGTGCGGCCGGTCACGACATCGTGTTCGTGCATCCCAAGGGCAACGACGAGTTCCCGCTGTCGGGGGAGGGCGTGCTCATCGAGCTCGTTCAGGCCCCCGACGACGTCATCGCAGCGCTCGGCTGAGATTCGCTGACAGGCCGTCTCGACCCGACCGAGTGCGGCCTCAGCATCCACCGGATGACGGATCGAAGAGCGCCGTAACGCGAAACGGCCCGGGCCGAAGCCCGAGCCGTTTCCGGAAACTGGTGAACGGAAGCGCGTCGATTAGTTGAGGCGCTCGACGATCATCGCCATGCCCTGGCCGCCACCAACGCACATCGACTCCATGCCGATGGTGGCGCCGGAATCCTCCATGCCGTTGAGCAGGGTGGTCATGATGCGGGCGCCGGTCATGCCGAAGGGGTGACCGAGGGCGATCGCACCGCCGTTGGGGTTGAGCTTGTCGAGGTCGATGCCGAGTTCGTCGGCCGAGCCGAGCACCTGGACAGCGAAGGCCTCGTTGATCTCGACATGATCGATGTCGCCGATGTTCATACCGGCGCGGGCCATCGCCTGCTTGCAGGCGTCGATCGGGCCGAGGCCCATGATCTCGGGGTTGAGGGCCGAGACGCCGCTGGACACGATGCGAGCGATCGGGTCGAGACCCATCGCCTTGGCCTTGTCGGCGCTCATCACGAGCACGGCGGCGGCGCCATCGTTGAGCGGGCAGGCGTTGCCCGCGGTGACAGTGCCGTCGGGACGGAACACCGGGGAGAGGGTCGAGACCTTCTCGAGGGTGGTGCCGGGGCGGATGCCGTCGTCCTGCGACACCACGGTGCCGTCGGGAAGGGTGTACGGGGTGATTTCACGCTCGAAGAACCCGCGAGCGAGGGCGGCCTCGGCACGGTTCTGCGACGTAACGCCCCACTCGTCCTGGCGTTCACGGCTGATGCCGGTGTGCTGCACGACGTTCTCGGCGGTCTGACCCATCGCGATGTAGATGTCGGGCACGCCGGCGGGCGGCTGCCACCCGTCGGTCCCGCCGGCGGAACGCTCCTTGGTGCGGGCCTCGGCGTCGGCGAAGATCTCGTTGTGCGGGCCGGTATCGGCGGCGCCATGCATGTAGCGGCTGACGGTTTCGACACCACCGGCGACGAAGCAGTCGCCCTCACCGGCCATGATCGCGTGGGCGGCCATCCGGATGGTCTGCAGCGACGACGAGCAGTAGCGGTTGACGGTGACGCCAGGAAGGTCGAGGCCCTGCTGGGCGGAGATCACGCGGGCGATGTTGTAGCCGCCCTCACCGCCGGGCTGACCGATGCCCCAGATGACGTCTTCGACCTCGTTGGGATCCATGTCGACCTTGCTGAGCACGTCGCTCAAGGTGTGGGCCGACATGTCGTCGGGACGGGCGTCGACCAGCGAGCCCTTGTTGGCCCGACCGATCGGGGTACGGGACGTGGACACGATGACGGCGTCTGCCATGGCTCCTCCTCAGGGGGATCTTGTGAGCAAACGTTAACAACTGACGAGGGTGGTGCGTTAGCCCTTGGTTCGGAGAAGGATTCGGCGGCGCCGACGACCTGGCGTATCGTCTGCACCCATGAGTGCGATCAACGTCGACAAGAACTGGCAGCTCCTGATCAACGGTGAATGGGTCGACCCTGCCGCCGGCACCTACGACGTCATCGACCCAGCCACTACGAAGGTTGTCGGTCGCGCACCAGAGGCGAGCGTTCAACAGGCCGAGGATGCTGCAGCGGCAGCCAAAGCGGCGTCCTTCGCCTGGAAAAGCACCTCGCCCGCCGAGCGGTGCGCCGCAATCGGGCGTCTCGCCGACGAGGTTGCGAAACGGTCGGCGGATTGGGTGCCCACAGTGCAGGCCGAGACGGGTGCGCTCAAGAAGATCACCGAGACGCTGCAGGTCGGTGGTCCCGCGGTCGACCGCTTCCGCTACTACTCGAACCCCATCGATCTCGACGAAAGCCTCGCTCCCGTCCCTGTCGCCAAGGGGCCGCTGGGCCCGGCCGGACTCATGTCGGCCCGGGTGAAGCACCAACCGGTTGGTGTCGTCGCCTGCATCACCCCCTACAACTTCCCGGTCACCAACGTGGCCGGCAAGATTGCGCCGGCGCTCGCCGCTGGCTGCACCACCGTCATCAAGCCGGCGCCGCAGGATCCGCTCGGCATCTTCCTGCTCGGTGAGGCGATCGATGCCGCGGGCTTCCCGCCCGGCGTAGTCAACATCGTGAACGGTGCCGGTCCGGAGGTTCCGGCGGCGCTCGTCGACACCAGGAACGTCGACATGATCTCGTTCACTGGCTCCACTGGGGTCGGCGCCAAGATCATGGAGAACGGCGGCAAGACCATGAAGCGGCTCCTCATGGAACTCGGCGGAAAGGGTGCGGCGATCGTCACCGAGGATGCCGACATCGGTGTGGCCGCTCAGGCGATCGCCACCGTGTGGGGCTTTCACAGCGGCCAGATCTGCACGGCGCCGACCCGCGTGATCGCGCATAAGGACATCTACGACCAACTCGTTGAGACCCTCAAGACGTTCGCCGGATTCATGCCGGTCGGCGATCCCAACGCCGATGGCACGATCGTCGGGCCGGTCATCACCGAGCTTCACCGTGATCGCGTCGAGGCGTTCATCAAGAGCGGTACCGACGCCGGCGCCACCCTCGTCGTCGGCGGTGAACGTCCTGAACTCGACGGGTACTACATCGCCCCGACACTGCTCGCCGACTGCACCCCCGACATGCATGTGGTGCGGGAGGAAGCGTTCGGCCCCGTGATCGTGGTGATGCCCTATGAGGACGACGACCACGCCGTCGCCCTGGCCAACGACTCCGATTACGGCCTGTACAGCTATGTCTTCTGCGGCGACACGAACCGTGCGTACGGGATTGGGCAGCAACTCGAGTCGGGCAATGTCGGCCTCAACGTCATCCAGCCCCACATGGAGGCCCCGTTCGGCGGCTTCAAGATGTCGGGTGTCGGTCGCGACCGCGGCAAGTGGGGGATCGAGGCCTACAGCGAGATTCAGTCGATCAACTGGATCGGCTGACCGTCCCGGCGGCAGCGACCCGGCCGCCACAGCTCGAGCAGGTGGCGGGTGCGGGATCTTGAACCGCGGTGGCGCGGTGGGAAAGGATCAGTCCGTGCAGACACCCCCGCTCGATGGTTTCCGTGTGATCGAAGGGTCGGCCTTCGTCGCCGCCCCATCCGGGGGCATGACCCTCGCCCAGCTCGGTGCTGACGTCATCCGGTTCGATCAGATCGGCGGTGGGATCGACTATCGGCGTTGGCCGCTGACCGATGCCGGCGAGTCGATCTATTGGGCCGGCCTCAACAAGGGAAAGCGCTCGATCGCCGTCGACCTCCGCAGTGATCGGGCGAAGGAACTGCTCTCGGGCCTTGTCGCCGATGCAGGCAACTTCCTCACCAACTTCCCGGCTCGCGGTTGGATGTCGTTCGACGCCCTGTCGGCGCAGCGACCGGATCTGGTGATGCTTGCCATCACCGGCAACCGAGACGGATCCACCGCCCTCGACTACACGGTGAATTGTGCGGTGGGGTACCCGACGGCGACCGGCCCGGTCGGTGAGCGCGAGCCGGTCAACCATGTGATGCCCGCATGGGATCTCATCTGCGGTCAAACCGCAGCGCTCGGCATGCTCGCCGCCGACCGCTACCGAACCCGAACGGGGGAGGGATCATCGATGTCGCTTGCTCTCTCCGATGTCGCCTTCGTCGCCGTCAGCGCACTCGGTCATGTCGCCGAGGCCCAGATCAACGGCACCGAACGCGAGCGCTTCGGCAACGATCTCTATGGCGCCTACGGCACCACCTTCACCACCGCCGACGGTGTCATCGTCTATGCGGTTGGCATCTCCCCGAAGCAGTGGTCGGGTCTCCTCGAGGCAACGAACGCCACGGAGGCTGTCGCCGCGATCGAGGCGGAGCACGGGGTGAGTTTCCGCAATGAGGGCGAGCGCTTCGCTCACCGGGAGGCGATCACTGCCGCCATCGCTCCCTGGATCGCTGCTCACGGCATCGACGAGGTCGCTGCCCGCTTCGACGACCTCGGGGTCTGCTGGGGTCGGTACCAGACCTTCAAAGAGCTCGTTGACGACGACCCTCGGGTCTCGATCGAGAGCGAACTCTTCCGCAACGTTGACCAGCCGAACATCGGCACCTATCTCACCCCCGGGTCGCCTGTCGCGTTCGACGGCAAGCTCCCGGTCGAGCCGACCCCTGCCCCTCGCCTAGGGGAGCACACCGAGGCCATCCTCGCCGATGTGCTCGGCCTCAGTCCTGCCGAGATCGGGTCGCTGCATGACGACGGTGTCGTCGCCTCGTGAAGGACGACAAGCTCGACTGGATCTTCGCTTCGAGCGACAACCAGCAGTTAGCCGATCGCTACGACCGGTGGGCCACCCAGTACGACGCCGACCATGATGGGTGGGGATGGATCGGGCCGGTGAAAGCGGTCGAGCAGTTGTGTGCGCTCGGCGCGATCTCGACGGTGCTTGACGCCGGATGCGGCACCGGCCGAGTCGGTGTCGAGCTTGCCGCTACCGGTTGGGACGGCACGCTTGTTGGCGTCGACCTGTCGGCCGGAATGCTCGCCGTCGCCGCCGAAACAGCCCGCTACGAGCGGTTGGTACAGGCATCGCTCACCGAACTCCCGCTCAAGGACGGGTCCGTCGACGCCGTGATCGCAACCGGAGTCTTCACGCACGGCCACGTCGGACCCGAAGCGTTCCCGGAGGTGCTTCGAGTGGTGCGGCCGGGTGGGTGGGCGGTCATCACCTGCCGCAGTGAGGTCTGGGCCGAGCTCGAACCAGCCGCCGCCGATCACGAGGCAACCGGTCGTTGGTCGCTACACCAGCGCACGGCGCCGGAATCGTTCCACCCGGGCAAGGATGTCGAGGACAATCAACCGCAGTCGGTGGTGACCTGGCAGGTGTGCTGACACGCACAACCGAAGGGTGCTGGTCGGTTCCGACCTGCGTGGTTCAGCGCCTCACTATCCGTTCAAGCGCTACATAACTACGGTGCTATCTCTCGAATAGATGTTAGTTAGCGCTAACAATCATCGCGGAGCTCTTCACCAGCGCCTCGGTTTTCCGTAGGTTCTTCGTAGTGCTTATCGAGGAACCAAGCGCTTCGCCGGGCGGTGGAGTGGCGGTCCTCAGAGAAGTGAGATCCCCCATGCTCGACATCATCGAAACCGAAGTCACCGGTCCCGTCGGCCCCACCGGCTGGATGGAGGTGGCGAAGTGCACCGGCAAGAGCGAGGTGTTCTTCGCCCCGTTTGCAGAGCGGCCGGAAGCCCGTGTCCGCCGCGAGGCGAAGGCGAGGACCATCTGCGAGGGCTGCGAAGCGCTCGAGATGTGCCGGACGTACGCACGCTCCAACCGCGAACTGGGCTTCTGGGGTGGCGAGTCGGAGTCGGAACGGTCCGACGCCGGCTTCCCTCCGACCACGCCGATCATCGGTCGCAAGCGGGTGGCCGAAGAGCGAGCCCGTTCCGCGATGGCGCAGGCCTCCTGACCCGAGTCAGGATGGGCGAGTGAACTCGCCCTGTTGCTCGCCCCAGCGCGAGCCACGTTCCCCCACGACGAACCGTCCGTCCCCCACGGACGGTTCGTTCGCGTCCGTGCCCGGTTCCGATGCGGTTGAGATCCCGGAGGGATCGTTCCGGATGGGAACCGACGATGAACGCTTCCCGGCCGATCGGGAGGGCCCGGTCCGCAGCGTCGACGTGCCGGCGTTCGCCATCGGTCGGGCCCCCGTCACCAACGCCGAATTCGCCACATTCGTCGAACGCACCGGTCTCGTCACCCTGGCCGAATCCGACGGATGGACCTTTGTCTTCGCCGGCCTCTTACCCGATGATTTTCCACCGACCCGTGGTGTTGCCGGAGCCGAGTGGTGGCGAGCGGTCGAGGGCGCCGACTGGCGCCATCCGACCGGTCCACATTCTGGCCTCGACGGCCTCGGCGACCATCCCGTGGTGCACGTCAACTGGTTCGAGGCCCAGGCCTATGCCGAGTGGGTCGGTGGTCGTCTTCCCTCCGAGTCCGAGTGGGAGAAGGCCGCGCGCGGTGGCCTCGACCAGGCGCTCTACGCCTGGGGCGACGAACTGACACCCGGAGGCGAACACCGCTGCAACATCTGGCAGGGCACGTTCCCCACCGAGAATGCACTCGACGACGGCTGGTTGGGTACGTCTCCGGTCGGGAGTTACGAGCCGAATGGGTTCGGGCTCGTCGACGTCGCCGGGAACGTCTGGGAGTGGACCTCCGACTGGTGGGACGAGCGGGCGGAAGCCCGTGCGATGCGCGGCGGCAGCTATCTCTGCCACGACTCGTATT
>Ga0181594_10001126_pt1 | contig 25082 bp, 22 predicted proteins | sample 071ome_18_FD_145603 | JGI IMG/M metagenome (GOLD analysis project Ga0181594, IMG submission 145603) | Coastal salt marsh microbial communities from the Groves Creek Marsh, Skidaway Island, Georgia - 071413BT metaG (spades assembly) | ecosystem: Environmental > Aquatic > Marine > Intertidal zone... | reverse complement strand
CCTAGCCCCTCATACGCCTTCTTGTACAAGCGGTCGACCTGTTCATAATCCACAGGAATCCCTTGCGCCTTCATGCGTGCCACATAGGTTTCTAGATAGCCAATGCCCTCTTCATATTGGCCCGATTGGATGAGGTTGAACGCCAGTATCCACAACGAGCGACTGCTCTTGTAGGATTCCCAGCCCAAACGGCTCACCGAAATACTGCTATCGAGATCCGCCTGCCGTTTAAACAAGAGAAATTGGTAGTAATAATTCATCCCAAGGTCCTCTAAAAACAAATCTTCATATCCGGAGATTCCTAGATTCCGCAACGTATCTAACGCCACAAAATCCTTCATCACCGACGCGGAATCAATACGACTGCACGTCGAGTGCAGGTCCTTAAACTGCTGATAATTCACCTGACCGTGCAGCTTGGTTGCGCACAAAATCAAGACAGCCACTGTCCAAAGCAACGAGATGGGTAGATACTTGGAAACCATATCTACCTCGGAAGGTACCCAAAAAAGCAGGCATTCGGCCTATCCCGACTCAGTGATGCAGGCAAAACGACAAGCAAAAGGGCCCTTAAACCCTTTAACCCTTAGACCCTTTAACCTTCGAGCACCTCGCCCAGCGCGTTCTGGTAAGGCTTGGCGTAGTCGCTCACCATGCCCCAATCCTCGTCGTCTACGCGGATGGAACCTTTGGTGACATGGCCGAGGAGGTCAAACTCCACGCCATTGAGCATCATGAGGTCGATGAAGGACTCTTCGTTCTCGGGAGTAACAGAAACCACAATTCGGCTCTGGCTCTCCCCAAAGAGGTAGGCATCGGGGCGAATTTCCACATCCGTGGTGATATCAAAGCCCAAACCGCCTTGCATGGCAGATTCCAACAAGGTGATGAAGAGACCGCCCTCGGACACGTCGTGCGCCGAAGCAATCACGCCTTTGCGGATGAGTTCCTTAAGTTGCTCTTGGTTGGCGTACTCTTCCTCCAAGGAGAAGAAGGGAACGGGAGAAGCCTCAATGCCGTGGTGGTGCACCAAGTACTGGCTGGACGAAATATCGTCGCGCGACGTACCCAGCATGTAAATCAAGTCGCCCTTGGCTTTGAAAGGAATCGTGGTCACGTGCTTCGTGTCTTCTACCAGACCAATCATCGCGATGGTGGGCGTTGGGAAGACAGGCTCGATGCGGTTGCCGATTTGCGTTTGGTTGTAGAAGCTCACGTTGCCACCGGTAACGGGAGTGGCAAACTTCTCGCAAGCCTTGCCCATGCCCTTGATAGCGCCGACAAATTGCCAGTACACTTCCGGATTGTAGGGGTTGCCAAAATTCAAGCAGTTCGTGATAGCCGAGGGAACGCCGCCGGAACAGACGATGTTTCGGGCATTTTCTGCGACCGCAATCATGGTGCCCACTTCGGGGTCCGCATGCACGTAGCGGCTGTTGCAATCTACGGTCATGGCAATGGCACGCTTGGAGCCTTTCACGTTGACAACCGCTGCATCGCTCGCTTCGTTGGTGGAGCGGTTTTTGGTGCCCACCATGGAGTCGTACTGTTCGTAAACCCAGCGCTTGGAGGCGATGTTGGGCAGGCCGGCCAATTCCATGGCGACGCTTTGAAGATCTTCGGGGCAGGGAACCAGGTCCATGTCGAAGTTCTGGTATTCGCTGTAATAGGCGGGCTCGCGGGTTTCGCGGTAGTAAATGGGGGCACCGCCGCCCAATACGAGGGACTCGGCAGGAATTTCGGCCAATTTTTCCCCATGCCAGAAGTAGCGCACGTAAGGACCTTCGGTTACAACGCCGATGGCCTCACAGTGAATGTCCCATTTTTCAAAAATGGCCTCCACATCGGCTTCTCGGCCTTTGTCGACGACCACGAGCATGCGTTCCTGGGATTCAGACAAGAGGATCTCCCAAGGCTCCATGCCGTCTTGACGTGTAGGAACTTTGTCCAAATCGATGTCCATACCTACGCCGCCGCCTGCAGACATTTCGCTCGTTGAGCAGGTGATGCCTGCGGCACCCATGTCCTGCATGCCCATGACGGCGCCCGTTTTCGCAAGCTCCATCGTGGCTTCCAAGAGCAATTTCTCCTGGAAGGGGTCGCCCACCTGAACGGATGGGATGTCGTTGGCCGAATCTTCACTCAAATCCTTGGACGCAAAGGCAGCTCCGTGAATGCCGTCGCGGCCCGTAGACGAGCCTACAATGTATACGGCATTACCGACGCCCTTGGCCTTGGCGGAAATTTGCTGGCCCACTTCGACAATACCCGCTGAGAAGGCATTGACCAAGGGGTTTTGCTCGTAGCATTTGTCAAAGTAGACTTCACCGCCCACCGTGGGGATGCCAAACGAGTTGCCGTAGTTGCCGATGCCTTTGACGACGCCCTTGACGAGCCACTTTGTGCGCGCCGTGGTGGGATCGCCAAATCGCAAGCTGTTCAGCTGGGCAATGGGGCGCGCACCCATGGTAAAGATGTCGCGGTTGATACCGCCCACACCGGTGGCAGCGCCTTGGTAGGGCTCCACCGCGGAGGGGTGGTTGTGGGATTCAATTTTAAATGCACAGGCTAGACCTTCGCCAATATCCACCAAGCCGGCGTTTTCTTCGCCCGCTTTGGCAAGCATGTGCGGACCTTCTTTGGGAAGCGTCTTCAGCCAAACGATGGAGTTCTTGTAGGAACAGTGCTCCGACCACATAACGGAATAGACGGAAAGCTCTGTGAAGTTGGGCGTTCGGCCCAAGACTTCGCAAATCTTGTCAAATTCCTCCGGAAGGAGGCCTAATTCTTTGGCGGTTTCAACCGTAGTAAGGGCAGCAGAGTCCATGTGCAATTCTTTGTCGCAAAGGTACGACCCTCCCTACCTACCTTTCGGGCATGAAAGCACATTTGTACGCCTTTTTTGCACTGCTCATTGTGAGTATCGCAGGCTGCGGTCCCGCCTTTCTGGTGGATACCACTTTGATGAACGCGCACATTGCCCAATTTGAGGGCGATAGCCTCTACTACATCTACGGCCACGTGGCGATTCGCGATGGAAAAATTCTGAGCATTACCCCCGTCGTGGAGGGCCGAAATGACATACCCAGCGCGCACGATACCGTGGACCTCCAAGGGGGCTACATCTATCCCGGATTTATCGATGCGCATGCCCACTTTTTAGGTCAGGGTTTGGCGATGAATTCGGTCAATTTGTGGGGCGCCCGCTCCTGGTCCGAATGCGTTCAACGCGTCCAAACCTTCATCGACGAACACCCCGATGCCGAAGTCATCCGCGGCCGAGGCTGGGACCAAAACGACTGGCCCGGCGCCGCCTACCCCACCGCTAACGAACTCGAGGGCTTAACCGACAAACCCATCGTGCTCAGCCGCATTGACGGCCATGCCGTGGTGGCCAACCGCGTGGCTTTGGCGCTTTCCGGCATCACGGGCGACAGCCGCATCGAGGGCGGCGAAGTGCTCCTCGACGCCCAAGGACAGCCCACCGGGGTCCTGATCGACAACGCCGAAAGCCTCCTCCAAATCGCCCAGCCCAGCGAAGAAGAGCGCATCGAAGCCCTCCTCGCCGCACAAGACCGCTGCTACCGCTTAGGACTTACCGCTGTCCACGACGCCGGCCTGCCCACCGAAGACATCGACCTCATCCACCGCCTTCAGCAAGACGGTCAATTGACCATTCCGCTTTATGTAATGGTGTCGGAAAGCCCGGAGGCCCTGGCCGAATGGAAGGCCCGCGGCCCGCTCCATACAGACCTGCTGGACGTGCAGAGCTTTAAGTTTTATTCCGACGGCGCCCTCGGCAGCCGCGGCGCCCTGCTGCGCCAGCCCTACCACGACCGGCACGACCACTTTGGCCTGCAAATTCGCAGCTATGCCTACATGCACGACGCTGCCCAAGAGGTGGCCGCCATGGGTTGGCAGATGAACACGCATGCCATTGGCGATTCGGCCAACCACTTCATGCTGGACCTCTACCAGCAGTTTGCGCCACAGGGCAGCCGCTGGCGTATCGAACATGCGCAGATTGTCAGCGCTTCGGACCGAATGCGCTTCGGAGGCCCGCAAATCCTGCTGCCCTCCGTCCAACCCACGCACGCCACCTCCGACATGGATTGGGCTGTTGAACGCCTCGGTACGCACCGCATGCCCGACGCCTACGCCTACTTGGAGTTGCGGAAAGCGGCTCAGGGCATCCTCCCCCTCGGCACCGATTTCCCCGTGGAAGACGTCAACCCGCTTTACACCTTGTACGCGGCCTCCGCGCGCAAGGCCTTGGACGGCCATCCCGCCGCCGGATTCCAGATGGAAAACGCCTTAACGCGCGCCCAAGCCTTGAAAGGCATGACCCACGACGCGGCCTATGCCGCCTTTCAAGAGGAAGAATTAGGTGCGGTTAAAACGGGATTTTGGGCAAATTTTACCATCTTTACGGAAGACCTTTTAACCTGTCCGGAAGACAACCTTCCGCGGCTAAATGTGTTACAAACCTGGGTGCAAGGCGCGTGCGTCTACACCGCCCAGCCCTAAACGCTAACGACGACCTAAACGCTTATGACCCCCACACGTCTTTTTGACTTCGCGTACTACGCCCTTGAACAGCATCCGCGTCCGGACGCCTTGAACACCAAAGTAAATGGCCAATGGGAATCGCTTTCGACCGCAGACTATGTGGCCAAAGCCGAGAAACTCGCCCTGGGCCTCATCGCCTTGGGCGTGCAGCCCGGTGACAAGATTGCCATCATTTCGACCAACAACCGCACGGAGTGGAACCTCTGCGACCAAGCGATTTTGTCTGCAGGGGCCATTGACGTCCCCGTGTATCCGACCATTTCCTCGGAGGATTACAAATTCATCTTCAACGATGCGGAAGTCAAGTTTTGCTTCCTGAGCGACGCCGACCTCTTTCACAAGGTTAAAGCGATTCAGGCCGAGGTACCCAGCTTGAAGGAGATCTACTCCTTCGTACCCGTGGACGGTTGCGCCCACTGGGACGAGGTATTTGCCCTCGCCGATGAGGCACAGCGCCCAGAGCTCACCGCCCGCATGGCCGCCGTAAAACCTGAAGATCTAGCCACCCTCATCTACACCAGCGGCACCACCGGCACGCCCAAAGGGGTGATGCTCAGCCACCGGAATATTTCCAGCAACGCGCTGGCCTCCACGCAGCGCCTTCCCGTTGGTCCTGGCGCCAAGTCTTTGAGCTTCTTGCCCCTGTGCCACAGCTACGAGCGCGTGCTCGTTTACATCTACATGACCTCCGGCGTGGGCACCTACTACGCGGAAAGCATGGAGACCATCGGCGACAACCTCCGCGAGATTCACCCGGAAGTATTTACCGCCGTTCCACGCTTGCTGGAGAAGGTCTTCGACCGCATCATGGACAAGGGCAAGGAATTGACCGGCATCAAGAAGGCCCTCTTCTTCTGGGCCGTGGGCCTGGCCGAAAACTACGAGCACAGCGGAAAATCCCCGCTCTACTACGCGCAGCTTAAACTGGCCCGCAAGCTCATCTTCTCCAAGTGGCAAGAGGCTTTGGGCGGCAAAACCCAAGCAGTCGCGTCTGGTGCAGCTGCTTTGAACCCCCGTTTGGCGCGCATTTTCGCCGGTGCGGGCATCAACATCCAAGAAGGCTATGGCTTGACGGAGACGTCGCCGGTGCTTTCGGTCAATTTGCCCACCGGCCAAGGCCATAAATTGGGTACGGTTGGAACCCCCATTGAGGGCGTAGAGCTCAAGTTGGACAGCGACGGTGAAATCCTCGCCAAAGGCCCCAACGTCATGATGGGCTACTATGGACGCCCCGATTTGACCGCAGAAGTCATGACCGAAGACGGCTGGTTCCGTACCGGCGACATAGGCGAAATTCTGCCTGGCGGCTACCTGCGCATCACGGACCGCAAGAAAGAAATCTTCAAAACGGCTGGCGGCAAGTACATCGCTCCCCAAAACATGGAGAACGTCTACAAGGAAAGCCCCTTCATCGAGCAGTGCATGGTCGCAGGCGAAAACCGCAAATTCCCCGTCTTGCTTCTCCAGCCTCAATTTGACTTCCTCCAGAACTGGTGCAAGCGCAAAGACATCGCTTGGACCACTCCCGAGGAAATGGTTCAGCACCCGCGCATCGTGGCCCGCATCCAAAAAGAAGTGGACGCCAAAAACGCGCAATTCGGCAAGTGGGAAGCGGTCAAGAAAATCGTCATTACGGCCGACGCTTGGACCATTCCAGGAGGCCACTTGACCCCCACGATGAAGCTCCGCCGCAAGCCCATCCTCAAAATGTACGAGGCAGCCTACGAAGGACTCTATGCGGAATAATTAGGCTAAATGCGCAGCGACGTAGTTGCGAAAGCGCTCTAAAATCGCTTCCATATCTTCCGGCAGAGCGGCTTCAAAACGGAGCCGCTCTCCTTTTTTAGTGGGGTGCTCAAAGCCCAGCATGCGGGCGTGCAAGGCCTGGCGCGAGCACAGCTCCAGGTTGTTGAGCATGAACTCTTTGAATTTGGGCCAACCGTGTTTGACAGGCATGTCCGTGCCCCCGTAGGTCTCATCAGCAAAAAGCGGGTGCCCGATGTGCTTGAAGTGGGCACGAATTTGGTGCGTTCGGCCCGTTTCCAGACGGCAGGCCACCAAGGTGGCAAAGCCAAAGCGCTCCTTGACTTCATAGTGCGTCACCGCGTGCTTGCCGTACTTCCCATCCTCAAACACCGCCATGACTTTCCGGTCCTTCAAACTGCGTCCAATGTGGCCCGTAATCGTACCGTGGTCTTCTTCGATATTTCCCAGCGCGATAGCCAGGTATTCACGCTCCGTGGTATGGTCGGCAAACTGCTTGGCGAGGAAGGCCATGGCGTATTCGTTGCGCGCAATGACCAGCAGACCGGACGTATCCTTGTCGATGCGGTGCACCAGGCCTGGGCGCTCGCTCTTGTCGCCATCGGGCAGGTGCTCAAAGAGGTGCAGCAGTCCATTGATCAAGGTGTCCGAATAGTGCCCATAGCTCGGGTGCACCACCATGCCGGCGGGCTTATTGACAATGACCACATCGCTGTCTTTGTAGACGACATCTAGGTCCAAATCTTGCGCAAAAAGTTCAATCTGCTTGGGCGGCTGGGCCAGGACCAAGGTGACCACATCGCCTGGCTTCACCCGATAATTGCTCTTTACGGGCTGAGCATTGACCCGAATCGCTCCCGCCTCCGCCGCCTTCTGGATGCGGTTGCGCGACGTATGCGTCATGAAATTGAACAGGAACTTATCGACCCGAAGCAATTTTTGCCCCGGCTCCGCCTCAAACCGAAAATGTTCGTAGAGATCCTCCTCGTCGCCTTCCCAGGCCTCAGCTACATCCCCACGCATCAGTGTTGAACATTGAAGGTTTGTCGTTCGCCTTGGTCGGACTGGAGCACATAGAGGCCACTGGGCCAGCTGGACACATCCAGGTGCCAGGCCGCACGTGCGTCCAAGGTGGCCATCTTCTGGCCGTAGAGGTTGAATACCGTGGCTTGGCCCTCTAAGGCAGGGCCCTGAAGGTAGGCCGAAGCAGGATTGGGATAGAGCAGGATGCCTGCTGTGTGAGGTTCATGCGCTGCACTTAAATCAGCGGGAAGCCCCCGAAAGAAGGGGCGCATCATTAAGGTGCCGGGGAGCAAAGAAGGGTACCAACCGGCATAATCGCCGTAGGCTTTGACGGTGTTCACGCTCAGATCCAGTCCAAGCGTAATGGCGGGACCCGTCGTCTGAATGAAGCCGATGTACACGTCCTTGGGCACATAGAGGCCCGAAGTGTCCAACACATAGTGGCGGAAGGGGTCACCGGCGTAGGGAAGCGCTGGGCTGTAGGCACTGTCTGAAAGGTACAGGACCTCTCCAGGCAATCCTGCGGTATCCACCGCCCAAACCCCCAGCTGGAAGGTCATTCCGGTCCAATCAAAGCCCGCCGGAACAAAAGAAAGGTCCACCCCTCTCAAGCTGTCTGCCTGCAGAAAGTGGAATTTCTGGGCTAGCTGCGGGGCATTGCCCTGAGACACCCCATAGGCGCGTTCGGCACTGCCGTCGTCCAAGCCGTAGCGCTCCTGCAGAGGCTGCACGATGTACAGACTGTCGTTGGACAATTCGCCGACGTTTTCCCCGTCAAACCAGCCTGTGAAGGAATAGGTCTCTGGACCGCTGAGGGTCAAGCCGGGCTTGGTCAATGCAAAAGGATAGGGGGTGCTGGCGTTGTGGTTGAGGTTGGTCACGACGGGCACGCTGCTTCGGCTGGCCACAGTGGAACCTTGGCTGTCTTTCCAGGTGTACTTGCCCAAATTCAACTGCCATCCGCCCACGGGGGCAGCGCCGTTGCGGCGGTAGGCAGTGTTCAGGCTGTCCTGTTCGAGCACAAAACCGCTGTAGTGCCACCAGGGCAATTCCGAATAGCCGTTGAAGAGCTGAGCGGGGACGCGCGACCAGGCGGGGTCAAAGAGGGCGGTGTCGGAGAGCGTTCGGGCCATGCCAAACTCCAGATAATCCAGCAAGAAATGATCAAAGGCGCCGCCGGGAGACCCGTAGCGCGCGATGCGAAAGCGAACGCCATTTTGGCCATTCAGATGGGCCGGAAGTGCCATAGACTGCGCATGCCAGCGGCCCGTGTTGGACCCACCGCGAAGGCCCCAGCCATGCTCCCACGCGCTGGTGGAAGGGTTCCAAAAATGCACCACCAAGGAATCGGCCGTTTCCGTAGGGTCGCCCTGACCGCCCTGCTGGAGGAAGAAACTGAGCACTCCATTGGTCTGCCCCGTCAAATTAAAGTAGGGCGACACCAGGGCGTCCGTTAACGAATCATTGCCCAGTACCCCTGGGCGGTAGGCTTGGCCGTCCGCTGCAATGCCATCAAATACCGCGGCCCCTATCGACAAGGGATCGACTGACCAGTTGCTCGCAGCCACCACGCCAGAAGAGGTCCAACCGGCGTTCAAACGATGCGAAAACCCGTCCACAAAGGGCGGCAGGAGGGTGTCGGAGGTCTTTTGAAGAAGGGCGGCAGGCTGTGCGGCCCCGCTGTGCGGCATGAACCAGGCCTCGGCAGGTTGCTGAGCCCATGCACTAAAGCTCGCCAAGGTCAAACGGACCGCGAGTGCAAGCGGAGCAAGAGAAAATTTACTGTTCATCGTTGGCTTGAAGGAGGTGTTCCTCACCTATCCAAACGCGCACCACCCCGTCTTTATGCGTCACAAAACTTCCTTTCGAATCTTCGGGGAGCTGGCGGTGAACCACCAAAGCAGCATTGGAGGTGTCGCCTTCTACCCATTCAATGCGCAAGCCGCTGAGCTGCAAAATCGCCTTGGCCTCGCCAAAGCGCATGCCCAAAAGGTTGGGAACCGCATGTGTAGGAGGTCCAGAGCGCTTGCCGACCACTAAGTCTACCGCCGTACCCTTCCGGATCTGGCTGCCTTCTGCGAGGACGACCCCTCCGGCACTCACTTGGAGGACGAGGCCTTCTGCCAGATCGGGAACATAGGTGATGCGGCCTACCCGCAAACCGCGGGAGGTGAGGTCCAGTTCGGCGCGCTGCAAGGTGCGCTCCACAAGCAAAGGCAGCGCAACTTTACCGGCGCGGCGGCGGTTAATCGTCAATTGAACGGTGCGGCCGGCTTTGGCCGTAGCGCCCGGCATGGGGTACTGGTCGACCACAGTGCCCGGCTCCAGTTTCGCAAAGTAGAGGCTTGAGTCCATCACTTCTGCCAAGAGGGCCTCCCTTTCCAACACGGCTTGGGCCTCCTCGATGGTCATGCCCGACAAATCCGGCACGACCGCGACCTCCGAATGGGACGTCACCCCTTTCAAAATCCAGTTGGCACTCAGGCCTAAGAGAATGAAAAATGCCAAGGCCAGGCCCGCATTCAACCAAAAGGTCTTGCTCTTGAGAAATAAAATGAACTTCATCGCGTACAAAAATAGCCATATGGGTTGAGCCACCCGCTATCTTTGAGGTATGGCGCTACGAGTTGCAGTGGTTATGGGCGGATATTCCAGCGAACATGGGATTTCCGTCAAGAGTGGTCGGACCGTTTTTGAGGCCTTGGACCGCTCGAAGTATGAAGTTTATGGGCTCACCTTGTCCAAGTCTGGCTGGGACGCTGTCGATGGGGACGATCAGCCCGTGGGTTTTGATCCGGCCCGAATGGCCATCCTCCACGAAGGCAGCATTCAACCGGTCGAACTTATCTTCAACCTCATCCACGGCCAACCCGGCGAAGATGGCACGCTCGCCATTCAGTGGGAAGCCTTGGGCATTCCCTACACCTCCTGCTCGCCGGCCGCCTCTGCCCTCACCTTTCACAAAGCCTGGACCAACGGCGTGATCAGCCGCCTGGGCGTGCCCGTTTCCCCGGCCGTTTGGACGCAAGCCGGTGTCGCTCCGGAAAGCCTGCACCAGGCCCTAGAAGCGCTGCAGTTTCCCCTCTTTGTGAAGCCCTGCCGAAGCGGTTCCAGCTATGGCGTGACACGGATTGAATCCCTCTCTGAGCTGCCCGAAGCCCTGACGGCCGCCGCCGCCGAAGACGATGCCATCGTCATTGAACAAGGCGTGAAAGGCATCGAGGTGGGCTGTGGCGTCGCGCGCCTCCAGGGCCAAACGCAGACCCTGGGCATCACGGAAATCGTCCCTAAGAAAGCCTTCTTTGACTTCGCGGCGAAGTACGAAGGGCTGTCCGAAGAAATCACCCCAGCACGCATTCCTGCAACGGCAGCCGCCCAGGTTGAGGACTTTACGCGCCGCGTCTACGACGGTTTGGGCCTGCGCGGGTTTTGCCGCGCCGACTTCATTCTGCCCGGCGATGGTGGCGCCCCTGTCTTGATTGAAATCAACACCGTGCCCGGCATGAGCGCAGAAAGCATTGTGCCCAAGCAGCTCGCCGCCCGAGGCACCTCCCTCCTAGAATTCACTACCTTGCTGGCCGAACAAGCGCTTGAAGATGCCCAGAATCGCCCTTTTCCCGGGATCTTTTGATCCCATCACCCTAGGCCACGTCAACATCGTGGAGCGCGCCTTGCCGCTCTTCGACGAAATCATTTTGGCCGTTGGTGAAAATTCTGAAAAGCGCTACCTCTTCCCGCTAGAGCAACGCATGGCCTGGATGCGCGAGACCTTTGCCCACGAGCCCAAGGTCAAAGTAGTCTCTTATAGCGGCCTCACGGTGGACTTTGCCATCGAACAAGGCGCCCATTTTTTACTGCGCGGCTTGCGCAACCCGGCAGACTTTGAATTTGAAAAAGCCATCGCCCAGGCCAACCGGGAGATGAAGCCCGAACTTGAAACCGTCTTCCTGCTCACCAGTGCCCGCTGGGCCTTTATTTCGTCGAGCATCGTGCGCGACGTTATCAAAAACAAGGGGGATTACAGCCGCTTCGTTCCCGCAGCGGTCAAGGTCTAGCCGCAGCAGCCACTTCTTGAATGGTGGCGTAACTGCTCGCCAGGGCCTCCCTCCATTCCGGCTCAGCTACCCAGCGCACCCATTCGATGCCTTCTTCGGTTTGCGGGGTAAGCGCGGGACAGCCTTCCACCTCCATGGCGTACCAATGGGTCGTTTTGACGAAGTGCTCTCCGTTTTGTTCGTATTCGTGCACGGTTTCGGTCAATTTGCGTCTGAGTTTCAACCCGCTTAAACCGCATTCTTCCTCCACTTCGCGCAGCGCACATTCTTCAATGTTTTCGCCGGTTTCCAACTTTCCTTTCGGTAAGTCCCAGTGTCCCAGGCGATACATCCATAAAACCTCTCCGTGGCCATTTTTGACCCATCCGCCTGCGGCTGTCAGTGCTTTCATGCTGTACTTTTGCGCTATGGTTACCAATCCAGAAATCGCCAAGCGTTTAGCCGAATTGCTTTTGCAAATTAAAGCCATCGAGCTCCGTCCCCAATCCCCCTTTACCTGGGCCTCCGGGATCAAATCTCCCATCTACTGCGACAACCGTGTAACCTTGTCGCACCCCACGGTTCGGACGTTTTTGCGCGAGCAGATGGCTGCCCAAATCAAGGAGCAGCACCCTGCCGTTGAGGTGATTGCCGGCGTGGCTACCGGTGCGATTGCGCTGGCTGCCTTGGTCGCTCAGGAGCTGAACCTTCCCATGATTTACGTGCGTTCGGCCGCTAAAGGCCATGGACGCCAAAACCTCATCGAAGGCCACCTGGATAAAGGCGCACGCGTGGTCGTGATTGAAGATTTGGTCTCTACGGGCATGAGTTCCCTCCAAGCCGTGGATGCGCTCCGCGAGGCGGGTGCCAACGTGCTGGGCATGGGAGCCATCTTCACGTATGGCTTTGAGGACGCACAAAATGCCTTTGCCGAAAAGGACTGCAAGCTCTTCACGCTCAGCGACTATGCCCACTTGCTCCAAGTGGCCGAACAGCGCAGCACCCTGACCAAAGACGAAGCGGAAACCTTGGCCCTTTGGCGCCAAGATCCCAAGAACTGGGGCCTTTAAGCCTCTCCTAGCCAGCGGACCTGCCCATGCAGGTACCAGCGAACGTCGGCGGAGTCCTTTCTGCGCAGGCCGATTCGGCCAAAATCGTCAATAGCCACCGCCTGCGCTAAGAAATCTACCCCGTCCGCCTCCGCCCAGCGACCGAGACCGCTATGCATCCAATGCTGCTGAAAAGCCGCTTTGGCGTCAACCGGCGGAGCCATCCACGCCTGTGCTAAGCCCTCCGCCAAGATCCTGCGCATGTCCGTCAGGTCTGCAGGGCGATCCAAGGCTGCAAAACCTCCCGGGGCCCCCAGCACATTGATGCCCAAACTAAAGACCACACGCTTGCAGCGCTCGCCCGACCATTGCGCTTCGGTGAGCAATCCTCCCAATTTTTTACCGCCGAGGTAAAGATCGTTGGGCCATTTGAGTTGGATCGGGGCTGCCGCATAGGGCTGAAGCAACTCCAAGGCCGTCACCGCCGCCGCCATATGCCGCGGAAAAACAGCCTGAGCTTCAAGCGACCAGAGAGGACTCACTAGGGTCATCAACACCGCTTGGCCCGGCAGGTCCTGCCAGGTTTTTTGCCCTTGGCCCTTGCCTGCCGTTTGGCTATCTGCCGAAATGGCAGTCCATTCGCCGTCCGATCCCGCTACATCCTGCTGCATCGCATAGAAATGCGTAGAGTCTATCTCTTTGAAATGCAGGTAGTTGATGTACATTTGGCGCAAAATTAGCCCTTAGGTGCGGAAAAAAGCCTGCGACAAAGATCGCAGACTTTGCGCATGGCACCCTTGTTGCAGTTTATCCCACCTATTTTTACAGGCTATTGGCCTACTTTGAATGAAAAACTCTTTCCCCCCCATTGTCCTTGAAGCGCTTGAAGGCATCTCCGATGTAAAAGGTGAAAACACCGTCGTCTTGGACCTTCGCCATCTGGACAACGCGGTATGTGACTACTTCGTTATCACCGAAGCACAATCCTCCACCCAAGTCTCCGCCCTTTCAGGCTCTGTCGAAAAACGCTTGCGCGAACAATGCGATGAGCGCCCCTGGCACATCGAAGGCAGCCAAGAGTCCGAGTGGATTTTGATGGACTATGTGCACGTGGTGGTTCACATTTTCCAGCGCGAAGCCCGAACCTTCTACGACATTGAAGGGTTGTGGGGAGACGCCACCTACACTGCTATTCCTAGCTGAACCGACCGTACATGAGCCAAGAAAAATCGTCCAAAAAGAAAAACCCCACGCCCAAGTTCAACTTGAGCTGGATCTACATTGCCGTCTTCGTCGGCCTATTGGGTCTGCAGTTTGCCTCCTCCAACTACAGCGCTGCCGCTCGCGATTCCAACTTTAACGACCTCGCCGCCAAGCTCCTCAAGGGCCACGTGGACAAGGTCAAAGTGGTCAACAAAAAGGAAGTGTACGTCTACATCCAGCCGGACACTTTGGCGGCCAAAGAGGAGTACAAGGACTTGGCCACTTCGGGCTTCAACGATGCCGCCAATCCCGGTCCGCATTTCCACTTTGAGATGCCCGCGGACATTTTTGACCAAAACTTAGAGCGCTTCTACACCCAGCACCCCACATGGCTAGAGGCCAAAGGCGCCATCAATGTAGAGTACAAGGACGAGCCCAATTACTGGACCGAAGTCCTTTCCTGGATTCTTCCCTTCGCGCTGATCGCCGTTTTCTGGTTCTTCATGATGCGCCGAATGGGCGGCGGCGGTGCCGGCGGCCCCGGCGGCCAAATCTTCAACATCGGCAAGTCCCGTGCGCAAGTATTTGACGCAGACTCCGAGGTGCGCGTGACCTTCAAGAACGTTGCGGGCATGGAAGGCGCCAAGGACGAGGTCCTCGAAGTGGTGGACTTCCTGAAGAATCCCAAGAAGTACACCAACCTGGGCGGTAAAATTCCCAAAGGGGTGCTCCTGAGCGGCCCTCCCGGAACGGGTAAGACCCTACTCGCCAAAGCGGTAGCCGGCGAAGCCAAGGTCCCCTTCTTCTCGCTGAGCGGATCCGACTTCGTGGAGATGTTTGTAGGCGTGGGCGCCAGCCGCGTGCGAGACCTCTTCAAGCAAGCCAAAGAAAAATCGCCCGCCATCATCTTCATCGATGAAATCGACGCCATTGGCCGCGCCCGCGGCAAGAATGCCTTCAGCGGCGGCAACGACGAGCGCGAAAACACGCTCAACCAGCTCTTGACGGAGATGGACGGCTTTGGCACCAACGAGCACGTCATCGTCATGGCGGCCACCAACCGCGCAGACATTTTGGACCGCGCGCTCATGCGTGCCGGCCGCTTTGACCGCGTCATTTACGTGGACTTGCCTGAATTCAACGAGCGCAAAGAAATCTTTGACGTCCACCTGAAGCCCCTCAAATTGGGCAAAGACGTCGACGTCGAATTCTTGGCCCGCCAAACGCCCGGTTTCTCCGGCGCGGACATCGCCAACGTCTGCAACGAGGCGGCCTTGGTCGCCGCGAGAAAGAACAAAGAGGCCGTAGAAAAGCAAGACTTCTTAGACGCCGTAGACCGCATCGTCGGCGGCTTGGAGAAGAAAAACAAGATCATCACGCCCGAAGAGAAGAAGGTGATTGCCTACCACGAAGCGGGCCATGCCACGGTCAGCTGGCTCTTGGAGCACGCCTCCCCGCTGGTGAAGGTGACCATCGTGCCTCGCGGTCGTTCCTTGGGCGCGGCCTGGTACTTGCCGGAAGAGCGTCAGCTCAACTCAACGGCCCAAATGCTCGACGAAATGTGCGCCACCATGGGCGGCCGCGCCGCCGAAGAGGTCGTGTTTGGCCGCATAACGACGGGTGCCTTGAGCGATTTGGAAAAAGTGACCAAGCAAGCCCGTGCCATGGTGACGATTTACGGCCTCAACGAGAAGCTCGGCAACATCACCTACTACGACTCCAGCGGCCAGAACGAATACCAGTTCGACAAGCCCTACAGCGAGAAGACCGCCCAGTTGATTGACGAAGAAATTTCGGCCATCATCGAAGGGCAGTACGAGCGCGCCAAGCAAATCCTGCGCGACAACCAGGACAAGCTTTCGGCCCTCGCAGAGGAATTGCTCAAGCACGAAGTCATCTTCAAAGAGAATTTGGAGACCATCTTTGGCAAGCGTCCTTGGCTCACTGCGGAGGAGAAAGTGCAAGCTGCTTTGGAAGAAAAGAACCGCGAAACGGCTGCTGCCGAAGCCCCCTCCAAAGAGGAAGCCGAGGCCCCTGCCGCCACCGATACCCCCACGGAGGCTCCTCCCGCTGAGGGCGTTGAAAATTCTACGGAAGAGAATCCAGCAGAAGACCAAGGAAACGCGTAAGATTCACTAATTTTCCGGGGAATTTCAGCACTATGGCCGGTCTTTTCGGAAAATTTATGGCGATCCTCAGCGGGGCCCCGGAACACAGCGTTTCGGAGTCCAAGGATTCTGCAGGTAAATACAGTGCGCAGCAAGACGATCCGGTCGATTTGACCTTCGTCAAGAAGTTCACAGACGGCGGCGGCTACTTCATGTACTGCGGAAGCCAAGAAGAAGTGGTTCAGAACCTTCGTGGAGCGGCAGCAGAATGCCAGCAATCCGCCTTCTTTGTCCCCGAAAAGGCCCTAAGCCCTTGGTTTGAGGCCGCGGGGTTGACCGTAACCTCGGACTGTACAGAGAGCACCCAAGCCATGGCCTCCAGCTGCCATGCCGCCATTGCTCAGACCGGTGGCATTATGATTTCTGACCTGCAAACCCAGGGACTCAAATTTGCCCAGTTGCCCGGGATCCACTTGGTATTTGCCCGTGTCTCCCAAGTCGTCAACAGCTTGTCTGACGGCATGGCCGCCATCAACAAATCCCACCGCGAGCAGCGCCCACGCGCCATCATTACCCTGAAAGGCAAGTTGGACGAAAGCGTCATGCAAGCCAAAGTCGACCCTAACAAGGGCCGCCAAGTTTACTTCTTCCTCATGGAGGACGTGTTATTCCCCGAAAACGCATGATGCAGCGCAGCCTCTGGGGCGCCGTGTACGCCCTAGCTATTTTTTGGATCTGCAACGGCCGTCCCTGGTCGCCCTTCCTTTTGGCCCTTCCCCTTTTGGGCGTCGCCTGGGAAATTCTCCAGATGGAGCGCTTGCAAGCGGCTCAAAAGCTCGCCGGTATCGGATACGCCGGTCTTGCAGGCTGGTCCACTTGGAGCCTCATCGACACCTGGGGCGAAACGGCCGGCTTCATTCTCTTTTCCATCTTTTTGCTGATCTGGATCAGCGACTCCATGGCGTATGTCGGCGGACGCTTGCTGGGCCGAACCCCCTTTGCCCCCACGCTCTCCCCCAAGAAAACCTGGGAAGGCGCTATTTCGGGCGGTTTGTTTACGCTCTTGCTAGGGGCTGCCTATTTGGTGAAAATGGACGGCCCTATTTCCAGCTTCACGCAACCTGAAACCTGGCCTCGTTACGCCTGGCTCCTCCCCTTGGTCATCACCCTGACGGCACCCGTGGGGGATCTGATTGGCTCCAAGTTTAAACGCTTAGCCGACGTCAAGGATTCCGGCGTTTTTCTACCCGGCCATGGCGGATTCCTGGACCGTTTTGACAGTTTCCTCTTGAGTGTCATCGTTGTGGCACTCCTTCAATCCTTCATCCTCGTCGCATGATACACCGCGAAGGCTACCAGTCCCTCTTTATTGCGCTCGTCGTTCTCGCTCTGCCCTACATTGCCTTAGATCAGTGGGTCCAAATCGAGTGGCTGACCCAAGCCTACTTAATCCTCGCCTTGGTCCTCTATGTGCTCGTTTTGCAGTTCTTCCGCAATCCCCCACGCACGACCGTGGCCCAGCCCGGCGATGTCATTGCCCCGGTGGATGGCAATGTGGTTCTGATTGAAGAAGTGCATGAGTCCGAATGCTTCAAGGACCAGCGCAAGATGATCTCCATCTTCATGTCTCCCTTGAATGTGCACGTGAACCGCGTTCCCGTCGCCGGCAAGGTGACTTACGCCAAATACCACCCTGGAAAGTACCTCGTGGCTTGGCACCCCAAAAGCTCGACGGAAAATGAACGCAGCACCGTAGTCGTCGACCACCCCAGCACAGGTCCCGTGCTCTTCCGCCAAATTGCGGGTGCGCTAGCGCGTCGAATTTGCCTGTACAGCCAACCCGGCCAAGAGTACAAAGCGGGCGATGAATTCGGCTTTATCAAGTTTGGTTCACGCATGGACATCTACTTGCCTTTGGACGCAGAAATTGTCGCTAAAATCGGCGATAAACCCAAAGGAGGCGAGACCCTCATTGCGCGCATTCCTGCTCGCAACTAAGCAGAAAAAGCGATTACTGGACTTCCTTCGCCCAATCGTAGGCGACTTGGAAGACTTCGTCGGGGCTGATGTGCGAATTGTCGAGAATTCGGGCATCCTCCGCTTGCAGCAGCGGCGAGTCTAGGCGGCCCTGATCCTGTGCGTCGCGCTGGAGCAGATTGCTCTTCACCTCCGCCAATGTGACCGTTTCATCGCCTTTGGAGCGCAACTCTTCCAAGCGACGCGCCGCGCGAATGTCCGAGTCTGCCGTCATAAAAATCTTCAACTCCGCATGCGGGAAGACGACCGTGCCAATGTCGCGGCCGTCCATCACCAAACTTTGGCCTTGTCCCATGCGTTGCTGCTGGGCCACCAATTGACGGCGCACGGCGGGAATGGAGGAAACGCGGGAAACGATGCGGTTGACGTCCATCGTTCGGATATCCGCCTCCACCACTTCCCCATTGAGGACAGCGAGATTTTCGCCTTGGGGGCCGCGCTGAAAATCCAATGAAATCGTCGGCAAGTGATTGACCAAAGCCGCCTCATCGAGGTAGCCATCCTTCACCCAGCCCTGCCGTATGGCCACGAGCGCCACCATGCGGTACATCGCCCCCGTGTCCACGTAGATAAAGTGCAGCGCCTGCGCTAAACGCTTGGCAACTGTGCTCTTCCCGGTGGAGGAAAATCCGTCGATGGCAATGATCATAAGCTTAGAGGCGTCGTATGAGGGTGAATTGGTTCAGTCGGCCCGCAACATGGTACACAGCGGAACCGTATTGGTAGGACATTTTTGCGGTCTGCAAACTTAACCCAAAACTCAGTCCCGGATTGCTGCGCCGGGTCGGCAAACGCATTTCCATTTGGCGCCGAACGTCGTAGCCAACCTGGACAAAAATTCGGCCCCCTAACTGCGCCTCCACACTGGGATGCACGTGGCGAAGCGCATTGTTCCACACAGAAATTTCTTGGACCGTAATCTCGCCCGATAAGGGATCTTTCGTGACCAACTGTGGATCGAGGTAACGCAGATCCCAGCGCTGCACATTCGTATAGGTCAAGTTCCACCGGAAAGGTGCGTGCTTCAATTTCTGGGAAACCGTGACCTGCACATCCAAGGGCAAGGACTCGCGCTCGGCCGCAAAGTATTCGATACTGCGTCCTGCATTTTTAACCACTACACCCAACGAGGTGCGTCCCGAATCCACGGTCCACAGCAATCCCGCATCCAGTGCCAGAGCCTGAGCCGTGTAGGGCCCATAGGTGAGCATGGCGAGCTTCGTGCCCAGTCCTGCTGTAAAGCCCTTCCAATGGGCGGCAGCAGCCACCCGCGGCGTCACTTCTTGAGCGCGGAAGGTACCCAGCAGTTCCCCTGCGGCGTCGCGCTCTTCCAAAAGGCCGGTTTGAAGGTAGTCCACCCCCACCGCTGCGGTCCAAGAGGGCGCGGTCCAGCCATGTAGGCCGCGTTGGGCGTCCCATTGAGCGAGGGGCGCTTCGGGGCGATCAGCCCCTGCAGGAAGTGGAAGGCCATAGCTCAAACCTCCCACACGCAAACCGCCCAAAGAGGCTTGGGAGGTAAGTGCGATTTGGCCCCGGTGTTCCCTGCGCAACAAAGCTGGATTGAAGGCCGAAAAGCTCACATCCCCGGGATGCGCCAAGGCATCCCAGCCCAAGCCCACGAGACGGGCAGAACCGCCCTGACTCAGCGAGGAAAAAGACGCGTAACTCGCCGGCTGCGCAACAGCAGCGACGGTAGCACAAAACGCCCAAAGCGCAAAGAAGCGTCGAATCACAGCTTGAAATTAGGCCTTCGCGCGCAAATCCTTGGCATCCTTGACCTTTTGAGGGGTCACGGCCAGCGCGATGACTTCGGCCATTTCGGTCACGTAGTCAATTTTTAGGCCCTTGAGGTAGCGTGCGGGAATTTCATCGATGTCCTTGCGGTTGTCCGCACAGAGCAGAATGTGGGTGATGCCCGAGCGCTTCGCGGCCAAAATCTTTTCGCGAATCCCACCGACCGGCAGCACTTTGCCGCGGAGGGTAATCTCACCGCTCAAAGCCAAGGCCTTCTTGACTTTGCGCTGCGTGAACAGCGACGTCAAAGCGGTCAACAAGGCAATACCGGCGGAAGGCCCGTCCTTGGGGATGGCGCCTTCAGGCACGTGGATGTGCACGTCCCACTTGGTGAAGAGCTCGGGCGACAGGCCATACGTGGCCGCATTGGCCTTGAGGTAGGCCATCGCAATGGTGGCGGACTCTTTCATGACATCGCCCAAATTGCCGGTGATGTTCAACTTGCCCGCTCCAGGTGCAATGGTCGTCTCAATGAAGAGAATGTCACCGCCTACCGGAGTCCAGGCAAGGCCCGTAACCACGCCGGCTACTTCGTTGCCTTGGTAGCGATCGCGGTCAAAGCGGGGCGTACCCAACCAAGTCTCCAAAGTCTCCTGAGCGAGGTCGGCTGAAAAATCTTCGCCTTCCGCAGAAGCCAAGGCGGCTTTACGCGCCAACTTGGCCATGAGGCGGTCGAGCGTTCGAACGCCGGACTCGCGCGTGTGGCGGTCAATCACATAGGTCAGCTGCGCCTTAGTCAGGCTCAAGGCATCCTTGCCCAAGCCATGCTCCTCCAACTGCTTGGGGAGCAAGTATTTCTTGGCGATTTGCTCTTTTTCCTCCACCGTGTAGCCATTGACTTCGATGAGCTCCATGCGGTCGCGCAAGGCGGGTTGCACGGCGGCAATGTTGTTGGCCGTGGCAATGAAGAGAACCTTGGAGAGATCGTAGCCCATCTCCAAGAAATTGTCGTAAAACGTCTTGTTCTGCTCGGGATCCAACACTTCCAGCAAGGCGCTGGAGGGATCCCCCTGCAGGCCCATGCCGAGTTTGTCAATTTCGTCCAGGACAAAGACGGGGTTGGACGTACCTGCCTTTTTCAATAGCTGCAAGATGCGGCCTGGCATGGCACCGATGTAGGTTTTGCGGTGGCCGCGAATTTCGGATTCGTCGCGCAGGCCGCCGAGGGACATTCGGACGTATTCACGGCCCAAAGCCTCCGCTACCGACTTGCCCAGCGAGGTCTTACCGACACCAGGAGGCCCGTAGAGACAGAGAATGGGGCTCTTCATATCGCCCTTGAGCTGCAAGACGGCTAAGTGCTCGAGCAAGCGATCCTTCACCTTTTCCAAACCAAAATGGTCGCGATCGAGGATGCGGCGCGCTTTGGGAAGCTTGATGGGCTCCGTGGAGACCTTGTCCCAGGGCAAATCCAGCATGAGCTCTAGGTAGTTGCGCTGAATGCCGTAGTCGGGCACTTGCGGATTCATGCGTTGAAGGCGCTGAAGCTCCTTTTTGAACTGCTCACCGGCTTCGGCGGGCCAGGCTTTCTTGGCGGCGCGCTCGCGCATGGCCTCCAGCTCCGCCTCGTTGCTCACCCCACCAAGCTCCTCTTGGATGGTCTTCATCTGCTGCTGCAGGAAGTACTCGCGTTGCTGCTGGTCAAATTCGGTCCGAACGCGGTTCGCAATATCATTCTTCACCTCGAGCAAATGCTTCTCGTAGCTCAAATGCTTGAGCACGGCATTGGTGCGCTTCTTGAGGTCTTCTTCCTCCAAAATGGCCTGCTTCTTCTCCACGTCCAGGCTCATGTTGCTGGCGATGAAGTGAATCAGGAAGGTATCGGATTCAATATTCTTAACGGCGATCTGTGCCTCCGTGGGGATGTTGGGCGAATCTTGGATGATGTCCAAGGCCATTTCCCGAATGTGCTGAATCAAGGCTTTAAACTCGGTGTCCTCGGGCAATTTTTCGTCCGAAAGGTATTCCACCTTGGCCCGCAAGTAGGGTTCGGTCGCCGTCACTTCCAAAATGCGGAAGCGGCGCTTGCCCTGCAAAATGGCGGTTATGTTGCCGTCGGGCATGCGGAAGGACTTCACCATCTGTACCAAGGTGCCCACCGTGTAGAGGTCTTCCCCCTCGGGCGATTCCGTGTCGGCGTTTTTCTGAGCTACGACGCCAAACAGCTTTTTGCCTTTCTGGGCATCCTGCACCAGCTTGATGCTCTTGTCGCGGCCCGCCGTAATGGGGGAAACCACGCCGGGGAACTGCACGGTGTTGCGCAGGGGTAAAAGGGCAATGTCCTCCAGCAGGTCGCTTTCGGGGATGCTATTGTCTTCCTCGTTGGTAATGAGGGGAATAAAGTCGGTGTCCTCCGAGAGGAGTGAGAATGAAGGCCTTTCCATGGTGGGTCTTATTCGGCAAGAGCCGTGCCACCCCGGAATTCTGCCGTTTGGTCAAAAATGGCTGACAAGATGTCCGATTCCACGGCATCCAAAGCGATACCGCGGCGCTCCATGACCCGCGCGGCGGTGGCCAGCGCTTTGGGCAGGGTATACTCCATGCTACCCTGAGGTCCTCCCCAGGTGAAGTCCGCCACAAAATTGCGTGGGAAGCCTGCGCCGTAAATGTTGCAATTCACGCCCACCACCGTGCCCGTATTGAACATAGTGTTAATGCCGCATTTGCTGTGGTCGCCCATGATGAGGCCACAAAACTGCATCCCGGTGCGCTCAAAGCGCTTACTGACGTAGGACCAGCGCTTGACCTCGTCGTAATTGTTCTTCAAATTGGAGTTGTTGCTGTCCGCCCCCATATTGCACCACTGGCCCAGCACGGCGTTGCCCAAGAACCCGTCGTGGCCCTTGTTGCTGTAGCCCCAAATCACGGCGTTGTTCACCTCGCCGCCGACCTTGGAGTGGGGGCCGATGGTGGTGGGGCCGTAAATTTTACTGCCCAATTTGAGCTGGCTGTGTTCGCCCAAGGCCAATCCGCCTCGAACAATGCTGCCCTCCATGATTTCGGAATCAGCGGCCAAGTAAATGGGGCCTGTGGTGGCGTTTAAAATGGAAGCTTCCACCTTGGCGCCCGGCTCTAGGAAGATGCGGTCGCCGAGCACGGTGTTGGTGCTGGAAATGGGTTGGGAGCTTCGGCCGGCGGTGAGCAAGTCGTAGTCTGCTTCGAGCTCGCGACCGTTCCACGCAAAGATCTGTTCGGGGTACTGCAGCAGGTGGTAGTCGCCCGTGTAGGCCACGGCGGCATCACCGTTTCGGTGGGCGAGCCACTGATCGCCAGCCACGAGTTTTTGGCCCGGCTGCAAGGCGTGTAGCGCGGCTAGCAGTTCGGCACTGGGCAGAAGGCCTCCGCGCAGGTGCAGGTCGCCCGGCTGTTCCGGAAACTTGGCCTGCAGATGCGGCTGGGTAGAAAAAGAAAAAGTGGCCGACGCCAAACGGCGCGACCACTTTTCAGCTATCGTTAGAATGCCAATGCGCAGATCCGCCACTGGACGCGTCCAGGTGAGCGGCTTAAGCGTAGCAAATTCGGGTCCGTCGTGGAAAACCAAGTCCATGACCCGAAGTTAGGCCAATTACTTGGAGAACTTGGCGTAACGGCTGCGGAACTTGTCCACACGTCCTGCCGTATCCAGCAATTTCTGCTTGCCCGTGTAGAAAGGGTGAGAGTAGGAAGAAACTTCCATCTTCACCAAGGGGTACTCCTTGCCGTCCACATCCAACGTTTCTTTCGTAGGAGCGCAGCTGCGGATGAGGGTTACGTCGCCCGTGCTCATATCTTTGAAAGCACAAACGCGGTAATTGCTGGGGTGAATTTCGTTTTTCATCGCTTGTAGTTTTTTAAACCGAGATTTGGCCCGGCTTCCGTTTTAGCGGGGGGCAAAGGTACTGAATGAATTGAAAACAAAACACATTTTTCTTCTCGGCGTTGCGAGCCTCTTGGGGCTCGTACTTGGCACGTCTTCGTGCAAGCCGAACGAATTCGTCACAGACCAGGGCGTCGCCTTGCGCTTTTCGCAGGATACGGTGTACTTGGACACGGTGTTTAGCACGGTGGGCAGCAGCACGCGTTCGGTCCGAATCATCAACCCCAGCGCAGAAAATATCTCCATCGACCATATCAGCCTGGGCAAGGGCGCCGACAGTCCTTTCCGCTTCAACATCGACGGCCAGCCTGGCCCACTCGTCGAAAATGTCTTTTTGCCCGCCGGCGACAGCCTATGGGTGTTTGTCGAGATCACGGCCCCGGCGGGCAGCACCGAGATGCTGCACACGGATTCCCTCGTCGTTGTGAACAAGGGCGAGGTGCAGTCGATTGATTTGGTTTCGCTCGCCTGGGATGCGCATTTTCACTACCCGACCAACGTGCTCGTCATTCCCCAGCCGGAGCCCTATCCAGACATTCGCATCCCCTACTCCATATTGCCCGCGCAAGCGACGTGGACGGACGACAAACCGCACGTGGTGTATGGCTACGCCGTGGTGGACAGTGGGGCCTCCTTGGACGTGACGGCGGGCGCGCGCATTCACTTCCATGAAGGTTCGGGGCTGTGGATTGCGAGCGGCGGCAGCGTGACTATGCAGGGTGCGAGCTATGAAGATCCCATCGTTTTAGAAGGCGATCGTTTGGAGCCGTTTTACGATGACATTGCCGGCCAATGGGGCGGTGTGCTGGGCGGCATTTTTGTGCAGCGCGGGGCCTCGTTGAGCATGACGCATACGCTCATGAAGAACGGCACGATGGGTATTCGCTGCGATTCGGTGGCGGAAGGGCTGCCTGCCAATGTGCTCCTGCAGAATTCGCTCTTTATGGACTTTAGCCGCGCGACGATTTACAGTGGGTTTGGACATGTCCGAATGCAAAACCTCGTCATCGCCAACGCCGGACTCTACGGCCTCTATGCGCTCGGGGGACGTGTCCACGCCGACCACTGCACCTTTTACAACCAGTTTCCAGCGGCCCGAAGCACGCCCACCGTGGGCCTCTTCAACCGCTACGACGACGGCACCGGCACCTATCGCTACCGCGCCTTGAACGAGGCCTATTTTGGAAACTGCATCATCGCCGGGGGCTCTGAGTCGGAGCTGGGCTTTGGCATCGGCGCTTCGGCCGCGGCGAATTACTTCTTGGAAGGCTGCTTGCTGAAGTTGAAACTAAACCCGGTGCCGGCGACGTACGATGTGAATGATCCGCTGCAGTTTTCGGGCTGTGTCTTCAATACGGATCCGCAGTTTGTCCTTCCCTCCTCCCGCAACTACGCCTTGGACTCCGCCTCGACCGCCCAAGGCATTGGGGTCTCTGGACCACTCAGCCGTGTGCCTCTGGATGCGCTCGGCGCCACGCGCCCTAGCTCGCCGGATGCGGGGGCTTTGGAGCGGCTTTGAGGCTAGGGGGCTAGGGGGCTAGAGGGCTAGAGGGCTAGAGGGCTAGAGGGCTAGAGGGCTAGAGGGCTAGAGGGCTAGAGGGCTAGAGGGCTAGAGGGCTAGAGGGCTAGAGCTTGGCAAAACAAC
>Ga0181594_10001125_pt1 | contig 25085 bp, 23 predicted proteins | sample 071ome_18_FD_145603 | JGI IMG/M metagenome (GOLD analysis project Ga0181594, IMG submission 145603) | Coastal salt marsh microbial communities from the Groves Creek Marsh, Skidaway Island, Georgia - 071413BT metaG (spades assembly) | ecosystem: Environmental > Aquatic > Marine > Intertidal zone... | reverse complement strand
CGACCAGCTCATTGGCATGCCGCAGCTCGCCGAAACCGGTGGTGCCCGAAGGCATATCCCCGCGCAGCGCAACCAGCCGCCGGATCCCGACCTCTCGGTAGCTCGCCAGGACGGTTTTGATGTCTGCCGCGGCAAAGCCGATACAGGACAGGTGCGGCGCACTGTCGACGCCCGTCGTTGCGTGCAGATCGAGCACCGTTTCCAGGGTCAGCTCCCGCGTGCTGCCGCCGGCGCCAAAAGTGACCGAGAAGAATTCCGGGGACAGCGCGGCCAGACGGCTGCGTGTGGTGGCCAGACGCGCGACCGCCTCGGGAGAACGGGGTGGAAAAAATTCGAAACTCAGATTGTGCAGGGGCGGCGAGGTCATCCAGCGGTTCCAAATCGGCGCGGGGACGCAAGATTAACAGGCGCGGCGCGGCCGCAAACGCGGCGACAGTGCAGAATCCGGACTGACGAGAGGAAAAGCCGCCGCATTCACGTGTTTTTAGCCGACCCCTGAGCGGTTAAAATCGACTCGCCGGAGGTTTTCGCGCCTGCGCTCACCGAACCCTCCGGCCTCAGGTCCGAACACAGACCGACCCGCTCGCGCGGCGCCCGGGCTTACGCCCGCCGCGTGCGTTTCAATCGACTACTGATCAGGGAGCTGGAAAGCCGGAAACGACCCCGCCAGCGCACTTTCCTCAGCAGCACCAGGCTGCTGTCAGTTGCGCCAGCGCCGCGGCTTAACCGTCGACCGCCAAGGAACTATCTGATGAGCAACCCGCACAACGCGTCTGCATCTCAGGGCCCGTCTACCGACCGTCGCGAGCTGGCCAACGCTATCCGTGCGCTGGCCATGGACGCGGTCCAGGCTGCCAACTCGGGACATCCCGGTGCACCGATGGGCATGGCAGATATCGCCGAAGTGCTCTGGCGGGATGTACTTCGACACAATCCGGCGAACCCTGACTGGGTCAATCGCGACCGGTTTGTGTTGTCGAACGGACACGCCTCCATGCTCCTCTACGCGCTGCTGCACCTGAGCGGGTACGCGCTATCGATTGAGGAACTCAAACGCTTCCGGCAGCTGCATGCGCAAACGCCGGGCCATCCGGAATTCGGCGAAACGCCGGGCGTGGAAACGACCACCGGACCGCTAGGCCAGGGCCTGGCGAACGCGGTCGGGATGGCTCTGGCCGAGGCGCATCTCGCGGCGCGCTTCAACCGCCCGGACTTTGCGGTAGTCGACCACCACACTTACGTGTTTGCCGGCGATGGCTGCCTGATGGAAGGGATCTCACACGAGGCGTGCTCTCTGGCCGGCACGCTGGGCTTGGGCAAGCTCATCGCGATCTACGACGACAACGGGATTTCCATTGACGGCGAGGTTACCGGGTGGTTCAGCGACGACACCGCCAGGCGCTTCGAAGCCTACGGCTGGCAGGTCCTGAGCGGCATCGACGGACACGATGCTGCTGCGGTCGCGCAGGCGCTGGCGGCCGCCCGCGCCGACAGTCAGCGCCCGAGCCTGTTGCTGTGTCGCACGGTCATCGGCTGGGGCTCCCCGAACAAAGCGGGCACCGAAGCCTGCCATGGTGCTGCGCTCGGCGCTGACGAGGTTGCCGCGACGCGCGCAGCTATCGGCTGGGCGCACGCGCCCTTTGAGATCCCGGAAGGCATTTACGCTGCGTGGGACGCGCGCGCGGCCGGCGCCGCGGCAGAGTCCGCGTGGCAGCACATGTTCGAAGGCTACCGCGCTGCGCACCCCGAGCTGGCGGCGGATTTCCAGCGCCAGATGGCCGGTCAGCTACCGGCTGACTGGCTGCAGATTGCACAACGCTGTCTGGACAGTATCGAAGCTGCCGGCGGCAAGGACGCAACCCGGAAGTCATCCGAAAAGGTGCTTAATGAACTGGGTGCGGCGCTGCCCGAGCTGATTGGCGGCTCCGCGGATCTGACCGGCTCAAACAACACCTGGCACAGCTCGAGTCGCGGGATCACCCGCGCGGACGCGAGCGGCAATTACGTGTGGTACGGCGTGCGCGAGTTCGCCATGAGCGCCATGATGAACGGCATGGCCCTGCACGGCGGCCTGATCCCTTACGGCGGTACGTTCCTGGTGTTTTCCGACTACGCCAGGAACGCCGTGCGCATGGCGGCTCTGATGCATCAGCGCTCCATCTTTGTGTACACCCACGACTCGATTTTTCTGGGCGAGGACGGCCCCACCCACCAGCCGGTCGAACACGCCAACGCGCTGCGATTGATCCCGAACGTCGACGTATGGCGGCCCTGCGATGCAGTCGAAACCGCCGCCGCCTGGATCGCCGCCATCTCACGCCGCGAAGGACCAAGCGCCCTGCTGCTGACCCGACAGGGGCTGCCCGCGCAGACGCGTAAGCCCGCGCAGCGCGACGCCATCGCGCGCGGCGGCTACGTCCTGCTCGAGCCACCGACCGCGGCTAAAGCCGTGCTTATCGCTACCGGCTCGGAGGTCGATATCGCGTGTCGTGCAGCCGCGGCCCTCAACGCTGACGGCGCCGCGCTGCGCGTCGTGTCCATGCCCTGTGTCGAAGTTTTTCTGCGCCAGGATGCCGCTTGGCAGGAGGCCGTGCTGCCCGCTGGCCTGAGACGACGGATTGCGCTTGAGGCGGGCACCAGCACCAGCTGGTATCGCTTTGTCGGTCTCGACGGGCTGGTTATCGGCATCGACAGCTTTGGTGCTTCCGCCCCCGCCGCTGACCTGGCGTCGCATTTCGCCCTCGACGCTGACACGGTAACCAGTCGCGTGCGACGCTATCTGGAAGAATCTGCCTGAACCGGCGCAACACAGCCGCCCCGTAAATAAGGAGACCCCGAAAAATGACGATTCGTATCGGTATCAACGGATATGGCCGTATCGGCCGCAACGTGCTGCGCGCGCTGTTTGAAGCTCAGCGCGATTCAGAGATCGAGATCGTTGCGGTCAACGACCTCGGCGATGCCAATACCAATGCGCATCTGACCCGTTACGACAGCGCGCACGGTCGTTTTCCCGGCACGGTCGAAGTCGGCGACAACAGCATGATCGTCAACGGCAAACCGATCCGCGTGTTCAGCGAGCGCGACCCGGCGAAACTACCCTGGGGTGAACTCGGCGTGGATGTGGTGCACGAGTGCACCGGCCTGTTTGCGAGCAAAGCCAAGGCGTCCGCGCATCTCGCGGGCGGCGCCAAAAAGGTGCTGATCTCGGCGCCGGCGGGCGACGATGTGGATGCGACCGTAGTCTATGGCGTCAACCATGGGGTGCTGAAGGCCTCCGACACGGTCGTGTCCAACGCATCCTGCACAACCAACTGTCTCGCGCCGCTGGTCAAGCCGCTGCACGAGGCCATCGGCGTGGTCAACGGCATCATGACTACCATCCATGCCTACACCAACGACCAGGTGCTGACCGATGTTTATCACAGCGACCTGCGCCGGGCGCGCTCTGCAACCCAGTCGATGATCCCGACCAAAACAGGAGCCGCCGCCGCAGTGGGCCTGGTCCTGCCGGAGCTCAACGGCAAGCTCGACGGCTACGCCGTACGGGTGCCGACCATCAACGTGTCGCTGGTCGACCTGACCTTCAACGCGGCGCGGGGCACGTCGGTGGAGGAAATCACCGAGATCCTGCGCAATGCCGCTGCCGGAGAGCTCGCCGGCGTGCTCGCGTTCAACGATGAGCCACTGGTTTCGATCGACTTCAACCACAATCCGCACTCCTCGATTTTCGAGTCGTCACAGACCAAGGTTATCGATGGCACGACGGTCAAAGTGCTGTCGTGGTATGACAACGAGTGGGGCTTCTCCAACCGCATGCTTGATACCACCGTCGCGCTCATGCGGGCCGGGGGCTGACGCGATGCGGCGCATGCGCGAGCTCGATCTCGCCGGCCGCAGGGTGCTGATCCGGGAAGACTTCAATGTCCCTATGCGGGACGGGCGCATCACCGACAACACCCGCCTGCGCGCAGCCCTGCCGACTCTGCGCGCGGCGCTCGACGGCGGCGCCGCAGTGATAGTCATGTCGCACCTCGGCCGGCCAAAAGAGGGCGTGGTCGAGGCTGACGCTTCGCTGGCCCCGGTGACCCCGGCGCTGGCCGAACTACTGGGAATCCCCGTCACTTTCGCCGCAGACTGGATAGACGGTGTTGAAGCCACGCCGGGCACCATCACACTGTGTGAGAACACGCGCTTTCTGGTCGGCGAGAAAGCCGACGATGATGAGCTTGCAAAACGCATGGCCGCGCTCTGCGATGTCTTCGTCAACGACGCCTTCGCGACAGCACACCGCGCCCAGGCATCAACCCACGGGGTTGCGCGCTTCGCAACCGAGGCCTGCGCTGGTCCGCTGCTCTGCGCCGAGGTGGATGCGCTGACCCAGGCGCTGAGCGACCCGGCACGGCCGCTGGCCGCCATCGTCGGCGGGGCTAAAGTCTCCACCAAGCTCGACCTCCTGGAGTCGCTGCTCGACAAGGTAGACCAGCTGATCGTCGGCGGTGGCATAGCGAACACCTTTCTCAAGGCTGCCGGTTTCGAGATCGGGCAGTCTCTGTGCGAGAACGACATGCTCGATATCGCCCGCCGGCTGCTCGCACGCGATGCCGACATTCCCGTCCCCACCGACGTCGTATGCGGCAAAGCATTCAGCGCGGATACACCGGCAACCATCAAGCAGGTCGCGGACATTGAGCCGGACGACCTGATCATGGATCTCGGACCCGATTCGGTTACGCGCATCTGCGAGATGCTGCAGGGCGCGGGCACTGTGGTCTGGAACGGCCCGCTCGGCGTGTTCGAATTCCCGGCCTTTGCCGCGGGCACGCGGCGCATGGCTGAATCGATTGCGGATTCGCAGGCGTTCTCCATTGCCGGCGGCGGCGATACTCTGGCCGCTATCGGTGAATTCGGGGTGGCCGATCGGCTGTCTTACATTTCCACCGCTGGTGGCGCTTTCCTGGAGTTTCTCGAAGGCAAAACGCTGCCCGCCATCGCCATGCTCGAAGCCCGCGCCGGCGCTTGATGCGTCGCACCAAGATTGTCGCCACGCTCGGTCCGGCAACGGACAAGCCCGACATGCTCGCGCGACTGATCGGAGCCGGACTGGATGCCGCACGACTGAATTATTCGCACGGGCTTGCTGCCGAGCATGCGGCGCGCGCTCGGGCGGTGCGCGCCGAGGCTAGCGCCGCAGGACGGGAAGTCGGCCTCATTGCTGACCTGCAGGGGCCGAAGATCCGGCTCGAGTGTTTCAGCGGCGGCCCGATTCAGCTTGAAGAGGGCGCTCATTTCGTCATCGACGCAGACTGGCCTGCCGCGGCCGGCACGGTAGAACGAGTCGGGATCACCTATAGCGCGCTGCCGGGAGACGTCCATCCGGGAGACGTCCTGCTCATTGACGACGGCCGCATCGTGCTGGGGGTCGAGCGCGTGCACGGCGCTGCGATCGAGACAACGGTTGTCACCGGAGGCACGCTCTCGGACCACAAGGGACTCAACCGTCAGGGCGGTGGACTCTCCGCGCCGGCTCTGACCGACAAGGATCAGGAAGACCTGCGTCACGCACTGGCGCAGGGCGTGGACTATGTGGCCGTCTCTTTTCCGCGCTGCGCGGAAGATATCGAACGCGCCCGCGCGCTGATCCACGACGCCGGCGGCCAGGCGGGCATCATCGCCAAGATAGAGCGCGCCGAGGCGCTGGCGAGTGCCGCGGAGATCATCGAGGCTGCTGACTGCATCATGATTGCGCGCGGTGACCTCGGCGTGGAGATCGGCGACGCGCGGCTGCCGCCAGCGCAGAAGCAGCTTGCCGCCCTGGCGCGGCGCATGCACCGCAGCGTCATCACCGCGACCCAGATGATGGAGTCGATGATCGAACATCCGCTCCCGACACGCGCGGAAGTCTTCGACGTCGCCAACGCGGTGCTCGACGGCACCGACGCCGTCATGCTGTCGGGAGAAACCAGCGTCGGCGCTTATCCGGATCGCGCCGTCGCTGCGATGTCCCGGATCTGCATGGGCGCAGAGCAGGAATGGGAGGATCCTGCAACCTCAACCCTGCCCGATGCCGACTTTGAGCGCATCGATCAGGCCATCGCCATGTCGGCTATTTACTGCGCTAACCGCATGGAGGTGAAAGCGATTGCGGCGCTGACGGAGTCCGGCATGACAGCCCTGTGGATGTCCCGGATCAACACCGCCATCCCCATTTTCGCGCTGTCGCGGCACCCCGCCACGCTGCGCAAGGTTACCCTGTACCGCAACGTCTACCCTGTGCAGTTCGACGTTACCGGGATCCCCTACAGCGAGGTGACGCACGAGATATTGAGCCTGCTGAAAGCCCGCGGCGCGGTCGCGGACGGCGATCGCGTGCTGCTGACCAAGGGCGACCTGCACGGCTACTCTGGCGGCACCAACGGGCTGAAAATCGTCACCGTCGGCGACTTCGTCGAGCACGTCGGCTGAGCCGGCGCGCTCACGCCATCAAACGCGCCAGCGCCTCACGATATTTCGCCGCTGTCTGCGCCTGAATGTCTGCGGGGAGATGGGGGCCAGGGGCGCGCTTATCCCAGTCCAGCGTTTCGAGGTAGTCGCGCACGAACTGCTTATCAAAGCTTGGCGGACTGGTGCCCACGCGGTAGTCCGCCGCCGGCCAGAAACGCGAAGAGTCGGGTGTCAGCAGCTCATCAATCAGCACCAGCTCTTCGTTCTCATCGAGCCCGAACTCAAACTTCGTGTCCGCGATGATGATGCCCTTTTCAGCCGCGAAGGCCGCGGCTTCAGCGTAAATCCGCAGGGTCGTACCCCTGACCTGCTCTGCGCGCTCCCGACCGATAAGGTCGCAGGCCGTATCAAAAGAAATGTTTTCGTCATGGTCGCCCACGGCCGCCTTGGTCGCCGGGGTAAAAATCGGCTCGGGCAAGCGTGCCGCCTGCGCCAGTCCCGTCGGCAGTCCGATACCGCAGACCGCACCATTCGCCTGATAGTCCTTCCAACCAGAGCCGATGAGATAGCCCCGCGCCACCGCTTCGATCGGCAGCGGCTTCAGCCTGCGCACCACGATCCCACGACTCTCGATCTGTGCCCGCTCTTCAGCGGAGGACAGGACGTCCTCGAGAGAACGCTGCGTCAGATGATTACCGATGACGTGCGCCATGCGGGCAAACCAGAAATTGGACATGGCGGTCAGCACTGCACCCTTGCCCGGCACCGGGTCGGGGAGGATGACGTCAAAGGCAGATAGCCGATCGGTCGTCACGATCAGCAGATGTTCATCATCAACAGCATAGATGTCGCGTACTTTGCCGCGCTGAATGAGCGGCAGACTGCTGAGGCTGCTCTCGTAGAGAGCGTCGGTGGGCAAAGCCATCATGAGAAAGTTGCATCCGAAAAAAATCTGAACTGCTGACTGTCGGTCAGCCCGATCCGCGCGATTTCCGGGGCATCCCCGCCAGCACCCAGCGCTTGGGCGGACAACCAGCGTTTGAGCAGCGCACAGCGGTCGGTGAGATGCATTCCCCAACCGCGCACCCGGGTCACGGGTGGCGCAGTCAGCGCAAACAGGCGCTGCAGGGCATCGGTCATGGCAAAGAACTCGAAGGCCGCACTTTTGCGCCAGCGCGCGTAGCGTGCAAGGGCGGCTCGCCGCGGCCACGACGCTGGGCCGGGCGATCCCAGGCACTCAATCAGGGCCGCAGCATCGAGCAGGCCAAGATTGAGCCCCTGTCCGGCAAGCGGGTGAATGACATGGGCGGCGTCGCCGACCAGTGCCACACCGTCTGCGCACAGGCGCGCAGCCCGGCCGTGCATCAAGGGGAAGCTCAGCCGGGGCGACACGTGCCCTATGCGGCCCAGGCAGCATTCCATGCTGACGCCGAGCTCCTGCGTGAACGCCTCATCCGACATCTCTTCCAGTGCTAGCGCACGCGCCAGGCTGGCGGACCACACGATGGCGCTCAGATGGGGATCCGGCCCCGGCAGCATCGCCAACGGGCCATGTGCGAGGAAACGCTGCCGGGCACAGGCTTCATGCGGCAGCTGGGTGCGCACGGTGCATACCAGCGCCCGCTGTCCGTAACGCTCGCCCTGCCATTCGATGCCGGCCTGGGCTCGCACCGACGAACGCATCCCGTCAGCACCCACAACTAGACACGGCGTGAAGCTGCGACCGTCCTCCAGTACCACTTCCGGCGGCGATCCGGGGATCAGTTCCCGCAGCCTTGCACTGTGCCGCTCCAGTCCAGCACCGCTCGCCGCGCGGAACAGTGCTGCGGCAAGATTGTCATGCTCAACAATCCATCCGAGTGGCTCCGCCACATCGCCGGCCGTGCCGAAATGAACCGCGCCGCTGGAGCCCTCGTCCCATACTCGCATCGTGCGAAACACACCCAGCCGCTCTTCGCGCAGCTCAGCCCAGGCGCCAGCCGCTCGCAGCACACGCGCCGCACCCGGCGAAACAGCGTAATTGCGCAGGGCGAAATCACCGTCAGGAAATTCAGGCGGACTATCCGGCTCAATCAGACAGGTCGGTACGCCAGCGCGGGCGAACAGCGCGCCCACCGTGAGACCGACGATGCCGCCACCCACCACCGTGACGACCGGGGTGCTCACCCAGCACCTCCATGAGCTCGGGAGCTGTGCGTGCCATTCAGGCTGCTGACCAACCGTTTACGCAGCGCACCGGAATGGCCCACTGCCCGCAGCGCCAGGGTGCGCGCAACCCGAGCCGGAGTCAGCGGCGAGCGGAAGCCCTGCGCCAGCAGATCTGTGAAGCTGCTTACAAAGCGCTGATCCTGCCGCCGGTTCTGCGCATAGCTCTGCAGCAAAGCGCTGCTCCCCGGATCCTGCTGATCGGCCAACAAAGACCGCAGATGCGCAGCGTCCCGCAGTCCCAGGTTCAGACCCTGCGCCGCATTCGGATGGACGGTGTGCGCTGCATTGCCCAGCAGTACCAGCCGCGGCGCATACACGCGTTTTGCGCGCACACGCACCAGCCGGTGAGCACGACGGCGGCCAAGTCCGTGCAGTCGCCCGAGGCGAGTTCCGAAGCGGCGTAGGAGCAGGGTCTCATAGGCGTCATCCCCGAGCGCCAGCGCCTGCGCTGCGCGGGCGTCACTCAGACACTGGACGGAAACATAACGCCCACCTTCCTGCGGCAGCAGCGCAAGCGGTCCTTCCGCCGTGAAATGCTCATAAGCCACGCCCAGCTGCGGCGACTCCGCCGCAACGCTCGCCACAATCGCCTGCTGCTGATAATCAAAGCGCTCCACCTCTATAGCCGCTGCGGCACGGACCGCTGAGGCCGATCCGTCCGCGCCGATGAGCAGCCGGCTATCCAGGCGGCCCGTTCCTCTGGCGTTACGAAAAGCCACGCTGATTGCGTCACTCGCTGGTGCGTAGTCAACGAACTCGGTGCCCCAGTGCACCGCAACCCCGGCAGTGCTCTCAAGCGCCTGGTGGAGGGCCTGCTGCAGCCGGTCAGCTGGACAACACCAGCCCATGGCGGGAAGGCCGCTTTCCTCGGCACGTAACCATGTCGCGCCGAAAACGCCGCGCTGGCTGATCCGGATGGCCGTCACCGGCTGCGTCAGAGGGGCCAGCGCTGACCACAGATTGAGCGTGCGAAGAACATCGACCGACGGCGCCGACAGGACCAGGCCACGCACATCTTCACCCGCAGCGGCAGCCCCCGGTCGGGACTCGAGCACCGCGACCTGGCGGCCTTCCTGCGCAAGTCCGAGAGCAGCGATCGAACCGACCAATCCGGCGCCGACAACGATGCAGTCGGTCTCAGGCGGCACTGGATTCCTGCATCAACGCCTCGATGTCTTCAGCGGCTTTCGGCGCCTCTATGGTCAGTACCTCGTGCCCGGTTTCTGTCACCAGCACGTCATCCTCGATCCGAATCCCGATATTCCACCACTCGGGCGCGAGATCTTTGATCGCGGCCGACAGGTAGAGCCCGGGCTCAACGGTAGTCACCATGCCCGGCTCAAAGACCCGCCAGTCATTGGACAGCTTGTAGTCGCCCACGTCGTGCACGTCCATGCCCAGCCAGTGACCGGTCTTATGCATGTAGTAGGGACGGTACGCCTCGCTATCGATCAGTTTGCGCAGCCGCCCTTTGAGGATTCCGAGATCAATCAGCCCCCGGGTGAGGACCTCGACCGCAGCCTCGTGCGGTTCGTTCCAGCCGTTCCCCGGCTGGACCTCGGCGATGGCGGCGGCCTGTGCTTCGAGAACTACTTCATAAGCGAGCCGCTGCTGCTCACTGAACGCGCCGTTCACCGGGAAGGTTCGAGTCACGTCGCTCGCGTAATAGTCGTATTCCGCCCCGGCATCGATGAGCAGCAGATCGCCGTCTTTCATCGTGGCGTCGTTATCAATGTAGTGCAGGATGCAGCCGTTAGCGCCACTGCCCACGATCGAAGGATAGGCCGCGTCACGCGCACCGTGCTGCATGAAGCAGTGCACCAGCTCGGCTTCGATCTGATACTCCTTCATGCCGGGACGGCAGATCTCCATCGCCCGGCGATGCGCCTCGGTGGTGATCTTCGCCGCCCGCCGCATGACCGACAGCTCTTTGCTGCTTTTGAACAGACGCATCTCGTGCACCACATGCCCGAGAGAGACGAACTGGTCCGGTGCGTGCACGCCAGCCCGGTTCATCGACGTAACGCGGTTCAACCAGCCGACCAGACGCTGATCGAAATCCGCATAGCGGCCCATCGTGTAGTAGATGCGTGCTTTGTTTTCCAGCAGCCCCGGCAGGATGTCGTCCAGATCGGTGATGGGAAACGCGTCGTCCGCCCCGTAGACCTCACAGGCACCCTCCAGGCCTGCACGGCGACCGTGCCAGATCTCTGCGCTCTCATCCTTTTCGCGACAGAACAGGAGATATTCACCGAGCGGCCTGCCCGGCACCAGGACCGCTACCGACTCAGGCTCGGGAAACCCGCTGAGATAAAAGAAGTCGCTGTCACCGCGATAGGCGTAGTGCACGTCGCGATTCCGGATCCGCTCCGGCGCATTCGGTTGGATAACGATCGAGTCAGGCTCGATCATGTCCATCAGTCGTTTGCGACGACGTGCAAATTCTCGCTTTTCCATCAGCCCACCTGTCCAAAGTTTTTACTGTTCATGCTTGTTCAAGGCACCTACGCCGAGCGGCGGCGATCTCAGGAGTCATGCCACACGTGCCACAGAATCGGCGACGCAGGCGCAGTCAATGCAGCTGGCGCTCCTCGTTTTCAGCTTCGCTGGCCAGCGCCTGCAGCTCTCCCGCGACCATCATCACCCCGAGACGGGCGTACTCAGTAACCTCAAGCCAGGCCTGCTCGTCCGACTCATCTCCCTCTGCGAGCTCGGCAACCCGGGACATACGCTCAACGTCGCGCAGGAAACCCTGCACGTCCTCGTGGTCCTCGATACCCTGAAGGGAACCGCCGAGACCCAGCCCCGACAGAAATCCCTGGCACCACACTGCAAGCGCGCGGGTACGCTCCGCCAGGTCCGCTTCATCGCCCGGCAGCAGAAGCTCGAATTCGTAATCGTCACTGATCAGCGCTGCGTACACCGCCTGCGTCACTGCGTCCATCCGTCGCGCTGCGTTCTCGCTGAGACGCAGACCGTCGAGACGCGAGTTACCCGTCAGGTAGGTCAGCCACGCGGCGATATCAAAAGTCTTGCCTACACAAAGCAATCCGCACAGCGCACCGTGCCCCTCCTCAATGGCGAGATCGGATTTCAGCTCGGTAAATACCAACGAGAGATCGTCGTAAACCGTATCGTTCACTGGGCTGGCTGCTCTGTTTCTATGCGCGGGAAGCGAAGAAAAATTATCCCATGGGCTCGGCCGGCACTGAATAGCCGCCGTCCTTGCACGCAGCTGCGGCTGTTGTGTTGACCGTCCTGTCCCGAGGGTTCTATAGTCCCACGCGTTTCATTCAGGCCGACATTATCCCGCCCCTGTCATGAGTTCCGACGCCACCGACCGACTTGATATTGCCTCTCTGGAGCAGCGGGTAGATGACCTGATCCGCACGGTCGAGACCCTGGCTACGGAAAATCAGGCGCTGCGCTCGCAGCAGGCCTCGCTCACCGCAGAGCGAGCTTCTCTGATCGAGAAAACCGAAATGGCGCGCACGCGCGTGGAAGCCATGATCGCGCGCCTGAAAGCGATGGAGAGCCGTTGATGAGCGAAGACATGAAGCCAATCACCGTCAGCATTTTCGATAAGGAATACCTGGTCGGCTGTCGGGAGAATGAGCGGGAGGCATTGTTCAATTCGGTTGAATATCTCAACCGCAAGATGGTCGAACAGCGCGATAACGGCAAAGTGATCGGCAACGAGCGCATTGCGGTCATGGCAGCGCTCAACATCGCTCACGAGTACCTCGAATACCGCCGCGGAAAAGAAACCGCATCGAGCGATATCGACGCCGGGATCTCAAGAATGCTTTCCAAAATCACCGAAGCGCTGGGCCAAAGCCCGCTGCACGAAGACAACACCGCGCCAGTCCTCTGACCAGCGCCGCGGCACTCCGCGCACATCGGTCAAAGTAATCCGCAGACAGTTCCGCTCGGCGATAGTAGCGGGTACGATCGCATCTGGTGTTCTCTACTTTGTGCGACCACTGACCCGACAATCTTTGAGCCTATAAGACCTTAAAACCAGGAACTGATCATCCAGCGATGTTGTGCAGGTCTGCCTTCGAGCAGAAAGCCTGAATTGCCCTGAGACGTTCCGATCTTGAACCCCTGGTTCAAGATTACGGTCAGCGCCGGCATTGTGGAGAACACCTTTTCCCCGCTTGCGCTTATCAATGGCAGCTGGCGCCGGCTTGGTCCGCTTTTTCCCGCTTGTCTGACGTACCTGCGCTATCTGTGTTGCAGAGATCGCGACGCGCCGACTCAGACGTTGAAGCGAAAATGCATCACATCGCCGTCGGCAACGAGGTACTCCTTGCCCTCGACCCGGAGCTTCCCCTGCTCACGCGCTTTCCCTTCTCCCCCGCAGGCAATGAAGTCGTCATAGGCAATGACTTCCGCCCGGATGAAACCGCGCTCGAAGTCGGTATGGATCACGCCAGCCGCCTGCGGCGCGGTAGCGCCATGACGTACGGTCCAGGCGCGACACTCTTTCGGCCCCGCAGTGAAATAGCTCTGCAGTCCCAACAGCCGATATCCGGCGCGTATTACCCGGTTGAGACCCGGTTCCTCCAGCCCGACTGCGTCGAGGAACTCGGCCCGCTCGGCGGCCGGCAGGGCTGAGATCTCCGCCTCGATAGCCGCACACAGGACGACGCTTTCAGCGCCTCGCTCAGCGGCGAATTTTTCCACCGCCGCAGCGCACGCATCGCCTTCGAGCGCGTCCTCTTTGACGTTGGCGATGTACAGCACCGGCTTGGCGGTCAGCAGACTTATCTCTTTCACCAGCGCCTGAGTGTGCTCATCCAGAGGCAGGGTCCGTACCGGTGCCCCCGTTTCCAGCGCATCGAGCAGGATCCGGTAGGAATCCGCGCGCAGCTTCTGCACCTTGTCGCCCGATTTAGCTTGCTTCTCTGCGCGCTCCATTCCACGCGTACAGGTTTCGAGATCCGCGAGCGCGAGCTCGGTCTCAATAGTTTCTACGTCGGACAGGGGGTCAACCCGGCCGGCCACGTGGGTAACATTTTCATCCTCGAAACAGCGCACGACATGGGCGATCGCCTGTGTTTCACGGATATGAGCGAGAAACTTGTTGCCAAGGCCCTCACCCTTGGATGCGCCAGCGACCAGGCCGGCGATATCAACGAACTCCATGGTCGACGGGATGGTCTTGGCCGGATTCACCAGCGCCGCGAGACGCTGCAGTCGATCGTCCGGGACGGGCACGATGCCGACGTTCGGCTCGATAGTGCAGAAGGGATAGTTCTCCGCAGCAATGCCGGCGCTGGTCAGCGCGTTGAACAGAGAGGACTTGCCGACGTTCGGCAGTCCGACGATTCCGCATTTAAAACCCATGGAGCACCCTGTCGCGCTGACACATCAGCGTTGATTCAAAGTATTCATCGCGCGGTCGAAACGGCCGTCCACAATATTGGCCAGCTCGTCCAGCGTGCTGCTGATCGCCTGCCCGATGGCCTCGCGCTCGGCCGCAGGGGGGCGCCCGAGCACATAGCCGGTAACCGCAGCCGCGGAGCCCGGATGCCCGATACCGAGGCGGATCCGCAGGTAATCGGCGCTGCCTAACAGACGATCGATGCTGCGCAGACCATTATGTCCGCCGTGCCCGCCGCCGCGCTTGAGACGCACGCGACCCGCATCGAGATCGAGTTCATCGTGCACCACGACAACCGCCGCTGGCGGTATGCGGAAATAAGCCGCACAGGCCGCAACGCTCTCGCCCGAAGCGTTCATAAAAGTCAGAGGCTTGAGTACTCGAAGCCCGGAGGATGCCCGGCCCAGCAGACCCTTGAAGCGCGTCTCTTCGCGCAATTCGATGCCCTGCGCATCGCACAGGGCATCGATAAACCAGAACCCGGCGTTGTGCCGGTCACCCTCGTGGCCAGGCCCGGGATTACCGAGTCCGACTATGAGCGCAACGCCCGCCGCGTCCACCGCTCGTCACCCGAGATGAGATCAGACCTGTCCGGAGCGCTGATTCAGCCCTCGCTCTCCTCGCCCTCTTCACCATCCGCATCGCCGCCATCGTCCGTGCTCGTCGACGCACGCGTTGTGTGGACAGATGCCACCGGCAGAGCGTCATCTCCACCATGCAGAACCGAGGTCAGCTGAACGCCCTCCGGCAGAACCAGATCGGCCAGGTGAACCGAAGCCCCGAGTTCAAGGTTGGCAAGATCAACTTCGATGTATTCCGGTAAATCTTTAGGCAGACAGGTGACCTCGACGTCGTTCATAAGATGCGAAATCGCGCCGCCACCCTGGCGCACGCCGACGCAGTGGTCTTCGTTGATAAAGTGCAGCGGTACGCGCACCGAGAGTGTTTCGGTTGCGCTGACTCGCAGAAAATCCATGTGCTGAATAAACGGCTTTACGGGGTGGCGCTGCATGTCTTTGACCACCACTTTTTCGGCTTTGCCGTCGATCTTCAGGGTCAGAATGTGGGAATAGAAAGCCTCATGCTCAGCGTGCAGCAGCATCTCCTGATGGTCCAGCTGAATTGCTGCCGGGTCCTTGTGCGCACCGTAGACGACTGCCGGAAACTTGCCGCTGCGGCGCAGGCGGCGGCTCGCACCCTTCCCCCGCTCCGAACGGCTCTCGGCGTCGATTTCAAAAATATCCATTGCTCGACTCTCCTGATTACTTAGTAGACAAACCGGGCTATCCCGCGACCAGAATTAACCCGGGTTAAACGCAGCGCCTTACGCTGCAATGCTTGAAAACTTCTGCTTCAGTCGACGAACATCGAGCTCAACGACTGCCCGGTGCAGATCCGGTTGATGCTTTCACCCAGCAGCCCGGCAACCGACAGCTGCCGGATTCGTGCACAGCGTTGCGCCGCCTCGGAAAGCGGAATCGTGTCCGTGACCACCAGCTCATCCAGGGTGGAACTATTCAGATTTTCTATGGCCTTGCCGGAAAGTACGGGGTGGGTGCAATACGCCACGACCTTCCGCGCCCCGTTTTCTTTCAGCGCCTCGGCAGCGCGACAGAGTGTTCCCGCCGTATCGACCATGTCGTCAACCATGACGCAGGTCCGGTCCTCCACATCGCCGATGATGTTCATCACCTTTGACTCGTTGGCTCGGGGTCGCCGCTTGTCGATGATCGCGAGGTCCGCATTGTCCAGACGACGTGCGATCGCGCGCGCGCGCACCACCCCGCCGACGTCCGGTGACACAACCATCAGGTTTTCATACTCGTGCTTCCAGATGTCGCCCAGCAGCACCGGAGAGGCATATACATTGTCCATCGGGATATCGAAGAACCCCTGGATCTGCTCGGCATGCAGGTCGACGGTAAGAACACGCGTCGTGCCCACCCCGGTGATCATGTTGGCCACGAGCTTGGCCGTAATCGGCACCCGCGCCGAGCGCGGTCGCCGATCCTGTCGCGCATAGCCGAGGTAAGGAATGACCGCGGTGATGTTCTGCGCTGACGCTCTGCGCAGCGCGTCTATCAGGACGAGCAGCTCCATGAAATTGTCGTTAGTCGGCGCGCAGGTGGGCTGGATCACAATGGCATGGCGGCCGCGCACGTTCTCAGCGATCTCAACCATGATCTCACCGTCCGAGAACTGACCCACGGTGACTTTGCCCAGCGGCATCTGTAGATGACGGGCGACCGCATGCGCCAGAGGCTGGTTCGCGTTGCCCGTGAACAGCATCATGGATTCTTCAATCATCAGCCCCTGTCCTTCGCGATCCTGCCGGTGCGGGCAGCTTCAGAGCGCCTGCTGCCCGTTCACACTGGTTTGGCTGGGGTGCCAGGATTCGAACCTGGGAATGCGGGGATCAAAACCCCGTGCCTTACCACTTGGCGACACCCCATTTGTCTTCACCCGTGGCCCGCCGCCAGATGGAATCTGCGCAACCGCTCCAACAGCGGCGAGCGATTCAAACTGTGCGTCGCAAAAGTCTTCCATTGCGAAGGGACCTGAGATGCGACGCCCTGCGCCCGCTCGTTGTCTTCGAACATCGCGAAGACGCTGGCGCCCGATCCGCTCATCCGCGTCGGACCGAATCGCGACAGCCAATCCAGTGCCTCGCCTACAGCTGGATACAGCCGACGGGTCACAGGTTCGCAGTCGTTATGGGTGCGCTCAAGCGAAGGGGCGTGCATTTTGAGTGGGGGCGTATCACGTGTCAAATCAGGCTGCGCGAAGATCAGGCCAGTGTTTACGGCGCAATCCGGCACCACGATCAGCACCGGGTTTTCAGGCAGGACGAGCGGCGAAAGCTGCTCGCCGACACCCTCTGCCCAGGCGCTCCGGCCGTGAACGAAAACCGGGACATCAGCACCGAGCTCCAGCCCGAGGCGCGCAAGTTCTGTAACGCTGACACCGGTTCCCCACAGTGCATTGAGCGCGACCAACACGGTCGCCGCGTCGGAACTACCGCCGCCGAGACCACCACCAAGCGGGAGGTTTTTCTGAATGCGGATCTCTGCGCCCAGCGCGCAGCCGGTGCTCTCCTGTAAGCGGCGCGCGGCACGGATCATGAGGTCTTGCTCGGGCGACACACCCGGAACATCCCCGGCGCGCAGCAGGCGTCCGTCCGAACGCACGACGAAATCAACCCAATCGCCTGCAGCCACAAACTGAAAGACGGTCTGCAGCATGTGATACCCGTCCGGACGACGGCCGGTCACATGCAGAAAAAGATTCAGTTTCGCGGGCGCGGGCCAGCCTGTGGAGAGCGTGTCGGTCAAAGCATCTTCCAATTCTTGATAACCAGTCGCACCTTGAGGTCATCGTGCTGCAGGTAAAGCTTGCGGGGTAATGCCGGATCGAGGTCCTCGAGATAGCTCAGCACGCTGATACGCCAGCCGTCCTGAGCAAAATCCGTGCGCCGATGGCGCTCGTCGAAGTTCTCCTGGGTGGGCGTCGGCTCTGGCGCAGGGATACCGCGAACCCAGTAGCCAGCGCCTGTCAGGGGAAAACTCCAGCCCAGCCGAGCCGCCATCAATTCCTCGGCGCCGCCGGCGCTGAAGCGCTCGCCATCGGGCGTCAACAGCTCAATGCGTGAGGGACCTCGCCTGAGTTCATAGGTTCCAGCCCCCAGTGGCGCCATCAGGCGCAGCACGTCACCACCATCCTCATGCTGCCAGTCCAAATCAGCCGCAAAGCCCTGATCTCCGCGCTGGATCGAGACCCGGCCAAGAATGCGCCAACTCTTGAGCGCGGCAACCCGCGCCGCGTGTTCCTCGGGTGCCGGCGGCTGCCCAATGGGTGAGTCGCGATGCAGCCAGCTCATGCTGCAGGCTGACAGCAGCAGGTGCGCCAGCACGATGAAAACTCTCACGGAGTCAGGCGCTTGATAACGTCCAGCAGCTTCTTGTCGTTCGGCGTGTCGCGCAGTGCTGTTTCCCAGACATCGCGCGCGGCATCACGCTCTCCTTTTATCCAGAGTACTTCGCCGAGATGTGCAGCAACTTCAGGATCGTTGCGCAGGGCTCGCGCCTGCTCGAGATATTCGATGGCCTCGTCAAAACGCTGCAGGCGGTAAAGCACCCACCCCATGCTGTCCAGGATGTAGAAGTCATCCGGACTAAGCTTCAGCGCCCGCTTGATGAGTTCCAGCGCTTCCTCGTAGCGCGCGGTGCGATCGGCAAGGGTATAGCCCAGCGCATTGAGCGCCTGCGCGTTCTCCGGCTCCTGCTCAATGATCGTCCGCAGGTCACGCTCCAGTACTTCGATGGCGCCCATCTTGTCTGCCAGCATCGCGCGCGCGTACAGCAGCTCGGAATGGAACGCTCCGTCCTGAAGTTCGGCGTCATATGTCGCCATAGCCTGGTCCAGCCGGCCGCCTTCGATCAGGATTTCGCACTTGGCACGGACTATATCTACCCGTTGCTCGTCATCCTCCGGAGTCAGCCTATCGAGAACAGTCGAGGCTTCGTCAACCTGGCCCATCAGCGAGAGCACGAGGGCCTTGCGCAGCTGCGCCGCAAAGTAATTGCCGCCCCCTTCGATAGCCTGATAGTGCTCGACAGCTGCCTCCCGCTCCTGCCGCGCCTCGGCGATCTGCCCGAGATAAAAATGGGCCTCATCAACGCGCGTGTCGAGCACGAGCAATCGTTCAAAATTCGCTATCGCGTCGGCGTTTCGACCGGCCTGCAGGTTCAGCAAGCCCAGCGCCAGAATCACATCCGTGTTGTCCGGCTCTTCTTCCACGAGAATCCCGAACTGCAGGCGCGCTTCCTCGTACCGATTCGCCTCCGCCAGCATCCGCGCGTAAATCAAACGCAGCCCGAACTGCTGCGGATTACTCGCCAGCATCTGGTTGAGCCATTCGAGGGCCTCGCTCACTCGCTCCTGTTTCTGCAATACCGCCAGGTAGGCCATAGCCACGCTGGTGCTCAGCTCTCCCCGCTCAGCGATGCGCGTCAGCGCGGTCCGCGCTTCCTCCAGGCGCTCGGCCCGGATGGCAAGCGCCGCATACGCGAGCAGGGCGTCGTTGTCGTCATCGTGGAGCTCAACCAGGCGCCCCAGGACGGAGAGCGCCGTATCCCGGTCCTGCTCCCGGCCCAGCAGGGTCGCAATCATGCGCAGGCGGTTGCTGGATTCCCCGACATCCTGCGTCAGCAGTGTCTGCAGCTCGGCGAGTGCAGCGTCTGCGTCTCCGTGACGCACGTACATCGCGGCGAGGATCTGACGCGCATCGCTGTCGTCCGGCGCTAGATCGACCCATACTTTTCCAGCTGCCAGGGCTGCGGCATCATCGCGGGAAAAAACGGCGATGCGCGTCGCCCGCTCCGCCAGCTCCGCGTCGCGCAGGGTTGTTGCCAGCGCGAGGTACTGGCTCGTAGCCTCCTCCAGGTATCCGCGCTGCCCAGCGAACTCGGCCATGAGCAAGCGATATAGCGCATCATCTTCATATTCGAACGGCGGCGGTGCACGTGGCGGTTCCGGCTGAGCCACAACAGGCTTCGGCGCAGCCGTCAGAGCAGGTCGTTGCGGCGGCGTCGCGCAGGCCGCAACGGCGGCGAGCAAAAGCACCAGAGCTACCCTTAAGAAACCGGAAGGAGCCGCGCAGCGACCTGCAGGAATAACCATGACTGAGGACATCATACGTAAGAGCGGGATCGCGTCTGGTACGTCCTGTGTTTGTTAGTGGTTTGATTCGAGTCAGATTACACTACTGAGATCTGCAGTGTGTAGGTTCTGCGCAACGCCGAAGCGGTGCCGGTCCGCGATGTAAGCGGGGCGATCAGTTCACACGCAGCAGTCACGCAGCGCGGACAGCGTGGTCGCCCGACTTTCAGGCAGGGCACGCAGATTCCCCGACCGAAAGGGCACCCGCTGATTATCTCTCGTTGACGGTCAGACCAGCGCATCATGGCATTGTTTGTTCTCGGCCTGAGCCACAAAACCGCTCCACTGGCAGTGCGCGAAAAGTTTGCTTTCGACAGTGAACAGCTGCCGGAGGCACTCAGCGCGCTGAACAGCGTCTCCGGGGTCAGCGAAACAATGATTCTGTCGACCTGCAATCGCACCGAGCTTTACTGCGACTTGGCGCAGCATGCGCAGGAAAAGCCCATGGCGTGGCTGAGCGAGTACCGTGACGTCGGTCTCGGCGATTTCATGCCGCACCTCTATAAGCTGAGTGAGGAACACGCAGTCCGCCACACGCTGCGCGTGGCCAGCGGCCTCGACTCGCTGGTCGTCGGGGAGCCGCAGATCCTTGGCCAGGTAAAGGATGCCTACCGCAGCGCCGTCTCCGCAGGTACTGCGGGCAAGCTGCTCAACCGGCTGATGCAGTTTTCATTCTCGACCGCAAAACTGGTGCGTTCAACGACGGAGATTGGACACTCGCCGGTATCTGTAGCCTTCGCCGCGGTAAAGCTCGCCCGACAGATCCATGGCGACCTGTCGCGTCGGACTGCGCTGCTGGTGGGCGCCGGTGAAACCATCGCCCTGGTCGCGAATCACCTGGCGAGTCAGGGGGTCGGCCGCCTGCTGATCGCTAATCGCTCAGTCGCGAAAGCCCGGGAACTCGCGACGCAGCGCGGCGGAGAAGCGCTTGAACTGTCAGATCTGCCCGCGCGCCTGCATGAGGCCGATGTGGTCGTCTCCTCCACCGCCAGCCGCCTGCCTGTAATCTCGCGCGGCATTGTCGAGCTCGCGCTCAAGCGTCGGCGTCACGAGCCCGTTTTCCTGGTGGATCTCGCGGTGCCGCGGGACATCGAACCCGAGGTCGGCGAACTCAATGACGCCTACCTGTACACCGTCGATGACCTTGAGAGCGTGGTCAGCGCCGGCCTGCAGCTGCGCAGCGAAGCGGCCGCCGAGGCCGAAGGAATGATCCTGCTGCAGGTGCAGGAATACATGGACTGGCTGCAGAGTCAGTCAGGCAGCGCGACCATTGCGCTATTCCGCGCCCGCGGGGAACAGATCCGCGACGACATCCTGGCACGCGCTGAGAGTCGCATCGCCAATGGTGACGATCCCGCTGAGGTGCTGCATCAGACCGTTCACCTGCTGACTAATAAATTGCTGCACCACCCGACCACCGGCCTGCGCAAAGCCAATGGACGCGAGGACTTCCTTGCGGTGGCCCGGGAGCTTCTCGATTTAGACCGGACATCCGACGCATGAGCCTGCAGACAAGCCTGCTGCAGAAACTGGAAAACCTGGTGGACCGCCGGCAGGAGCTCGATGGCCTGCTGTCGGCGCCCGAGATTATCAGCGACGTGAAACGTTTCCGGGCGCTGTCCAAGGAACACGCCGAAATCAGTCCGGTGGTGGAATGTTTCGGCCGCTACCGCAATACCGAAAACGATCTCCGAACCGCCGAAGAAATGGCGTCTGAAGAAGATGCCGAGATGCGCGCCCTGGCCGAGGATGAGATGACCAGCGCCAAAGCGCGTCTCGCGTCGCTGGAGCAGGATCTCAATCGCCTGCTTATTCCCAAGGATCCGGACGACGACGCCGACGTTTTCCTTGAGGTCCGTGCCGGCACGGGCGGCGACGAGGCCGGTCTGTTCGCTGGCGATCTGCTGCGCATGTACCTGCGATACGCCGAGGATCGCGCCTGGCAGACTGAAATCGTCAGCGCCCACGAGGCGGAACAGGGCGGCTACAAGGAGGTGATCGTCCGCATTTCCGGAAACGGCGTTTACGCACGCCTCAAGTTCGAGTCCGGCGCGCATCGCGTCCAGCGCGTGCCTGAAACGGAATCCCAGGGGCGTATCCATACCTCGGCCTGTACGGTTGCTGTACTGCCGGACCTGGGAGACGTTGAAGACATTGAGCTCAACCCCAACGACCTGCGCATTGACACTTTCCGTGCTTCGGGGGCGGGTGGTCAGCACGTCAACAAAACAGACTCCGCAATTCGTATTACTCATCTGCCCAGCGGCGTCGTCGTCGAGTGCCAGGACGAACGCTCTCAGCATAAAAACCGGGCGCGCGCGATGAGCCTGCTTAAAGCCCGCCTGCTGAACGCCGAGCGCGATCGGCGCGACGCAGAGGAGGCCTCGACGCGCCGCTCGCTGGTCGGCTCCGGCGATCGTTCAGAGCGGATCAGAACCTATAACTTCCCCCAGGGACGCGTTACCGATCACCGCATCAACCTGACCTTGTATAAGCTCGATGAAATGATGGCCGGCGTGGTCGACCTGGTAATCGAACCCCTGATCACCGAGCACTACGCCGACCTCATGGCGGGTCTCGCGGCCAGCTGAGACCAGACCGGAGTGGCAAACATCGCGCAGACGCTGCGCGACGCTCGTCGACGACTCGCAGGCGTACATGATGCTCAGCTGAGTGCTGAACTGCTGTTGGCCAGGGCGCTCGGCTGCACGCGCAGCGCGCTCTACAGCGCGCCAGAAAAAGCTCTGGAGCCCGGCGAGGCAACCGAATTTGACCGGCTCATTGACGCTCGCAGCTCTGGGCACCCGCTCGGCTACCTACTGGGACAGGCGGAGTTCTGGTCGCTGTCGCTGTTGGTCAGTCCCGCTGTCCTGGTACCGCGACCCGAAACAGAACTGGTGGTAGAAACCGCCCTTGGAGTGCCGCGCCCCCCGCACGCTCGGATTGCCGACCTCGGCACCGGGTCCGGCGCTATCGCCGCCGCCATTGCGCTCGAATGCACCGATGCACACGTTGTAGCGACTGACCGTTCGGCCGCGGCGCTCGCCATCGCGAAACGCAACGTCGAGCGGTTGGGTTTGCGTGACCGCATCGAACTCACGCTCGCTAACTGGCTCGATCCATTCCGTGCAGACGGCCTCGATATCGTGCTCTCAAACCCGCCTTACATCGGCGAATCGGAGAGGTCGGGGCTGCCGCCAGAGCTGATGCACGAACCACCATCCGCGCTGTTTTCAGGCCATGACGGTCTGGGCGCGCTGTCGGAGATCGCGCGTGGGGCCGTTTACTGCCTGCGCAGCGGCGGAACACTGATCCTCGAGCATGGCGCCGAACAGGGGCATCAGGTCCGGGCCATCCTGCACGCAAACGGCTACCATGATGTCGAAACCCTGCGCGACCTGGCGGGACACGAGCGAGTCACCCGCGCAACCAACACCTGACAGGTCGGCGCGCACACGAAGACGGAGCCCCGCAGATGGAAGACGAACAGCTGCTGCGTTACAGCCGCCACATCCTGTTATCCGAGATCGATGTCGAAGGGCAGTCCCGTCTGGTGGAGTCGAGCGCTCTGATCGTGGGCCTGGGCGGACTGGGTTCGCCGATCGCGATGTACCTGGCTGCATCCGGCATCGGTCGCCTGGTGCTGGTTGACGACGACAGGGTCGAGCTTTCCAACCTTCAGCGACAGATAGTCCACAGCAGCGCAGACCTGGGGCGCCCCAAGGTAGAGTCAGCGCGAGACCGGCTACTGGCGCTCAACCCTGAAATTACCGTCGAAACGATCCCTCACCGGCTGGACGAAAACAGCTTCGCCGCCCTACTGCCGAACATTGACGTTGTGCTCGACGCCACGGATAACTTTACGACGCGGTTTCTCATCAACGAACAGTGCTTCCGCTTTCAGAAACCGCTCGTCTCAGGCGCTGCAATTCGCTTTGAAGGCCAGGTTTCCGTCTATCACCCCGGTCGCGCGGACAGCCCTTGTTACCGCTGTCTTTACTCGAACCACAGCGCGACTGACCAGACCTGTACAGCCAACGGCGTGATTGCGCCCTTGCTCGGCATCATCGGCAGTGTGCAGGCGCTCGAAGCGATCAAAGTGCTGACCGGCGCGGGCCAGGATTTGTGTGGGCGTCTGCTGCTGCTTGATGCCCTGACGATGGAGTGGCAGACGATGCGCTTCCGGCGTGACCCACACTGCCCGGTCTGCGCCGCAGGTGTCGAGCAGAGGACGGTCGAACCAGCCGCCTGACCGCCCGACAGACAGCATCATTCCACCAGGAGCAGAACCATGAGCATCGGCTCCATCGTTACCCTTGTTGGCGCGGCCGTCCTGCTCAGCTACGTCGCGCTGATCTACAACGGCCTGGTGCAGCTCAAGCACAACATGGCCCAGGCCTGGGCAAATATCGACGTGCTGCTCAAGCAACGCTACGACGAAGTCCCGAAGCTCGTAACGCTGTGCAAGGAATACATGCGCCACGAAGCCGAAGTGCTCGAGCGGGTCATCCTGGCGCGCCGGCAGGCGCAGGCCGCGCGCTCCGGCGGCAACCTGGATCGTCTATCAGACGCGGAGACGGCGCTGCAGAAGGGGCTGGGATCGCTCTTTGCCGTCGCCGAAGCCTACCCGGACCTGAAGGCCGACCGCAGCTTCAATCATCTTCGTGACCGCATCTCCGCCCTCGAAAACACGATTGCCGATCGCCGCGAGTTCTACAACGAAAGCGTTAACCGCAACAACGTCCGAATCGAGCAGTTTCCTGATGTTCTGATTGCGCGCTGGTTCCGGTTCAAGCACGGCAGGCTGCTTAAATTCGCCGCCGAGGAAACCCGGGATCTGAACCTTAAAGCGCTGTTCGACTGAACGAAGCCGCCTTCAGTTCCGATGCCGCAGCTATCAGCAAACGAACTCGGATCTCTGGTAGTAAACGCTTCGCCGCCGGCTTTCTGGCTGAGTATGGCAGGGGCCACCGCGCTGGCCGCAATCTGTGCGGTGCTGGCGTTTCGCTTTCTGCGCCGCTGGCGGCTCATCGAAGATACCCCGACCTCGCTGATCCGATCCGCGCACCAGGGTTACCTCGAGCTCCAGGGTAAAGCCGTGTGGATGGACGGCGACCCTATCTACGCCCCACTGTCAGCACGGGCGTGCGTCTGGTATCGCTACAAACTCGAAGAGCTCGTCGACTCGCGTGACGACTGGGCCCTGGTTGAACAGGGCACGAGCGAGCACCTTTTCTACATCGAAGATGCAACTGGGAAATGCGCAGTAGATCCGGACGGCGCCGCGGTCACGCCAACCCATCGGGATCGCTGGTACGGAACGAGT
>Ga0181594_10001124_pt1 | contig 25093 bp, 18 predicted proteins | sample 071ome_18_FD_145603 | JGI IMG/M metagenome (GOLD analysis project Ga0181594, IMG submission 145603) | Coastal salt marsh microbial communities from the Groves Creek Marsh, Skidaway Island, Georgia - 071413BT metaG (spades assembly) | ecosystem: Environmental > Aquatic > Marine > Intertidal zone... | reverse complement strand
GCACTAGGGCAAGGGCCTGACTGATGTCCCCCGCCTTTGCCGATGCGATGTCGTGCAGGGCCGGCAGCAGAAGCGCGTAACTCGTCACAGACTTCCCGTTCATGAGAAGTCCGAGGAAGAAGAAGTCACGCGGACTCCCGGTTCGGACTTTCTCTCGTAGGAAGTCCGAGGAGCGTTCTTGCAAGGATGGATGGGGTCGGAGCAACCAGACAGACGCAACGAGGAATCCCACTCCGACGACGGTTCGCAAGCTGATTCCCAGAATGTCTGCCTCGCCCGCCTTGGGAAGCGGCAATTGACTGAAGCCGAGAAAGACCAGACCACCGAAGAGCAGAAGCGGTATGGCAGCGCCAACCGCTAAGGCGCGCGCCCGCGACCACCAATGTGGCTGCCCCACGATCAAGAGTTGCAGTGCGAAAAGGCCAGGATGGATTGCTGCGGCAAGACCTAGCGGGATGACCGTCGCAAGTAGGGGAATCACTCGCACCACTCCACTCGACCCAACACCATTACAGCATTCTTGCCTAAATCAAGAATCCGGAATTCTGACAGGACCGAACCGCATCGCAGATGTGAACCCCGGACCTACGCATTACGAGATCATGAGTGAGGACTATTTGACTTGAACGACTCTGCGCCGTACACCCGAAGGCGCCTGGGACAGGCGTAGGCGAACAGCCCGAGACATACCAGGCCGAGACCACCGGCGGTGAGGGCGTCGACGCGCAGTCCCGCGGTGAGTGGAGACGGGGCAGTTGTGTACGTGGCTAATGCCAGTGACGACTCCGTCTCGGCTGTGAGCGCTGACGGCTCCGCCAAGACCATCACCATTCCCGTGGGAGACAATCCCGGGGCTCCTCAAATGAACGCCACTGGCGTCACCGCATACGTACCCAATTTCGGTCACTCCACCATCTCGTGGAAAAAATCCAAGAGTTCGGGTGTCACCGGCTACGTCGTGACCGCCTTACCGGGCGGGAAGACCTGCAGCACAAAGAAGACCACATGCACTATCAAGAAGTTGTCGGGCGGGACCAAGCACACCTTCGCCGTTCAAACCACAAGCAAGTACGGAGCACGAGTTCCCAGGAATTCCTCGACCGTCACGGTGAAGACGTAGACCCATGGGAGTTCGCGGAGGCCGTGGGAAATGATGGACATCCCCAACAGCCTGGCGAACACCGTTCGGGGTTGGAACTCGCAAACTAGCAAGCACCTTTGTGTCCGTTACCCATGGAGTAGGCAGCTCTGCTGCTCCATGGTCCAGGGCACGACCAGTTTGGTATCCCCTAGGACAGGGGCAGTCGGACGGCGACGCGACACCACCCATCGGCATCGATGGAGATCTGCGGCTTAGTCCCATCGCCATCCCCCAGTCCTTTGCCCGGCGTGACAGGAAGCTGCGGTCCTCGACCATCGTCTCGAGCAACGACGCACAGGTCTTCGTCATCCATGGTGACTAAGAATCGCAGGGTGTGCGCCGAGCCATGCCGTGAAGCATTGCTCGCCAGATCGGCAACGAGTGTCTCGAACCTCCTGCGGACACCAGCACTAGCGTTCAAGCTATTCCCAGCTGCTGCGTCGACTTCCCAACTGATGTTGAGCAGCCCCGACCACTGGGCCCGCAGATCGGTGAGGATCTGATCGGTCGAACGATGTTCACTGAATGGGTCTGTCGCCACACGTGCGAAGTCCTGCTGGCAGGCGTCGAGCATGGCCCGGCATGAGTCGACAACCTCGCGTGGCACATCACCATCTTCGAAGCGAAGGGTCATAGCAATCGTCGCGAGCCGCCCCTGGACCGGTCCGTGCAGCATGGCCGTCGTCTGGGCGCGCATCTGCTCGTACTGACGCGTCATGTCCTGATCGAGTGTGTCCAGAGCAGACTGCGTGGCGCTCAACCGCTCCTCCGCCAGCGCCCAGACTTTCCCATCAGCCACGACGAGCGCTCCCCCGGTTGTAATGATCAAGGACGCGAGAATGACGACCACCGCATACCCGGGCTCAAGGAAGGGCAGCACGAAGGGAACCTGCTGCTCCTGAGGGAACCACTTCGACAACGTCCAGAGGGCGGCCTGGTTCGCCAGGGCAACCGATACGCACACAGCGAGCAGGTTTGCGACGAGGACCCCGACAATTCGCGGGATTCGCAAACGGTGGTAACCGGCCTCGGCAACAGGCAGCAGGATCCACAGGACGACGAACACCGTTGGTAGGCCGACCACCAGCGCCACAATCGCCGCCGGCCCAAGGGCGGGCGCCGAGAGTGCGAGGACGGTCAGGCCGATCAGGGCCGAGGCCACTGGTGCAACGCGAACTTCCTGAACGAGGATCGACGGCCTCGACCGTGCTACTTCACCCTCGGCCTCATTGATCGCCCCTCGCAGCGCCTCGGCGCGTCCAGCAAGACTGGTCATGTCGTGACTGGCCTGCCGCACGACCTCGCGAGAACTCTCCGCGATCTTCTCTACCTGTTTCGCGAATCCTGGCTCCTGCCATCGGATCGGCGAGGCGGCGATCATGGCGGACAGGCGATCCATGCTGGGAGTCACAGTCCTCCGGATCCAGCGGGCCATGGTGGTGCGTTCAGCATCTAGTTGCTCCCAGCGTGCCGCGTTCAGGCGTTGAAGTTGCTGAATGTTCGCTTCCACCCCAGCGGACGTTTGCCGACGAAGGACGTTGATGGCCTGCAGACCCGCAATCAGCATGACCCAGACCAGCGTGCTCGTGATCGCAAGAATGATCGGAAAGGGTGAGGCATCCGCCCCAGCAGCATCCAATGCTTTCGCTAGGACAATCTCAACGGTTCGGCGGACTGCCGCCAGGACCGACCACAAGACGACGGCCACGACCGGCATCGACGATCTGGGCAGCCTCTGGGAGAGGAGCATCGCCGTGCTGAACCCGAAGACGAAGATCAGAAGCGAAACCGACAGGAAAATCAGAACCTTTACAGGCTCTCCTAGATCCCAACGAACAGAACGTAAGAGAGTGACCACGAAAACGAGAGCACCAAAGACAACGAACGTGAATGGCCGAAGTGAGAGGTAGGCCGTCTCCTCTAAGAGGCGCCGTCGAGAGATGCCCGCGGGAAGCAACCCTGAGACAGAGGTCATCAGCGGACACTAATTCGGCCCGAGTTCCACATCATCGCAGCCTGAACACGCGCATTCACGTCAGGGCTCCGGTCGATGCCCAGCGCCTGGAAGACCCGGTACACCATGGCCTCGGCGGCGCGAAGACTCGTTCCCCGCTGCTCGGCGATTGCGGCATTCGAGTACGCCTGCGCGATGAGTCGGAGCACTTCGGCCTGCTCGTGACTGAGCACGATCGTGTCACCATCAGTCCGCTGCTGCGCGCCCGCGAATCGCCCGTTGATCGCAGCGTCGATAGCCTCGGACAGCGCCTGCGGGGAAGAGACGGCGCTTTTCACGAGGTAGACGACGTCCTCCGGTAACTTCCCCATCGAGTCGACCGCGAGTTCCGGCGACGTGTGGGCCGACAGGATGACGATTCCGATCCACGGCCAGTCTTCGACGAGCCGCTGGCAAAGGTCGACTCCGGATGGGCCGGGACCCAAATCAAGGTCACATATCACCACGTGCGGCTCGACATCCTCGATGGACTCGATGGCCTCAGCGATCGTCGCGCATGAGCGGACCTCCCAGCCCTCAGCCTCGAGCGCTGCCACCACGAGATGGCGGGTGAAGGCCTCGTCCTCGACAGCGACGATGCGTCCCCGCGGTGTTGTGGTCACGCCTGAGAATAGACCGGGGGCCCTGAGTGCGGCCTCGGTTGGAATGCAGCCTGCTTGGACCTCGCACGGAAACCGAACGCTGGCGATCTTGGCACTTAAAGGGTGATGGTCTCCGCGCGGCTACGGCCTGGCCCTCGTCATGAAGATCCTCGGTCGATGTGCGGAGCAAGCGGATCCATCAGCGAGCGAGCGCGATCGGCGAGTGCCCTGATATCTCCGCTGCCGGGGTCGAACGAAGAAGCGCTCATCGACATGTAGTTCTGATCTAAGCCGTTGCCGATCACGGCGTCTGCGTCAAGACCGGTGAACTCGGCGATCGCCCCGAGCGTCCGGTGAGGTTCGCTGACGATCTGCTCGTAGGTCGTCACGAAGGCTCGGCCTTGCTCGATGAGTGGGATGCCATGGTTGGCGACTGGAGTGATTGCGGCGCCCCACTGCTGGGCTGCCACTTCCTCGAGGGGAGCGTCGACAAGTCCCTGCCAGCCAGGGAACAAGTTGAAGTTCCACCAGTGCTTGCCCCAGGGCGCGAAGTCGCTGTAGCCGGTGATGTTCAATGTCGTTGCCAGGCGGTAGGTGAAGAACCATGTCGGATGTCGCCAACCGGCGACCAAGCTGCGGATGGCGTCCCGAGGTTCGCGCACCACGAAGACGAATTGCGCGTCGGGGAATGCGTTCGCCAGCTCGGGCAAGCGCCAACAGTGGCCCGTGTCTTTGTCCACCATGCGCACCGGCCCGTCGGTATCCGTGGCCCAAATAGCCTCAAGGGGTGGCAGGGTAAATGGCGCAGTCTCGGTCTGCACCGAGTTGGCGAAGGGGCCGACGTCATCGGTGCAGAGGGCTTCGATCAGGTCGTGGGGAAGGTCGAGGTACTGGGCAGGCGTGCCCTGACTGGTACAGCGCAACGCCCACCGCCGTTGCTCCGCCTTCGTCCAGGCACGCTCGCCTCGATAGGCCTCCGCAAGGTACTCGGAAGCGACGTTACGTTTGTCTGGGAAGATTCCAGTCACCTCCTGCCCACCCATCCGATGCCACAGGAACCTGCTCTCTCGCCCGAGCTTGAAGACGCTTGGATCCCGACAGAGCAGGTTCTGGAGCAGGGTTGTGCCCGACCGAGGCGACCCGACGACGAAAACGGGGCGCTGCAGCCGTTCGCGCGCCAAGGCGTCAGTCATCCCTATCACGCAGTTCACGGGATCGGGCCTTCAGGCTTTGGAAGTAGTCGCTCTCGGTGATCTCCTGCACTTCAGCGGCGACCTTGGCCCGATCGATCTGCACCGAGAGCTTCTCGACCTGCTCACGCAGACGCCGCTCGCGTTCGACGATCTCGGTGCCCATAGCCTGAAAGGAGCGCGCCAGATCGCCGACCTCGTCGGATCTCCGGGCGGCGGCGTCAAGAGACGCCGGGTCGAATGAGCCATCGGCGAGGTCGCGTGCCGCCTTGGTGATGTCATCGACGGGCTTGGTGATCCGGCGGCTGACGAGGATCCCGAGCGCAAGTCCGATGAGAAGGACCACCAGGGCCAGCCCCGTCAACTGCAATGCCAGGTCGCGGCCCGGCGCCTCCAGTTGCTCCTCCGACACAGCGGAGACCAGTACCCAGTCGAGGTCTCCTCCCGATGTTGACGTGCGGACCGACCATGATGTTTTGTCATCGGATGCCCATGGGGCGCTCACCGTCTGCTCCACCTCGACTCCCGGCTGCACGGGTGCCTCGGCGAGGATCGAGGCGATGGCCTCCTGTCCAGTGTCAGTCTCCATGGCGGAGGTCAGGAACGGCGAACCGCTGGCCACAATCTCACCGGATCGGTCGACGATGAAGAAGAATCCGTCACCGCTGAAGCTGATCTCCTCGAACGTCTGCTCGAGGGTCCGGCTGATGCCCTCAACTTGCCGGTCCACCTCGGCCTCGATGTCGTCCACGTAGACGCCGGTGCCGATCATCCAGTCCCACGGTTCGTAGAGGAAGACGTACCCGATCTTGGGAGAAGGCTCCGCGCCGTTCAATCGCTCCCAGCGGTAGTCGATGTACCCGCTGCCGTGATCCAGCACCAGATCTCGCGCCTCGCGAATAAAGTACTTGCCGTCCGCATCCTGCATGTCGGCGAGGTTGCGCCCCTGAAACCGTTCGTCCGGGTGGCCGATCGCCGTGAGGTCCAGGTCGTAGGTGAAGAAGTAGTCATTGTCTGCGAACCTGACCGCCGTGAGCAGCGCCAAGGCACGGGACCGTGTCTGTTCCTTCGTAAGCTCGCCAGCCTTCTCGGAGGCGTACAGCTCGTCCAGCGCGACAACAAGCGGAGCCGCTACGTCACGAAGACTCTGCTTGCGGCGCTCGAGGGTCTGGTCGCGAAAGAGGTCAATGCCGTCGAACTCAGCCTGGACTGCGGCCGAGACCGAGGCGTGCACGTTGCTCACGGCTTCGCGGGATTGCTGAAAGAGTTCGTTTCTGATCGAATGAACGGCGAATAGGATCGATGCGATCGCAGACAGGACGAGCAGCACAGCGATCAGCAGGGAGACGCGCCAACTGAGGGTCAGTCGTGACTGCCGACGAGTGCTTTCCGGCTTTGCCGTCACTACGTCATCTGTTTCCACATTCGACTTTCTCTCATGCCACCGTGGTTGCGCGGATGTGATTGGCCGTAGAAGCCCGAATATCCACGATAATCAAGCCAGCCTCAATCACGAGTCACAAGTTACGTTTCAGGTGGACCCGTCGTTCGAGTAGGGTCCTTCCTCCCAAACTTCGGATTTCAAGGCTTCGGTCACGAGATTCCGGGAGAAGGCCTCGTCCTCGACGGTGACCACGCGACCGCGTCTTGGATTGCCCACACCTCAAGGTAAACCCGAAGGCTCACCGGGTGGAGCGAAGTCGCCGATCGTCCATCGACCTGAGAATGGAAACACTCATTAGGTAGGCGAGGAGGTGTATCGCGAGGCCTGTGCAGCAGTTCTCGTCGATACCCTCCGCTCATGGCAATAGTGGTCTCCGTTCACTCTTTTCGTGGTGGCACGGGCAAGAGCAACACGACGTCCAACGTCGCCGCAATTCTTACTGCGCTGGGTCACCGGGTCGGCGTTATCGATTGCGATATCCAAAGTCCTGGCATCCATGTGCTCTTCGGCTTTGATGAAACGCTGGACAGGACATTGAACGACTACCTCTGGGGAACTCACGCGATTAAGGAGGTCGCCCACGACATAACCGATCGAGTAGCAATGTCCACTCCTGTAGAGAACGGGGGTTCCCTCTATCTCGTTCCGTCCAGCATGCGTCCCGGGGATATCGCTCGAATTCTTCGTGATGGATATGACGTCGAGGCCCTCAGCGATGGAATGCGCCAGCTCGCGGATGATCTGGATTTGGACTTCCTATTCGTCGACACGCATCCAGGTCTCAACGAGGAAACTCTGCTCTCGATCACGTTGAGTGATGTTCTGCTGCTAATCCTCAGGCCCGACCGTCAGGACTACCAGGGCACCGCTGTGACCGTTGACGTCGCCCGGAGACTCGAGGTTCCAGCATTATTCTTGGTCGCGAACAAAGTTCCCGCGGGACTCACCGACCTTCAAGAGCAGTTGGACTCGGCTTATGGTGCTGAGACTATCGCCGTTCTCCCTTTGTCCGAGGAGGTCGTCGTCAATGCGTCGGGTGGCCTGTTCTCGCTCCTACAACCCGCACATCCATGGTCGCAGCAGGTGATCGGCATTGCGGACCGACTCCATCGAGAGGCACGCGCGTGAGTGATGTCGTCCTGAAGATGTCGTTGACTCATTCATCTACTCTCGGCGTTGCAGCCCGAGCGGTCGCTGACACCGTGGGCGCGCTGGGTTTGGCCCCTGCAGCTAGAACCCACCTCGAAGCGCTCATGAGCGAGGCCCTCACTGCGGTGATAGCGGACTCCTTCGACGGAGCGGAGGAAATTGATGTCGATGTGAGCGTGAGTCATGAGCCCGGCCGTGCGGACATATTGCTCAAGCAGCGCGGCGCTCCGTCCACCTACGTCAGCGGTGAGTTGCCGATCAGACTCGAGACTCTGCTGAGTCTCGGCTACGCAGACTCCATGCACTTCGCGAGCGACGGAATAAAGGGCAGCGAACTTCGCATCAGCCGTGAGTTAACCTCCAGCACTCTCAAGGACGATCCATCCTTCCTGGAGGACGCGGAGAAGGATGATGAAAATGACCTTGTAGTCGCCACCGACGACATGGTGATTCGTCCGATAACTGGCGATGACGTTGTCGAGGTGGCGCGTCTGTACTTTCGAACGTACGGCTATACGAAAATTGGCACTAGCTGGCTCTACGAGCCCGACGTCTTCCGGCACAAGATCGAGACTGGGATCCATGAGGGGATGGTCGCGGTCCTACCCTCGGGTCGCATCGTTGGTCACACCGGGCTTGTGCGTCCCACCTCGGATTCATTTACTGCCTCGGGCGGTCCGGCGGCCGTGGACCCTGCGTTCCGTGAGCGCGGCATAGTCACGCTCCTCGACGAAGCATTCATGCCGAGAATCATTGAGTTGGGCCTGCGCGGCATCTATGTCGAGGGAGTCACTGCACATCCAGCCAGCCAGGCCGGTGCTCGCAGGGTTGGACTGCGCGAAACGGGGCTCGTACTCGCTCGGCAGCCAGCAGACGTGGAGTTTCTTGGGTTCGATGGTCCAAGGGGATTTCGACGCGCCATGGTGATCCTTTACCGGTCATTCGGTGAGCCGGTCGCACAGACGGCACACGTACCGGCTCGGTACGTCGAGATAATGGAACGTATCTACGGTGAAGTCGGCTTGAGCCGAATCATCGAGTCGGATGCCGGTCGCACACCGACGGATCTAGTTTCAGAGTCTCGGTTCAACACTGAATTGCTTGCCGCTACCAAGCATGCTCAGATTCGAGTAGTGGAATACGGACAGGACTTCGTTGCGGCCCTGCAGCACCTGATCGTGCGCTTCGAGAGTGAGCGCTTCGAGGCCATCACGGTTCATCTGCCGCTGATGAACCCGCTGACCGCCTACTTCGGCGCGGGCCTGGGTGAACTCGGTTTGTCCTTCAACGCCGCCTTCCCCGAGCAGGAACTTGGCGACGAACTTGTCCTGGGGGTCAATCTTTCTGAGCAAGACCCAGAGACCATCCAAGTGGCTTCAGATTTCGGCAAGGAACTTCTCGACTACGTCATCGCCGACCGCGATCGCGTGACAGGTGCACTCCAGTCGCGGGCCAGGTCGAGAGCCTCCATGGCGCGCATCCTCGATGCCCTGTGAAGGAAGTGCGACCATGAGAACCGATTCCCAAGTGCGGGACGTGTTCTGTGGCCACTCCATCGACTGACATCCTCCGCAGGGATATGGCCGATGGGCCGGGCGCACGCCGCTCGCGGGAACGTGTTGTATCGCCACTCCGTCCGGTGACATACCCCGCAGGGACGCGCTCACGGGCCAGGCGAACACCGCCTGAGGTCGCCTGCACTCGCTCCGGTGGTCCGACCTTCTACCGGCTACCGCAAGGATTCGATCGCATCAACGAGGGCCTCGGGCGCCTCCCAATTGACCATGTGCCCGGCTCCTTCGACCCAGACCATCGAGGCACCCTCGATCTCGTCACGAGCACCAGTGTGGCTGCTTTCGCCTCTAGATGTCACTATCCAGCCTCACGGAGCACCCGGTCTCGCGGGTGCGCCATGGCCTGTCTTGACGGTGCCGACAATCTGCTGCTCGGTGCAGCCACCCTCCATGACGCCTTTTTCGGAAGGCCGAGACTGTCAACAATCAACGTCGGGCTTAGAACGATCAGAGCCGCCTCAGGGACCCGTCGCTGCACTCCTTCCCACCCCGGCCCTACGCATTACGAGATCATGAGTGAGGACTATTTGACCTTGAACGACTCTGCGCCGTACACCCGAAGGCGCCTGGGACAGGCGTAGGCGAAAAGCCCGAGACATACCAGGCCGAGACCGCCCGCGGTGAGGGCGTCGACGCGCAGTCCTGCTATCAGGGCTTCAGCGTGCAGCTCCTGCAACGGCTCGTCTCCCGGCAACTCAGTGCTGTACAAGGACGCCTGTTCGGATGGGCTTGCGCTGTTTTGGATGGATTCGGTCAATGAAGCTGCGAAGAGCGGTGAGGCTCCCTCCTCAATCAGTTGCCCCTGTAGGACATTGCTGATTGTCACAAGTACTAAAGGAGCAATCACGAGGACACTTAGGCTCGAAGACACGGCGGCCGCCGCCTTCTGATAAGACGACGTGTTGCCAGATTCGCTCGCCGGACGTGAACTCATGAACGCGTTGCTCAACACGACCGAGACTCCACAAAAGGTGCCCGCCCAGACACTTGTCCCGAGCATGGGCATCCACCCCGGAGCTGTAGGTGAAATCATCAACAACATGAAACTCGCGATGATGTACGCGGAAAGCATCACCAGTCCAGATCGATAGATGCCGTACGCCTTGACCATCGGACCAGCAATGAACCGCGCTCCAACGATAGACGTTAGTTGTAGGGGGATGAGAATTACCGCCGTTTGTAGAGGGCTGAGACCGAACAGGTACTGCCAACCAAGTGAGATGTAGAAGAACATGTTTGCTAACGGGAAGAGCATCATGATTACGAGCAACGGCAAAGTCGCGCGCGATCGCAGCGGAGCCAGCGTCAACGAGGGTGACACCACGCGGCGTCTTGCATAGAGGAAGCCCACGAGAGAAGCAGAGACCACCGCGAGCGGAATCCACACGCGTAAACTCAGCAATCCTCCGGTGGGCCAGTTGTTGAGGACCTGAAGTCCGGCAGCGAGAAGGAGTCCCGCGAGGATCGGTGAGACGAACTCCTGACGCTGTTTGGAACGATCCATGGGTTCGAGGAGGACAACGGCGGCAAGCACGATGAATGCAGCAAGCGCCGCCCACAGCACAGGAATCCAACGCCAAGAGGCGAATTGCGCGATTGCGCCGGAGAGAATGGGAACGGCAATGAAGACCGCCGGCACCACCATTCCCAGGGTGGCGAAGGCGGTTGCTCGATGTGCTGGCTCAGTGATCCGGGAATTCAAAAGACTCAGCGAAACAATGGCCAAGGTGATTCCACTACAACTGACGATGAGCAGACCCAATGTCACCACACTGATATTCGGCGCTATGGCTACGAGCAGCGCACCGGCGAAATAGGTCGAAGCGGCGACACCGATGGTGCGCCGCTCACCAAAACGTGATCCAATCACCCCCGCAACAAAGACAAGCAGGAGTGCCCCGATACCCGGGATGACCAAGGCGTTGAGCGCCTCGTCGTGGGCAATGCCGAGGTCTCCAAGTAGCGGAACGAGTAGGTAGGTCATGCCAGCGGAGACCACTGACGTGGAACTCGCGGCCAGGCAAACCGTAAGGATCAGGCGACCCCGAAACACTGCCATGAATCCTCCTGCAGGCGAGGCCCCGCTTACTTGACGTGGATACGGGTTCAGTGCGAGTGGGTAGGCAGCCTCTGGTTAGCGCCCGCGCCACGGCCGCGGGAGTCAACGATGTCGAAGACACCCATCATGCCGTGATCTTCGTGGAAAAGCAGATGGCAATGGAAAACGCTCCTGCCAACAAAATCTGCGAAGTTCGTCCGGAAGCGCACATAGGAGTTCCATGGAACGTTGACGGTGTCCGCGTAGCTTCGAGGATTCAGGCGTATCCGGTTACTGGTCTCGTTGGTGATGGGGTCCCAGTCACCGGTCTCGATGACGACAAAATCGTTGACGTGAATATGGAACGGGTGCTGTTCGTTGTGCGGGGCCCCGGACGACACCGATGTCGCGTTTCGAATCACCCAGTCCTCAGTCGATCCGAGTTTTACTTGGATAACGTCGTCAAAGGTCAAATTGTCGAAGAGTTTGCCATCGATGTAGAACTCCGAGCTACCGTCCACTACCGCCTGGTTCAGTGTCAGGACTCGGCGTTGCGCGATGTCGTCCTTCAGCCACGCAGGTGGATCGCCAATCTGCTCGGGAACGTTCACGCTCGAGGCCGGTTCGCCATTGATGTCCACCCGAACAAGTGGTGCCTGCGGCCAGACGTCCTTGCCCTGATCGTGTCCCAACTGCCGAAGTTGCACGGTTCCCGTACGTCGGCGCGCAGTTACGAGCACGCCATAGCGCTTGCCCGGTGGCAAGAAGAGGGTGTCGGCCGTCCAGGTACGCCAGGCCATGGCACCGTCTTCTTCGACCACGGTGAACTCGTGATCATCGAGTGCGATCCGGTAGTAGGCGGCAACACCGATGTTGCCCAACTGCCAGAACTGGGTCTCTCCGGGTCGCATCGTGATTCGGGGATTCAGCTGCCCGTTCACGTAGATGGACGATGTAGCGGGTGTTAGCGACGTGTACTCGGCCCATGCCAGATCAGGGCCCAGACCGCCTTCGCGAATGGCGAAGGCACGACGACGTAACCCCTTGACGCCGGGCAGATCCGCAGCCCCACCCTCGACAACGAGGAGTCCGGACAGGCCCGCCCAAACCTGAGGACCTGTCTCGGTGTGGAAGTGTGGGTGGTACCAGAACAGGCCACCAGGATGAGTTGAGGGAATCCGGACGTCGTATAAACGAGTGGCGCCCGGCTCGATCTGCGCGAACACGTTGTCCTGAAGCCCGAGTGGCGAGACGTGAAGTCCGTGGAAGTGCAGGTTCGTCCATGTGGGCGCATTGTTCGTCAGTCTGATTTGCAGGCGGTCCCCAGGGCGAACGATGAGGGTGGGAGCCGGGAACCTGCCGTTATAAGTAATAAGTCCCGAGGTCATTTGGCGATTGACCATGACATCACCGGGGCCCGCGGTGAGATTCACCAGCAGTCGACCGCGTTTACTCCGTAGGACAGGTCCAGCGGACACGGGGCGCTCGCTTGCCCCCATGGCCCATGAGGCGACGCCCCCGACGCCGATCGCTGCGAGTCCGGCTGATCCTGCAGCGGTCGCCACTATGAGTTCTCGACGCGTCAGACCCACGTGCGCACCTCACATCTCTGCTCAACGACTTGCCGGTTAGGCCCGATAGGTGGCAAACAGCGGAGCTCTCTAACGCTAGACCGCGATCGCGGCGGTGACCGAGCCCAGCCGGCGCGCGCTGTTCGGTAATTGCTCACCGCTCCGGGAGTGGGTGAGGCCATCCCTATGGCGTGAGTAAAACCCGAAGCACAGGAAAGGGACACGTTAGGTCGGCGCCTAGGTAGTGCTTACCGTCCAGGATTGGGGTGTGGGTGCAAACGTGAGGATGAGGAAATCGTGAATCGACGGTTCATGGGGCTGCGGTTGGCACGACTGCGACCGACTGTTCTGATGTGCGCTGCCGCTGGCATCGCGCTTGCTGTGATTGCGCCTAGTGCGGCGGCCGTCGAGGGGCAGAACTCCGATGGTGTCAGCGGTTCCTCGAATTTGGGGGAACTAGTTGCCTATGGGGTCGAGAGCCTGACTGAGAATGGTTTACCTGGTCGCGACAATGTCTTCACAGTCGTCGGCCAGAACAATCCGGCCGTTGATCCGGCAAATGTTCAGCAGGCTGTCAACCAGGCTTTTGCCTCGATAGGTGGCACGGTCCAGCTCATCGGGACATTCGACTTTGGTGCCTGCTCACTTTGCGTCATTGTTCCCGGACCCATGACGATTAGCGGCACGAGCGATCCATCTACCTCTGATGGCTCGGGAATCTCCGCCACCGTGATCAAGGCATCGGGTCTGGCGCCAATCGCCGTGATCGATTCTGGGAGCAGCCTAGGAAACATCACGATCGAGCGAATCTGGTTCAACGGAGCCCAGACTCTTGCCGTTCTACTCCTGCAGGTGCGCGGAACTTTCACCTTCAGTAATAACAAGGTGTCAGGGGTGCTACCCGGTAAAGAATTCCGCTTCGCGGTCGCGGGCGCGAGCGTCGGTACTGTCCCTGAAGCCGACTCCACTTCCATTAATGCCGCCCTGACCCGTTTCGGCACCGCTGATGGTCCGCGCCTTACTGGCAGCGTCGTGCTGAATAGCAATGTCATCGATAACAACGTTCCGATGGCTGTGGGCGATGACAACGGATTCGCTTTTGCTCAATGCCATCTCAAGGATATTCGAGTAACCAATAACGTCATCAGAGCAGGTGAGGCTGTGGAAATCGAGGGTTGCCGCGGTCCGGGCGCCGTCTACGTCATAGCCAACAACACGATCACACAGACGAGCACGCCTTCGAATCTTGCGCAGTTGACGAATTCGCCCGGACTCGTCAGGCACGGCGGTCATCCCGCCGCGATCAAGCCCATTGATTCGGAAGCCGCGCTCGTGATTATTCGAGGCAACCGAATCGACATGTCGGATGGTCCACGCACAGGCGTTTGCATCATGACGGGCAACGCGAACGATCTCGGATCAACACGCATTGTCGACAACACCTGTGTGATGAAGGGCCAGTTCGCTGCAGTTCTTGGAGGCTGGGCGGGCACCCCGGGATTCTTCAACCCGTCGTACATGCAGAACACAACGGTTCACTCGAATAGCTTCCTTGGCCGAGCGATGTTCGGATTCGCTCTGCGGAACTTCACATTCCTGCAAGATCCCACCATGACATTGGCCAACCTGGGCCATGACAACGTCGTGTACAACAACGATGCCCGGGCTTTCATTGCTACCCGCGCGGCGGTAGACCTCGGCTTGATGACTCGCAACAACGTCGTCATTAATGACTTCCGTGGCGACGTCGTCGATCGTGGCGTCAAGAACACAGTCGATACCCAGCCCAACTCACGAACAGGACGGTTCACTCGATGACGGATGAGACGGGCACACAAACCTCGGAGGGCATGTCCCGGCGACGGATGCTCCAACTCCTTGGAGCAACGTCGGGGGCTGCGGCGCTGAGCGCCATGGGAGCGAACCAAGCCAGTGCAATCGAGGACCCCTTCCCCTTCAAGCCACGCGGACGGCTGACTCGGCGACCCAACTTCCTCGTCATCGTTGTCGATGAGATGCGTTACGCACCCATCTATGAATCCGCGGAACTACAGGCCTGGCGGCAGACGAACCTCCGGAACATCAATTCACTCAACCAAAACGGGCTCAATTTCACTAATCACCACATCATGGCAGCCGCGTGCGCTCCGAGCCGGGGCTCCATCTTCACCGGCCAATATCCGTCCCTTCATGGCGTCACCCAGACTTCCGGATCAGCCAAGAGCGCTGTGGAGGAAGATCTCTTCTGGCTCGATCCCACAGGTGTCCCCACGATGGGCCACTATTTCCGAGCGGCTGGTTACGAGACCTACTACAAGGGCAAATGGCACGTCAGCGACGCCGACCTCTACGAACCCGGAACCTACGACGAAGTCGCGTCCTACGACCTCAACGGTGCCCCCGACCGGGTGATGGAGGAGATCTACCTCGAGGCCAATCGCCTGGCACCTTTTGGGTTCGACGGCTGGGTTGGACCCGAACCACATGGCAATAACCCTCTGAACTCCGCTTCGTCAGGCCCAAACGGCACGGGCCGAGACGCGGTCTATGCGGAGCAGGGCGTTCGACAGCTCGAGCGTCTTAGAACAGCGAATCGCCCCTGGCTGCTGGTCACCTCGTTCGTCGACCCCCACGACATCACTTTGTGGGGGGATCTCACTCTTGCTTCGCCGTCCTACTACCTCCGGCGGCAACTAGAGGGATCGACCGTTCCGCGACGGCTCTTCGACGATCGGTATCGCGTATCTAGCAATGAGGACCTGGCGTCCAAGCCATCGGCGCAAGCAAGTTACCGGGAGGTCTATCAACAGGCGTTTCAGCCCACGCAGAACACCGAGGCCTACCAGCGTTTTTACTACCAACTCCAGGCGAACGTTGACAAGCAGATCGGCAAAGTCCTGGGTGCTCTGGAGAGCAGTGATCCACGGACCAAGCGCGACACCATCGTCATCTTCCTGTCAGATCACGGCGAACTTCTCGGCTCACACGGCGGCCTCTTCCAAAAATGGCATCAGGCTTATGACGAGGTACTGCGGGTACCTTTCGTCATCCACAATCCCGTGCTCTTCCCCGAAGGCCGGTCCACCGATGCCCTCACCTCACACGCCGATTTGCTTCCGACGATGCTGGGCCTGGCCGGAGTCCGGGTGCCGGCGGTGCAGCAAAGGCTTGCGAAGTCGCATACCCAAATCCGCGACTTCGTAGGACGAGATCTCACTCCATTCTTGCTGGACGAGACTCCGGCAACTGCCTACAACACCCCGCAGTACTTCATGACCGACGACGAGCCCACTCGCGGAAGCGACCAAGTTGCGTTCAACGGGACCATGTTCAAGGCAGTCGCACAGCCCAACCATCTGGAAACGGTGATCGCTCGACTACCTACTGGTGTAGGCGGAGCTCTTGAGCAGTGGAAACTAACGCGCTACTTCGATAACCCCTCTTTCTGGAGCACTCCTGGTAGGAAGGACGTGACCACCTACATCGATGGGAACCTCACGCAGGAGGGTCCACGAGAGGCCACGATCACGGTCAAGCAAGAGCCGGTTCGCGAAGAATTCGAGATGTACAACTTCACCCAAGACCCAACAGAACTCGCCAACCTCGCAAACAATCCTGGTTATTCTGCGACGTTCTCGACCCTGCTTGGACTCCTGGTAGAGCAGCGTCGTCTTAAGCGACTGACCCCTGCCCAGCAGAAACGACTGTCACTGCCCGCCGGTGGGATTGGGGTCTGACATGACGATGCGCCTTGCGCGGACGATCGCCCTCGGTGCGACCGTAGCCACCGTGGCGGCCATGGGGATCCCCGCTGCGCTTCCGGCGGCTGCGGATCCTGGGTTGACAGGCTTCGAGCAGCCCTTCCTCGGACCGGAGAGATACGTCCCCCTTGCACCGACCAAGGCTCGGGTCGACGCCCAGATCAATGCCCCGTACGGTCAACGTCGCGCTGACCGCCTCGCACGAAAACTGGGCCTACCAAAGCGATTCACGCTATCTGGGCGGCAATACCGACTTCTCTTGTCGGGGCGGGGTGTAGGTGGCGGCACACCGAAGGCCCGCGCTTCCGGCGCCGTGATCGCTTCGGCCTTTCGGTATCTGACGAATTCGACTGCGACGCCCATTACGCGGGTGATCGATGGCAAACCGGAGCGCTTCGTCCTTGGGAGCTACGGACTGATCGTCAATGAGGCCGGCATGCTCGAGAGCATGGCGAACGACACCTCTCCTGCCCGCTTGGCGAATTGGCTGCTCCTGCCCGAGGCGACCTGTCGGATCCCGCGAATCAAACGACAGGTACCCCGCGCACTGGAGTGCGGCTACGTCTCTAAGTTTCTGCGGCTCAACAACGGCCGTGATTCGTTGAGTGCGCTCTATCGATCGGCATACCCTGAAATTCTTCCCTACGGAAAACAGGCGCAGGACTCTTCAGAGCCGGACGAGCTCATTCCCAACGACAGAGACGAAACGATCACGTACGTAGGCATGTCCATGGGTCCCCCTTTGTGGCTAGTCAACTTCTTGCTCATCTACTTGGCGAACCCGCGGGTCGCAGCGAACATGCCGGCGTATTGGACCCCCATACCGGAACCGGTGGCTGTTGCTATAGCCGCGAGCAGGAACGGGCAAGTTCCGTACCGGGACTTCGAGCAGTACTTCCCGACCAGGGATTTACTCGCCGACATCACCGACATCGCCGATCTCGAGTGACACCGCTTGGCTGATGCGGTGGGTGCGAGAGCAATCGGGTTCGTCGGCATATCCCTTTGTCTAACCGCACCACTCTCCTCGTGCTCCACTGCGCCGAGTGATCTTGAGTCCGTTGAGTCGGCGATATCGGCGCCCGTGGTGTTTGTACCCGGATTGGGGATGAGCGCACTGCGGGTGCACGTAGAGCAGCCTGACATCACATTCGACTTCCTCGTTCCGGCGATGAACCCGGCAACAGTGCTACCCGCCTCAGCAGTGTCGGCACTCGACTACTCCATCGATTCGGGCCTTCCTGTTAGCCAGGTTGATTCCGTCGCCCCGTGGCTTTCCTTGAGCATCGACGCTGACGGAGAGGCACACAATCAACCGGGTGTGGCGGTCGAGCCCGTTTCCTTCGGGAGCGCATTTGCCACTGAGTGTCCTCGATACGTTCCCTTTGCCGAGGATTTGGAGTCCCGTGGTTGGAAGGTCGATGACACTCTCCGTTGCGCACCTTTCGACTATCGATACCCGCCGGGAGAAAACTCCTTCGCAAGCAACCTAACCCGACTCGTCAACGAGATTGTCGCCGAAGCCGACGACGCACCAGTCGTCCTCGCCTGCCACAGCCAGGGATGCCTGATGGCACTGCATGCCCTGCGCACTTTGGACCGCGAGTGGGTCCGGGCAAATATTCGTGCCCTATTCGGCTTCGCGGGGCAGTTCTCCGGATGCAGCGACTGCCTGCGCTGGGCCTTCCAACCCGGCTGGAGCTGGGATCCGACTGACCCTGATGCCTCACCCGTGGATCCGACGTGGGTCGGCGAACTTGCTCTTGATCTCCAGACGAGTGTGTACGGGGATGAGGTCCTCTACCGCAACGGATCCCGCGAGTATCGCGCCCCGGATGTTGGCCAGCTACTCATAGATGCGGGATCGACCGACATCGCGCGAGCCACGAAGAGGTACTCCCTCCAGCGCCAGACCTGGTTTATGAAAGGCAACGAACTCGAAATTCCTCTGGCTGTCCCGGCCCGCTTCGTCTATGGCTCGGGAATACCTACCGTCATCGGATACGACTTCACAATGCCGAACACTTCGAGCGATAAGTGCGCGTCAACAGCATGCATTGGATCCTTTGCACAGAAGAACCCGGCGCAGATCCTCGCCGATGGTGACGGCGGTGATAGCTCTTTCATGAACCGTGCGCCGACTCGATGGACAATCGATGTCTCATGCGACATCAAGGAGATGCCCGGCGTCTCACACATGGACATCGTGACAACACCCGAAGCAATTGATCTGCTTGAACGTACCGCGACGGGCCACGGATCTACCGTCGCCTGCCTTGACTAGATCGCCCCTGATTGACGGTCCATGAGCGCTGACAGAAGGCCCATCTTGTCGCGATGAACTGTGGTCCAGTCATCGGTCAGAATGCCACCGGTATCGCCCGAATTTGGATTCCAGGACCAGAACGTCCAACTGATCCCAGTCCGCCCAAGGTAGTCGGTGAACTGGTTGATCCAGCGACCCTCGACGGTGTCCGTACCGACATTCTTAGCCCCGAACTCACCGATGAGTAGCGGAGCGATCCCCTGGGTGTGGATGTAGCCGAAGCCGGTTTCCCACCGGTGGGTGAGAATCGAAGTCATCTTCGGATCGCTGAACCACGGCTGGGCGAAGACGCCGGGGCCGTACTCGTGCGGAGAGTAGACAAGCTTGTTCGGAACAGGCAGACGTACAGGTGCACTACGGACACCTTCGAGATTCCCGCCCCACCAGTGGACGTCTAGCTTTCCACCGGCGACCGGACCCTCGATCCCCTCAACAATGATGAGGAGATCAGGGTTGACCGCCTGCACTGCCGCACCGGCGACCTCGGCTGCTCGACGCCAGTCGGTTGCACCTCCGGTGCCCCAGGTCGCTGACCCGTGCGGCTCGTTCTTGAGGTCCGCGGCGATCACGTTCGGGTTATCGTCGAAACGATCGGCGAGTTTCCGCCACGTTGAGATCCAGTCACGCTCCGTGAAGCCGTCCTGGCCGAACCACAGGGGATACATGAATCCGTCATCCGCCTGCGAGTGGTTGTCGAGGATGATCATCAGGCCCTGCCGTCCTGCTTCAGCGACAAGGATGTCCATCACTTCGAGTGGTGTCTTACCGCGCAACGCTGCATTGCGGCCGTTCGCATAGTCGATTCCCGACGTGTCGGCTAACCGAACGGCCTCTAAGGAGAACGGCAAACGGATCGTGTTGAAGCCCTCCTTCTTGATCTGCCGAAGCATGTCCTTGTAGTCGCGTGACCACAGTCCGTGCGGTACATGGTTGGCCGTCTCGAATCCGAACCAGTTGACACCCTGCAGAACAACCGTCCGACCCTTGGAGTCCACGATTTCGTTGCCGTCAGTGGACAGTGGGAGCGCAGGTAGGCCAGCCCCTGCTACGACGGGAGTGGTGCTCGCTAGACCCGCAATCAACGCAACCACAAGTGACAGCAGCGACATTTTCCATCGATGAATGCCCCAAGCCATGCCATCTCCTCGTCGCATCCGACTCTTACCGCCCCGAATGGGCCAGCTGTCTCCAGTGTCCGTGCTGAATTTGCGAGAAAAAGGTGAACGCAGGGCACATGTTCGGGAATCACACGTCTTTCGGGAGGCTTGCAGTCACTTCAGTGCCATCGCCTCCATCCGGGCCTGATCGTGAGTGTTTTCACTCGGAATTCGGCTAGCGCCCCCCTTCGCGAGCGGTATAGCCCGGCAGATCTTCCGTAGGGTCAAAAAATGGATATCTACCGTCTTCGACCGCTTGCCGCCGCCCTCGCAGCCGCATCCCTCCTAGCCTTCGGGCTTCCTGCGACAGCAAGCGCCGCAACGTCGCCAGTCACCACCGTTGCTGTCGGGGGGATGCCCACCGGGACCGTCATTGCGCAAGGCCGCGCCTACGTCTCGAATCAGACTCTCAACCAACTAGACGTAATCGACGTTGCATCTTCGACTCTGGTGACTTCCATTCCGGTGGGAGCCGCACCTCAACCTCCCGCGAGCAGCCCTGACGGTTCACGAGTCTTCGTCTCGAACAACGCAGCGAACACTGTGTCAATTGTGTCCACGGTCAGCAACAGCGTGATTGCAACTGTGCCGGTCGGCGCTAGTCCCGGCAAGCCTGCTGTATCTGCAACCCACGCCTACGTCTCAAACTTCGGTTCGAACTCGGTTTCGGTCGTAGATATTGCTTCTAACTCCTTGGTTGCCACCATTCCGGTTGGCACGAACCCGAGTACGGGTGTTTTCGGCACGGGCAATCAGTACTCCTCGTACAGCACCAACCTGTATGTGGCTAACCGAAACAGCGGATCGATTTCCATCATCGACACTACGACAAATTCCGTAAGCGCCACCATCTTCGGGGCACCTCAAATCAGCCAGGCGGCCGTATCGCCGAGCATGTCGTCAGTCGGTTCTCAGCTGTTCACCTCCAATATCAGTGGTGGGCAGCTCACTGTTCTGTCACAGGACCCCGCTCGGGCCTCGTCCCCCGCAGTCTTCATTCCCGTTGGCAACGGAGCGAGTGTTCCCGCGGTGAGTGGCGATGGGGCGTTTGTGTACGTGGCAAATGCCGGCGACGACTCTGTCTCGGCTGTCAGCGCTGACGGATCCGCCAAGACCTTCACCATTCCTGTCGGCGACAATCCTGGCGACCCCCAAATGAATGCCACCGGTACCACCGCTTACGTTCCCAACGCCAGCAGCTCTACCATCTCGGCTATCAGCACCGCGAAGAATGCGGTGAGCGCGACGTACGAAGTGGGCTCGGGACCGATGGGCATCTCGGTGACCCCCGACGGATCGACCCTCGTGGTCGCGAACAGAATGTCCGGCTCGGTTTCGATCGTTAAGACTTCTGCTTCGTCCTATCCCAAATCTCCAACAAAGATCACAGTCAAATCCAGTTCCTCGAAATCGGCCACCATCTCGTGGAAAAAATCCAAGAGTTCGGGTGTCACGGGCTACGTCGTGACCGCCTTACCGGGCGGGAAGACCTGCAGCACAAAGAAGACCACATGCACTATCAAGAAGTTGTCGGGCGGGACCAAGTACACCTTCGCCGTTCAATCCACAAGCAAGTTCGGGGCTGGAGTTCCCAGGAACTCGTCAACCGTCACGGTAAAGAAGTAGAGCCAAGTGAGCCCGTACGAGCCGTGGCAAACGAAGAACATTCACAACCACCGGGCAACCACAGTTAAGGTCAGGATCTAGCAAACTAGGGAGGCACCCATGGGCCTCAACGAATCTCCGAGCGGATCGCTTGCCCCTGAATCGTTGACGGTAGAGCCGTCGCGACGCGTGCTCTACGTTGAGGATGAAGACTTCACCCGTACGGCGGTCGCACAGAGCCTGACCGTAGCCGGATTCGAAGTGCATGCAGTCTCAAGCGTTGCTGAGGCGCTTGATTCTGTGGAGGAAGTGGATCCGCATGCCCTGGTCACTGACCTCGACCTTGGAGTGGGGCCTACCGGAGTAGATCTGATTCAACACGTCGCCCAATCTCGCCCCTGGGTCGGCCTAGTGATCTTGACCGCCCACCGGTCAGTGGAGCTTGCAGTAGGTCAAGCTCGCGATATCCCGCCCGAGGTGGTGACCGTCGTCAAATCAACGGTGGACTCGATGGGTGAGATCGCACAAGCTGTCGACCAGTCCATTTCCCAGGCCGTCGTAGCACCATCGAAGACGCTCAACGATTCCGACGAACCGCCCATCCTCATTAGCTTGGTGCAGGCTGAGATTCTGTTCCTTCTGGCCGAAGGACTCTCCAACGCAGGGATCGCTGAGCGCCGCGGGACCTCACTTAGGGCGGCAGAAGCCTTAGTTCAGCGCACGCTACATGCGCTGGGCCTTTCATCAGATCGTGAATACAACTCTCGAGTTCTCGCTGTCCGGCTTTGGCAGTCAGGACGAGTCACTGTCCGCTGACACTTTTACTATTCGCGACGCGCTGTCTAGTCGTTGGGCGCTGTCGCCGCGATTGGTCGGTGCACTGCTACCGGTCTACGCCCTTGGCATCTGGACTCGGACATCGTCTCCGGCATTGGAGATCCCGGAAGTCCAGGCCGTCGCCATCGCCATTACCGCTCCATTAATCGGGTGGGCTGTTTTCGTACTCGGTGCTCTGATCATCCGCCGTTCGGGGCAGTACTCGCTCTGGGTCCCCCCAGCCCTGTGGGCCGTAACGGGTCTGGCGATATCAACCGTCGGACACGTGCTTCGCTCATTGGCATCCGACAGCGCACAGTGGGGGCTGGCAGCGCCCCTGCAGTACTCGTTGTTTTCAATGATGATCGTAGGCACGACGGTCTATGGATTGGCGGCGCTCACCAGCCGGCGCGAGCAACTCAACGTGCTGCGCCAGCAGCGTCAACGTCTCGAGGGCCTCAAGGCAGAAGCAGCAGCATTTGCCGTCGACCAGACCAATAACCTGATGGAGACGGCCGTTGACGTCATAGTTCCCGAGGTCGAGCGGCTTCGTCGGGAAGCCAGTGATCTTGGAGATGCACCCTCGGTAGCGCGACTCGAGAACTTGCGAGCCGAAGTGAGTGCATACGCCACGGGCGTCGTGCGGGCGATGAGTCACGAGTTAGCAGGCGCCGCCACGGACACCCCATCGCGTGCTGAGACCCATGCTCCCCCGAAGCACAAATCTCCGTTGAGATCCTTCACGCGGGCATCCGACACGGCAAACCTCATTCTTTCAGCGCGCACCAACACACCCCTGACCATTGTTGCGGCACTGTTGCTCTTCATAGCCCAATTCAACAACGGCTGCACGGGCATCCCAGCAGCCGCGGCTGGAAGCTTCCTCGTTGTGATGCTGCTAGCTGGGCTACTAGGTCGTGCACCAGTGCTTACCCAAAAGCCATGGAGCTTCTGGTGGCTCCTGACGACATCGATCGTGGCCTTCGCTGTCTTTCGACTGGTCATCAGCGCAGGCGGACCAACCTGCACATGGGTAACGCAAGAGTGGGAACTCTTGGCCGCCAACGCTGTTGCAGTCTTGGCCCTTCTTGCCATGTCTGCAATCTTCGAGGGCTCCCGCCAGATCGCCGCGGTCGGCGCTGAGACGCGGCAGGTCAACGTAGAACTTGCGGACGAAACCGAGCGTCTCCAGGCGGCGGGGTCCGTTACCCAAGAGCAGGTCGCTCTCCTGCTCCACGGTCCCGTGCAAGGCCGGTTGGCTGCCATCGCCCTGGCGTTGAGCATTCACGTTCAGAAGTTACGAGAAGACGGGGCTCCGTCGCCCGTAGAACTGAGTCGGCGCATCAACCGCTTACTGGACGAAGTGGAAAGTGATCTGGATGCACTGCTTGAGACATCGTCTCATCAGGCTGTCGCTATTCGACCCTTTCTTGAGTCGTTGTCAGAGCGATGGCGAGGGCTCGTGACCATTTCATTCACTGTCGACTCGGGAGTTGACGAATGCTTGCATGACAATGCGCGCTTGGGCGTCCCCGTCATGGATGCATTGGAGGAAGGCGTCTCTAACGCCAGCCGCCATGGCAGTGCAGATGTCGTGTCTATCGCGCTGCGGTGCACTTCCGATGCCGGAGGGATGCTCGAGGCAACTGTCGTCGATAACGGTGTAGGTCCAGAAGCCGACCCGTCAGCGAGTTTCGGCCTGAATTCAATGACCAGCAGAGGCGCAATGTGGAGCCTGCGTTCGGGAGACCGTGGAGGCGCAAAATTGACGATTCGCTGGCCTGTTACGCAAGCGGACAACTGATTCCGCTCACAACATGAGCCGCCTCGGGGATTTGAACCCCGGACCTACGCATTACGAGTGCGTTGACCAGCCTCCTGACGACGACGCAACCACCTAAACGGCCTCATACCTAGTGACCTGACGTCGTACCACGTTGGATCGTGTTGGACGAAAAATGTTCGCAAAGTGTTCGCACTTGACCCGGGGTTATTAACTAGCCACCCCACCCCATATGAATATGTAAACGGGGTTGGAATGTGGGTGATATTCGATGTGTGGATTGCCACAACATCTTTGTTGATCGAAGCCAGGATCGAGGTCGACAGCAGGCACTCCCTCTGATACCCCAGGTTTCGCAGTTGAAGAATGGTGACTAGTCGCCCCAAACAGGGAATAACCGTGGTTGAGCCGTTACATGAGCCCACCCTCCAGCGGGAATGAACACAGAAGACAGCCGACCAGAGTCGGAGTAGATCTCGTAAGCACCCCATCCGTTGTCGACCTGTCGCTGGGCGATCTCGACAGCGAAGTCTTCAGTTGTGGCAACCCCGAGAAAAACCTTGCCCAAGGTGTCGCCAGCGCCGACAACGTTCGTCGATTCCGGTAACTGTTTCCACGTGCCAACGACTGTCGTCGCAGTCCACGATGACGTGACCGAACCGTCTTCTGCACTGAGACCGAGATTCACCTCGACAGTGGCGGGGGCTGCTCGCGATGATCCTGACGATGAGCCTGAAGCCACGGTTACGTAGGTCCTCAAACTGAACTCGTGGCTCAATGATTGCCAAGCACCTCCACTCCCGCGATCATCCAGGCCACTACCCCCGGAATATGAGGCCGACGAGTCGTAAGACCACTCGTAGTGATCACCACCGGAGCCGGTCGCGGTGGTTGTCACGAGAATCGCGTACTGCTCACCGGCCGTCACCGTGGCCGGCGATGA
>Ga0181594_10001121_pt1 | contig 25133 bp, 19 predicted proteins | sample 071ome_18_FD_145603 | JGI IMG/M metagenome (GOLD analysis project Ga0181594, IMG submission 145603) | Coastal salt marsh microbial communities from the Groves Creek Marsh, Skidaway Island, Georgia - 071413BT metaG (spades assembly) | ecosystem: Environmental > Aquatic > Marine > Intertidal zone... | reverse complement strand
CCGTTTCTCGGAAGCCACCCTGCTGACGGCGATGGAAGGCGCGGGCAAGCTGGTGGATGACGAGGAGCTGCGCGAGGCCATGAGCGCCAAGGGCCTCGGTACGCCGGCGACGCGCGCCGCGATCATTGAGAACCTCCTGCGGGAGAAGTACCTGCTGCGCGATGAGCGCGAACTTGTTCCGACTCCCAAGGCTTTTTCACTGATCACGCTGCTGCGCGGCTTGGGCATCGCGGAATTGACCGCGCCCGAATTGACCGGCGACTGGGAGTTCAAGCTCAAGCAGATGGAGGCCGGCAAGCTGACGCGCGAGGAGTTCATGCGCGAGATCGCGACGATGACGGAGAAGATCGTCCAGCAGGCCAAGGAATACGAAAGCGACACCGTCCCCGGCGACTTCGGCGAACTCAAGACGCCCTGTCCCAAATGCGGCGGGCTCGTCAAGGAGACCTACAAGACCTTCCAATGCTCCAAGGAAGACTGCGACTTCTCCATCTGGAAGAGCCTCTGCGGACGGTTGTTCGATCTGGAGGAGGTCGAGGAACTGCTGGCCAACGGCCGCATCGGCCCGCTCAAGGGCTTCCGCAGCAAGATGGGCCGGCTGTTCGACGCCGAGTTGAAGATGTCGGACGAGAAGGGGGTGGAGTTCGATTTCGGCGGCGACGACAAGGAGTCGGAGGAGCCGGTGGATTTCAGCGGTGTCGAGTCGCTGGGCGCCTGCCCGAAGTGCGGCGCGCATGTCTATCCGCACAACAAGGCCTACGTCTGTGAAAAATCCACGGGGCCGGAGAAGAGCTGCGACTTCCGCACGGGCATGACGATTCTGCAGAAGGAGATCGAGCCGGACCAGATCCGCAAGTTGCTGACCGACAAGAAGACCGACCTGATCGAGAAGTTCATTTCCAAGCGCGGCCGGCCGTTCAACGCCTTCCTGGTGGTGGACGACAAGGGCAAGGTCGGCTTCGAGTTCGAGGAGCGCAAGCCGCGTCCGGGGGCCAAGGGCAAGAAGGACGAACCCGCCGAGAAGATTGATTTCACCGGCAAGGATGTGATCGGGAAATGTCCCCGTTGCGGCGGACAGGTCTACGACACGGAGGAGTATTACATCTGCGAGAAGTCGCAGGCCGAGTCCCGCCCCTGCAAGTTCAAGTCCGGCAAGACCATCGCCGGACAGGAGGTCGAGCGGGCGCAAATGGTGAAGATCCTCACCAAGGGCAAATCCGATGTCCTGGAGAAGTTCGTCTCCCGCTATGGAAAGCCCTTCAAGGCGCGCCTCGTCCTGGCCGATTCCAAGAGCGGCAAGAAGGTGGGCTTCGAGTTCCCGGACTGAACGGAGGCGGGCTCAGGGCGCGCCGATCAATCGAGCCTGGCGGATCATGTCGGCGAGACGGGCGGGCCGGGCGTCGGGCGCCAATCGTTCCGCCGCGTCTCCCAGCATTCCCGCCAACGCCTCCGGTGAAACTTCGGCCGCGTAGGGACTCTGCGCGAGCCATTCCGCGAACAGCGCCGCGCCGGCGGCCAAGCGCAGGCTCGGAGCCGCCTGCTCCAGGGACGGAACCTGCTTCTCATAAGCCAGCGGCCAGGCCTTCTCCTCATAGACGCCCGTCGCCGGATTCAGGAAGCGGATTCGCGCCACGCCAAGCGGACCCGAGCCCTGCGGGTCAACCTGGATGGAATAGAGCGCCGTGCCGGCTTCGGCCGCGCCGATCTCCGCGGCGTCGACCCGGTTGTCGCGAAACTGTTCCTTCTTCAGCTGATGTTTCTCGTAGCCGATCTGCCGCCAGGAGACCACCCGCGCGGGGTTGAACTCGATCTGCGCCTTCACATTCTTCGCGGCGACACGCAACGCCCCGGCCAGTTGGTCGGCAAACTCCGCATTCACGGTTTCCGGTTGGTTGAGAAAGCCGTAGCGGCCGTCGCCATTGCGGGAGAGTGTTTCCAACAGGGCGTCGTTGTAGCCGTCCCAGCCGATGCCAAAAGCGTCCAACGCCACGCCCTTGCCGCGGAATGTCTCCACCTTTTGTTTCAAGGCCACGGGATCGACATTGCCCAGGTTCGCCGCGCCGTCGGTCAACAGGATGACGCGATTGTTCCCCCGTTCGCTGAAGCGCTTCTGAGCGATCTCGTAGGCGAGATCCATGGCCGCCTCCAGATTCGTGCCGCCTTGCGGATACAGATGGAGGATGCGCTCCAAGAGTTCGTCCGTCCGGTTGCCGGCGAGACCGTCGACCACCAACCGAGGGGTGCGGGCGAAGGCAACGACGCTGATCGTGTCGGCGTCGGTCAATTGTTGAGACAAGACGCGCAGGGCCTGGCGCACGATCATCACGCGATCCACGCGCTCCATGGAGCCGGAGTTGTCGAGCAGGACGACGAGGTTCAGCGCGCGGCCCGGTTCGCGGCCCGCGGCGGCGGTCTGCACGGAGAAGCGGATCAGGTCGCGGTTGTGGGCGAAGGGATCGCGCGCCCGCTCCCAGGCAAAGGCCAGCTTCTCATCGCCGGTTGGCGCGGGGTCGCGGTAGTCGAAGGCATTGACGAACTCTTCGCTGCGCACGGAGCCAGGGTCCGGCAGTTTTCCCTGTTCCAGGCTCGCCGCCGCCAGCTTGAACGAAACATCGCTGACGTTGAGCGAGAAGGTGGAGAAGGCGTTCTGCTTGGTGACAACAATGGGGTTTGGCTTGGCGCGGGGCTGGGAAGGGAATGGGTGGGGGCGGGTATCGCGTGTCGTTGTGACCACGGTGTTCGTCCGAAAGTAAGGATTCGGTTCCGGCAGGGCCTTGCTCTTGAGCGATCGTCCCTTTTTCCAGGCATCATTCACCGACGCCAGGCGATCCTTCTGCATGGCATCGCGCTTGCGGGCTTCCTCCCCGTATTCCTCCTCCTGGACAAGCGAGAGGTAGTAGTGCGCCGCCTTGGCGTTCGGATCCTTGGCGACCGCTTCGTTGAGCTTCTTCTTCGATTCATCGAGGAGCCGCATTTCGTAGAGCGTCTTGCCGTCCTGGATCAGCGCGGCGACGTCGTCAGTGTACTGTAGCGCAGCCGTCCCGGCTGCGGGTTCGGGCGGCGTCCCGCCGCCATTGTCGAAGCTCCGGGCGGGGACGCCTGGGGAACCCGCAGGCGGGGACGCCTGCGCTACTTGGCCGCCGCCGCCGCCGCCGATTCCGATCTGAGAACCGGAGCGGAACAATCGGCCCATCAACGGGAGGTCGCCGAGCAACGCCGGATTCCCCATCGCTTGGGGCGGATTGACCCCCTGCGCTGGCTGCGGTGGGACCGCCTGCGCCTGCGGAACAAAGGGGCCGGGATCATCAAGGTCCATCGCGGCAATCTGCGGCTGAGAGGCCAACCCGCGAACAGCCGCCAGGTCATCACCGGCAACGGCCGGATGCCCGGAATCGCCGGATGCGATGATCCCATTCAGAAAGGTCGCGTGTCCACCGGTGTCGACACTCGCTGGACCCTGTTCGCGCAGCTCTTTCTCGCGCCCGTTGAGGGGCAACGCGCTCGCGGCGACGATCTGGGGCGTGGGGCTCTTTTCGGTTGGGACCGTCGACAGTTCATCATCAAACTTCGCGTAGGCGGGCCGAGGCTCCGGCTTGGGCTCCACAGCCCCGAAACGCGCGTCAACTTCCTTGCCGGCCATCTCGCCGCCGGCAAAACCGTCGAACTCGACCGTGACCGCGCCATCGGAGCCATTGATCCGGTCCACTTGAATCGACGCCTGCTTGTCCTGGATCAACGCCAGGTCATTCAACGTCCGGTCGTCGCCAGCCGCGCGACCCAGGTTGCGTTGAACGCCCCAGCTGCGAGTCTTCCCGGTTTCGTTGGCGGCTTGAAGGCCATCGTCAGGGTTGAGGCCGAACGCCTCCCGATTCGAGTTGCGGGCAAACAAGTCGAGGTCAGCGGCGGCGCGGCCCTCAGCGTCCATGGCAAAACTCTTGCCCACGAGCCCGGATTTCAGTTCCTCGATTTGGCCGCCGTCCGTATCGAAGAAGACCCCGGGTTGCGCTTCACTCAAGCCCAGCGCCACGCTTCCTGGGGCTGGGTCGCGCGAAGCGTTGCCGAAAATTTCCGAGGCCGCGATCGTGGAACGGACGGTGTCGTTCGCAGCGACGACATCATCGCGATCGGCCCCGGACTTGGGGCTGATGTTGGCATTCTGAGTTGGGGGTTTGGCTGCCGACGCGGGAAGAAAAAGTCCTTGGGGCCGGGCCTTCGCAACTGGCGTCGCGCCATCCCGATCGTTCAACTCAGCGACGGCGATGAGGCGCGTGCCCGCATAGTGAGGCTCGTTGACCGGCGGCTCAGCTCCGCCATGCCATGCCCAATGCGAACTCTCGTCGCTCGATTTCTCCGTTACGGCCGCCGAGGTCGGAGCTGTTTCAACCAGGAAGCCCATGCGGCTGATGCGCGACGACTTCGCCGGACTATGCAACGAGATCGCCCCCACAAACAGCAAGCCACCCAGACAGGCCGCCAACCCGAGGGGACGCGCCCATTCTTGGAGCCTTGTTCGCGCCGGATTGACCGTGGCGTTTCGCGCCGATCGCGATTCTTCCGTCGGTGTGGCCAATTCGGGAACGGGCTCCTTGAAGCGCGCCAGGATTGCCTCCCGTTTGTCCTCATCCAGGGGAAGCTCGGCCGCCGGTTTCGACACGACATCCAGCAATCCAATGGCGCTCTGCAAGTGATCGCGCAACGCCCGCAGGTTGGGATCGGCGGCAATGGCGTCTTCCAGGTCGGCGGCGACGCTGCCCTCGTATTCGCCGAGCAACAACGCGGTGATGCGCGCCTCCATTTCGACGCGACGGTCGTTTGCGAATGGATCTGCGCCCCTCATCGCGTTCCTCCTTTCCGTTCCATGGCCCGGGCGAGTTGCTGGATGGCGTGATGCAGGAGATTCCCCACGTAACCCACGCTGAGGCCGGTGCGTTCGCTCATCTGCTTGTAGGACATGCCTTCCTCGAACTTGAGACGAATCAATTCCCGCGCCCGGGGATCCAGGCCCGCCAACTCCTGGCGCGCTTGCTCGACGGCTTCGTTGTGGGCGGCCTGTTCGTCGGGCGGCAGACGTTCGGCCAGGGTGGAGGCATCGACGCGAGTGTCCTCCGACGTGCCGCCCGCATCCGCGCCGTCGCCTTCGAAATCGATGGCGACGATCTTCCGTGCCGCGCGGTGGTGATTCATCGCGAGGTTGTGCACGGCGCGGTAGAGCCACAGGCGTGGCTGTCTCACTTCGTGGAATCTGGCGTGCAATCTCATGAATGCTTCCTGAACGAGATCCTGCGCCGTATCCGGACGCTGGACGAGCTTGAGCGCATAGCCGGGCAAGGGCGACTCGAGCTCGAGGAACAATCGTTCCAGCTCGACCGCTTCCGGCGTGTTGGGCCCATCGTTGCCTGACATGGCGAGCGCTGATTGCTCCGGGGTCATTTCACTGATCTGCCCGATCCGATCCCTGCGGCTCAACGATCTGGTCAAACATCGCGTTGCGAAATCGGGCGCTCATCCTGCACGACGGGAATCCGGAAGGTTTGTTAATCGATTTGTGAACTTTTCTTGAAGGAGCTCGGGAAGCAGTTGACACATTGAAGCGCCCGGAAGCCCCCGGCAAGCGCATGGGACGCCCCATTCGCGGTGCTTGAACTTTCGGCCGGGCTCTGGAAGATCCCGGCGAAAGGAATCCCCGTTTGAATTTCATCCCCGCCAGACCGGTCCTGCACCGGGAGTTGCTGGTCGCCTCGCGATCCAAGCGGACGCATCAACTTCGTTTCCTGATGGGCTTGATTGCGCTGGTGGGCGTCTCCGTCGCGCTGGTGGTGATGAGCCACCTGACGATTGCCGCCGGGGGCGGGAAGGAATTGCTGACCATGGTGTCGGTGGCCGCCTATGGCTACTGCCTGATGATGGGCTTTTCCCTGACGTTGGGGGCGATCCGGGATGAGCGCGACCAGGGGACGCTCAGCCTGCTTTTCCTGACCTCGCTTCGCGGGGGGCAGATCGTCTTCGCCAAATTGTTTGCGCGGTCGCTGCGCACCTTCGAGGGCTTGCTGGCGATCCTGCCGGTGTTCGCGCTTTGCCTGCTCCTGGGCGGCGTCACGATGGGAGAATTCGCGCGCATTGGGCTGGGGCTGGTCAATGCCTTGTTCGTGTCGGCCTGCCTCGGCATGTATATCTCCTCGAAGCGGCTGCAGCTGGCCGCCTCCGCCTTTCTGGCCGGAACGCTGGTGTTCGCGTTGGGCGTGGTGGCGCCGTTCCTGGCCAATCTCCTGGCCGAGGAATACAAGCTGCCGACCATCGGCCTGGTCGCGGGATCCATCACGCCCTTCTTTCCAATCCAACATTTTGAGGACGCCAGCCAGGGCGATGGCATCTACTGGGCTTCGCTGTGCGTTTCGTTCCTTTCAGGCGTTTGGTTCCTCATGGCGGCGATACGCTCCGTCCGCGGCAATTGGCAGGACAAGCCCAACCAGACGAAGAAACAGCGGCGCTTGAAGGAATTTCAGAACTGGGATTTCAAGTCGGCCAGTCGCGACCCCGTTTATCGGGCCACGCTGCTGGATCAGAATCCGATCTGCTGGTTGAACTCGCGGGATCGATTTCGCTCCACCGGTTACTGGATCTACTTCGCGCTGATCTACGGCTTGCTGGCCTTCGCCTGGGCCCTTCTGGGTCATCATGATTCGCCGTTGCCATTCTTCTGGTTCGCCGCGCTGATGTTCGACTTCGGCATCTGGGCGAAGCTCAACCAGGCGGCGGGAATCCAGCTGGTCGAAGAACGCAAACTGGGCTCCCTGGAGATGATCCTCTGCGCCCCGGTCGGCCTGCCCCGGATTCTCAGCGGGCTCTGGATGGCGCTGCGGCGACAGTTCGGCCCCGTGTTGCTGGCCTCCACGGGCGTCAACTTCGCCCTCACGTTGCTGATCATGGCCATGCACGCCGACAGCCGCGGCATGGCCCGTGAGGCCGCGCCCGCCACGATCTTCTGGGTGTTTCTCTACTACACCATGGCCAACATCTCGCTCTGGATCGCGCTGGCCTGGGTCGGCATGTGGTTTGGCCTGCGCAACAAACCCGATTCACCGATGGCCAGCTTCGGATTGGTGCGTGTACTCGCCCGACCCTGGTTCTTCCTGTCCCTGGCCTTTGTGATCCTGTTCATCCTGGAGTTGTTCGGGATGGTCGTCTTCAAGCACATGTCACCCTCCGGCTGGGTTGTTCTCTTCGCGTGCATCGCGGCGGGCTCCAATGTCCTCTACGTCCGCAAAGCCAAAGGCCGCATTCCCCAGGCCTTCCAACTCGCCGCAACCGGGACGCTCGACGAACCACATAAACCGCAACCCGCAAAAGCGTCGGCATTCCCGAGCAAGGGCGACTCGCTGCTCACCCGACTCTGGCGCCGCAGGTTCCTGCGTTGGGCCGCGCCGGCCGCGGTGATCGCGTTGGTCGTCCTCGGCAACCGCTGGCTCATGCATCGGGAGTATCAGCAACGCGTCGCGCGCCTTCACCAGAACGGTGTGGCAACAACTCTCGACGGACTCTACGCCAAGGTCGTGGCCCGACTGCCGACCGATCAGCCCACCGCGATACAGGACGCTTACAATCAATTCCAACCAACGATCCTGCTTCGGCGGGCCATTCGCGATCTGGAGTCCCCAAACGTGAAGGCGAAACGCCGCGCCGAGTCTCTGGCCCTGCTGCGCGGCCATGTCGAAACCAATCGCCCTGCGCTGACGACGCTGCAACGCGCGCTGCCGGTCACCGGCTCAGCCTTTCCGCCCGAGACGGAAAGTTACAACTCTTCCCGGGTGCGCGGCTTGGCGAACCTGGACCAACTGCTTCGCGCCGCCTTTTACATCTCCGTGGAGGACGGCAACCGGAACGCGGCCTACGACTGCTTGTTTCAGATGATCCAGCACGGCTCGCTCCGTTCGCAGACCGGCAGCCTGTTGTGGACCAAGTTCCGCAACGGACAGATCACCCGTCTCCACAGCGATATTCCCCGCGCGCTGGACCTCGGGTCGCCGGATCGCACCCGCCTGGATGCCCTTCAACAGGAGCTTCTGAAGCTCCGCGCCGAGGGCCCTGATTACAGGGAGACTCGTGTCGAATGCATTTGCGCGCGACTCCTGGAGTTCCTCGAATTGCAGGATCCGGATGAACTGCTGGCGGATCTCTTCTATAGTTCAAGCAGCCGCGTGCCGCTGAAGGAGAAGCTTCGCTTCGGCCTCTTCCGCCTGACAGGCGGCGTCGAGCGAATGCGATTGCAGACACTGGACCTGGCGCAAGCGGCCGCGGCGCTGGCGACGGACCCGTCGCCAGCGCGATGGGACGCGGCCGATCGCCTTCTGAACGAGCAAGAGCCGGGAAACTTCCCCTACATGCTCTTCCGAGCCTTCAACAACGCGATAACCGCGTTCTACGACAGTGAACTTCGGCTCAATCTTTGCATCGCGGCGGTCGCGACCGAACGCTACCGCCTCGATCATGAAGGCCGTTCGCCCCGGACACTGGAAGAGCTCTACCCGCTCTACCTCAAGGCCATTCCAATCAATCCCATTTCCGGCAGACCGCTCGTTTTGGAAACGACTGAGACCTCCTACACCATCGGAACCCAGTCGGATCAGGACTTCTTCGAACTCGGAAACCAACAACGGATCGAGAATGCGCGGATTACTGTTCAACGATGAGCGATCCGCCAGAATCAGCCACGGCGCATCCAAAGCCGGTGGGGCAGGACTCTGTCGAACCCTGCCCGAAGCCCCGAAGGGATGAACGCGCCGTTGGAATCGCGCTTTTTTCCCGAAAGAAAGTTGTTCGCAATGAGTGAGGGTCGGCGGTAGTCTTCAGCTGCGTTTGTCGGTCGAGGACCGGCCGCATCGTTCATGCCAGAGGAAGAAACCATCGCCGTATACCGTCAAACGTTCCCGTGAGTTCCACCCGCCCGAACATCCTGATGATCATGGCCGACCAGCTCTCGGCGCGTTATCTGGGCGCGTATGGTCATCCGCTGGTCCAGACGCCGAACATCGACGCGCTCGCGGCCAAGGGCACGATCTTCCGAAACGCCTACTGCAACAGCCCGATCTGCGCGCCCTCGCGGGCCAGCATGGCCACGGGTTTGCATGTCGGCCGGCTGGGGGCGTTCGACAATGGTTCGGATTTTCCGGCCAGCGTTCCGACCTTCATGCATCACCTGGGGCGCGCGGACTACGAGGTGGTCCTGTCGGGCAAGGCGCACTTTATCGGCCCGGATCAGATGCACGGATTCCAGCGGCGCCTGACGCCGGAGATCTACCCCTCGGGTTTCGACTGGACACCGGACTGGTCGCAGGGACCCGTGCGCAATCCCGGCACGGCGGTGGACCAGATTCGCGAGTCGGGTTTGTGCGACTGGAGCCTGCAGCTGGATCACGACGAGGAGGTCCAGTTTCGTTCCTTGGAATACCTGCGCGATTTTGCCCGTCGCAAGGAACAGGGTCGCCCGTTCTTCCTCTGCTCCAGTTTCACCCACCCACACGAGCCCTTCATCATCAACCAGCCGTGGTGGGATCTTTATGATCCGGACGCCATCGACCTGCCCGCCGCGCCGGGTATGCCCGTCGAGGAGATGCACCCTTACAACCAGTGGCTGCAACTCCACCACATGGTCGATGTCTACCCGCTGGAGGAGGAGCACGTGCGCAACGCCCGCCGCGCCTACTACGGCGCCGTCAGTTACTTCGATTCGAAGGTGGGCGAATTGACGCGGGAACTGGAGCGACTGGACCTGCTGGAGAACACGATGATCATCGTCACCAGCGACCACGGCGAGATGCTGGGAGAACAGGGCATGTGGTTCAAACGCACCTTCTTCGAACCCTCCATTCATATCCCGCTCATCGTTTCAGGAACACCGCGCGTCAAACCGGACAACGAGATCAATCGCGAAGTCAGCCTCGTCGATCTCATGCCGACCTTCCTCGAACTCGCCGACATCAAGGAGCATCGCGAGATCGAGCATGGCCTCGACGGCGAGAGCCTCTGCGGCATGCTGCTGGGCGACGACGACCGCGATTCACCGGGCATCATCTCGGAATACTACAGCGAGGGCGTCACGCAGCCGATGCGCCTCGCGATCAACCGGCGCATGAAGTACGCGCACGTGGAGAACGAGGAGCCCATGTTGTTCGATCTGACGCACGATCCCCATGAGCGCATCAACTGCGCGGCGGACCCCATCTATGGTCCGCGACTGGACGACCTGCGCGAACTGGTGGAAATGAATTGGGACGGCGCGGCGATGCGGGAGCGCGTGATGGCGAGCCAACGCCAACGCAAGTGGATCCTGGATGCGCAACGGAAGGGCGCGAAGCCGAATTGGGATCAGGCGCCCAGTTTTGATCCGTCCGCGCAATACGTGCGGGCCAAAAACGCCCAGGCGACCAGCGAGGAACAACGCCACCCCCGGGTGAAGAAACAACGCCGGCTGCCGCTCGAACCGGAGGGTTGAGCCCGGGCGCCCCTGCAGGCCTACTGATCCTGTTCGCGTATGTAGCCCGCGAACTTCCACTGGCCGGCGACGCGCTTCATGGAGACTTTCTCCGCGCGATCAACACCCTCGATCTGGACATTCATGACGATGTTGTCCGCCGAAACCTCCTCCCGACCCGTGACCGTGATGCCGGTGATGCGCGTCACATCAGATTGGTGCTTGGCCGCGATTTCCTCTTCGCTCATGCCTTGCCAACGTTGGGCCATCCGGACCTGCTCCTCCGGCGCAAGACTGTCGAGGTAGGTTTCCGGCGTTCCCTGCTGCATCGCCCAAATGGCCGTGACCAGCGCATTCTCCGGCGTCTCGTAGCCCGCGAAACTCCAAGCTTCCTTGGGAAAGCCGCCGGGGTTGGCGGCGGTCGGCGCTTCGATCGCCGCGGCCATCGGCTCGCCGCTGTTCCCCGTTTCCCTCTCCGCGGATCGAGCGCGCAGGCGTTCATTGCTTGCCCGCAAGGCGGCCGCTTCTTCGGCCTGCCCCCGCAACCGGGCCACGTCGCCGCGCAGTTGATGCAGCTCTTCCAGTTGCTTCTTCAAACGGGCGACCTCAGCGCGATGTCCGGCCTGCAAGGCGGATTCGGCGGCCGCGCCTTTCTGCGCCAGCTTGTCCAGCTCCGCCTTCAACGCCGCGTTCTCCGCGCGCAGTTCGTTGGCGGTTCGCCACTGCAAGGCTCCAAACACGCAGTTGACCAAAAGCAGAACGATCAGGATGGCAGTCTTCATACGCGGCGCGAGCCGGCCTGGCGGAAACTCACTTCCACTCCACGCCCTCGAGATACTTCAGGGTCAGCGGGATCTGCTTCTCCACACGGGGCGATTCATCCTCGATCAGATACAGCTCCATCTTGGTTTTGCGAGCCATCTTCAGGACCGCCGGCCAATTGATCTGTCCGGTCCCGAGCACGACGTTGAACTTCACGTCAGACTTGCCGGTGGTGATGCCGGTTTCGACGCCCTTCTTCATGTCCTTCAAATGCATCAGGTCCCACCGCCCCCAGTAGTCCCGCATCAGCTTCACCGGATTCTGACCCGCATGATGAGCCCAGTAGACATCCATCTCGAACTTCACGTCCTCGCTGGTTTCCTTCGCCATCAGGTCGAACAACGTGCCATCGCCATGCTTGGCCCACTCATAACCATGGGGGTGATAGAAGAAGACGAATCCCTCGCGCTTCAGCCGCTTGGCGGCGTTGTTGAAAACCTTGATCGCGTCGCGGCATTCCTGCTCGTCAAAGGCGTCCTTGTGGGGAATCCAAGCCAGCCCGACATAACGCACGCCCAATGTGTTCGCCTCTTCGATCACCTTGTCGAGATTGTCGCGCAGGTCGTTGTAGGAGAAGTGCGCGCTCAAAGCGCTGAGCTCATATTTGTCGAGCAATGCGCGAAACTTTGAGACCGGCAGGTTGTACGTTCCGGCGGTTTCCACGTGGCGGATGCCCATGTCGCGGACCTTCTTCAGCGTCTCCGGAACGCCGTAACGGATGAACTCCGCGCGCAACGAATAGAGCTGCAGGCCAATCGGCCCCTTGAAATGGGAGCCAATGCCCGCGGTCTTCTCTTCCGAGGCCTGGCTTGAGCAGACAGTGAGCGAGCCGACGACGAGGAACAACGAAAGGCAATGAGCAAATGGGCGTTTCATGAGGCTCATTTAATCAGACCCGCCACGAATGAAAAGTCTGTTGGCCCCGTCAGCCACAAGATCCCGTGGTCGGAATCATTCGCCCATCCTGCCTGCCAATCGACCCCGCGCCCGAAATCGCGGATGCGCATCAGGACCGCGGACATCCTTGTCCGCATGTCGGAACCTTCAATCCAGCGCAACACCCCACCTTCGAGCTTTCCGCCGGCGGCTCCTTTCGTATGATGCCAACAAACCAGCATGACAAACAATGCGCAGAGAATGAGATCAGGAAGTTCCCGGAAGGGGGACCCTGATCCTGCTTTGCGCTGCGGCTCCCATTGCGATCGGTTTGCTCCTGCCCGAACGCGAAACGCCGAGTGAGGCGGCACACCAGGCCTCCGACGGGGAATTGACATCCCGGGCATGACGTTACGGCATGCCAGTCCGGCCGACCGCGAGTCCATCCGCGCCATCTGCCTGGAAGCCTTCGACGCCTCGGAGAACGAACAGGTCGCGAAGCTGGCCACTGAGTTGTTGATCGAGATCGATGAAGCGCCGCCGCCGTTCACCCTGATCGCCGAGGAAAAGCGCGCGCCGATTGGAACCGTCGCTTTCAGTCCGGTGCGCTTGCGTGACGTCTCCGGGTTCATCGGCTACATCCTGGCTCCGCTTGCGGTCCGCCCCGACTTCCAGGGCGACGGGATCGGGAAGGCTTTGGCGGAAGCGGGGCTGCAGGAAGCGAAGCGGCAGGGCGCCCGTATGGCGTTTGTCTACGGGGATCCGGCCTACTACGGACGTTTCGGATTCAGGGCGGAGCTGGCTCAGCCATTCGACCCTCCCTTCAGGCTTCAATACCCCGACGGTTGGCAGGCGATCCATCTCGCTGCGGGAACCTCATCAATCGCGCCGGGTCCCATTGACTGCGTGAAGGCATTGCGTCGCCCGGAGCTGTGGTAAACAGCGAACTGCCCGCCCTTCAGAACGCCGCCGGCGAGACGCCGATGCGCAGGAGACTGCAGTCTTGAATCAGCTTGAGACCCAAGGCTCCGGCGACAGCAACGACCTCGGTTGAATCCGTCCCCGGATTCAACCAAAGTTCGTCGCATCCTCTTGCCGCAATGTCCGCCAATATTTCCAGGAGGATCGCCGGCGGCAGGTAAGCGCTGACGATGGCCGGTCGAACCGGCAACTCCCCGACGGACGCGTACGCCGGGATGCCTTCGATGAACTCGGCGCGTGGGTTCACCGGATAGACCTCGAATCCCTGCTGCGCGAAGGCGCGGACCGCCTTGTTCCCAAACTTGGCCCGGTTCGTCGAGGCCCCCAGCACCGCGACCGTTTTCACGACGAGCCGTCCTCCTTCGCTTGCGCGATGGCCTCGCGAACCGTGTTCAGGAACAGGTCCGCATAATCGTCTCCCTCGTCACCGGTTGCCTGCGGCAACGCCACCTCCCGGTCAGACACCCCGCCGTCGACAATCGTAATGCGGGCGGTAAAAACGGAGTTGGTGGTGTGCTGCGGCGCGGCATTGCCCCCGGCCTTGAGGTCGGCGTTGGCATGCTGCACCGCCAAATCAAACTTACGACTCAGTTGCCAAAGAGCGAAAATCGTGGGCGTGCGCTTCGCTTCCGAGAAATCCGCCTCCACGAATTCGTGGGAAACCTCCACCGGATCCGATTCGCGGAGCTCCCGCTGCATGACTGTTATTTGCGCGCTCATCAAGTTGGCTTCTGTTCCCACGACCCTAGGGCGATTCCGCGACGGCAGGCAAGGGGCAAGGAGCCCCATTGACACACTTAACTATTCTGTTAAACAAATGCATTGACCTTTTGAAACAGCCAAGGTCCAGTCCCACCATGAAGTTCAACGAGAGCGACGAACTCGATCGAGCGCTGAAGGCGTTGGACAATCGGGCCCGGAGGTCCATGTTGGGCAAGCTGCTCGCCGGACCGGCGGTGGTGGGGGAATTGAACGACTTGTTCTCCATGTCGGCCCCGGCGGTGTCCCGGCACCTTCGGATCATGGAAGCGGCCGGCCTGATCGAACGGACAAGGAAGGGGGCTTTTCACGCGATCGCCTTGAACCTGTCCCCGCTGGAACCCGTGAAAGAGTTCATTCAGGCCCTGGATTCCGCGACGCCCACCACCCCCGATCCAGCCGTCCAGCCGTCCGGTAAACGCGCCGGCTCAAAGCGGAAACGCGAGCCGCGGCCCTTATCCAACCCTACCGCGGATTCGACCGAGCAACCCAAAGTCTGGGATCCGGAAGAAGACGAGATCGCCAAGCTGCTCTAGTTTGAGGCAACCCTCCGACGACCAGCCGGTCAGTCCTCCTTTGACAGGATTCGACTGCGAGCCTGTCACCAAGGGTTCGCTGCGAGCCTGTCACCAAAGGTCCACTGCGAGCCTGTCACCAAAGGTCCACTGCGAGCCTGTCACCAAGGGTCCACTGCGAGCCTGTCACCAAAGGTCCATGCGGGATCGGCATTGAAGCTGGCGCGGAATCCCGCCACACTGCGCGCCAGTGTCGAATCGGAAGAAAAAGAAATCCCGCGAGGGCGGATCGGGCGCCGGTCATGGATCAGCCCGGGGTCCGGTAGCGAATCCGGCCTCCCGGCCGGGAGGCGGCCTTCCCCGCTGGGCGATTATTCTCGTCGTCGTCATTGCCGGCGCATTCTTCCTGTTTCGTGAGGACAAGCTGGCGCAGCCCGGCTCCGGCGAGAGCGGCAGCGCGCCGAAGGCGGTGGGCGGCAAGTCCTCCGCCGCAGCGCCGCCCGTCCGCCATTGGGAACCCGAGCCGGAAGCGGAGGCCTTTGCCAAGTACGCCGGCTCGCAGAGTTGCAAGGAATGTCACGCAGAGGCCTTCAACGATTGGATGGGTTCGGACCACCAACTCGCGGAGCGCCTTCCGAATGGCGCGATGGACGGACCCGCCTTCGATCCGCCGCGCGAGTATCAACACGCCGGTCAGACCACCCGATTGCTGTCGACCAACGGCGTGTTCCGCGTGGAGACCCGGGGCCTGAGCGGAGAGCGGGAGCGCTTTCCGGTGGCGCGCGTCATCGGCGAAACCCCGCTGCGCCAATTCCTGATTCCCTTCCCGCGCGGCCGCTTGCAGACGCTCGACGCAACCTACGACCCGCACACAAACGAATGGTTCAATGTGTATGGCGAGGAGGATCGTCAACCGGGCGAGTGGGGACACTGGACAGGGAGAGGCATGAGTTGGAACACCCAATGCGCCTCCTGCCACAATACCCGTCTCCGGAAGAACTACGATCACGCCACCGACACCTACCACACCTCCATGGCCGAAATGAGCGTCGGCTGCGAGGCCTGTCATGGTCCGATGAAGGCGCACGTGGATTGGCGGCAAAAGTATCCGGATACCCCGGACCCCGACCCCACCCTGAAACCGTTCGACCGTAATCAATGGGTCGACACCTGCGGCATGTGTCATTCACGACGGACGGAGCTGACCGGGGATTTCGTGCCGGGGGACAATTACCTCGACCACTTTTCCCATGTCATTCCGAACGAGACCGACATCTACTACGCCGACGGCCAGGTGCGGGACGAGAACTACGTCTACACCTCTTTCCTGAGCAGCCGCATGCATCACGCCGGCGTGAGCTGCGTGGATTGTCACCAACCGCACACCGGCAAGACGCTCTTGCCCGGCAATGTCCTGTGCATGAAATGCCATACGGCCCCGACGCCGGAGTTTCCCACCAGTCCGGTCATCGACGCCGCCGCGCACTCGCATCATTCAATCTCCGGGGCCGGCGGCCAGTGCGTCAACTGCCACATGCCCCAAACCACCTACATGCAGCGCGATCCGCGCCGGGATCACGGCTTCACCATCCCCGATCCCTTGTTGACCAAGGAACATGGGATTCCCAACGCCTGCAATCGCTGCCACACGGACAAGGACGTCGACTGGGCCATCGCCGCGGTGGACCAATGGTATGGGCCCAAAATGGATCGACCGACCCGGACCCGGGCGCGCTGGGTCGCCGGGGCCCGCGCGGGCGATCCGGGGACCCGGAACAACCTGTTGCAGATGTTGCAAACGGAGCCCATGCCCTTCTGGCAGGCCGTCGCGGCGGAGCTCCTGGATCCCTGGATTTACGATCCCGAGGTGGCCGAGGCCTTGTTGACGAAGGTCTCGTCAACCAACGCGCTGTTGCGTGGAACGGCGGCATTGACACTCGGCCCCTTGGTTCGCGGAGGCCCGGCTCGCGTGGAGGGCGCCCTGCGCACGCTGTTGCACGACCCCGTTCGCAAGGTCCGCGTGGACGCCGCCTGGGCCCTGCGGGACCGGATCGATATGAGTTCCGAGGCCGCCTCGGATCTGCGTCGATCGCTGGATTTCAGCCTCGATATGCCGACCGGATCCCTGCAGAAGGGCGTCTTTCATCTGGACCGTCAAGAGACCGACAAGGCCCTGAAATACATCGAATGGTCGATCAAGCTGGACGGCTATTCAGCCCCCTTGCGACACGAGCACGCCATTGTCCTGAGCATGATGGGGCGGGGACAGGATGCGATCGCCGCCTTGCATGAGGCGATCCGCCTCGATCCGAGCGAGGCGGAGTATCAGTACAAGCTGGGCCTTGCTTATCATGAGGTCGGGCAACCAGAGGGCACGGTGGCGGCGTTGGAGGAGGCCGTGCGGTTGGACCCACGCCACTCGCGGGCCTGGTACAACCTCGGCCTGATGCGCAACCAGATGCAACAACCCGACGCGGCGGTCTTTGCCCTGGAGCAGGCCGAAGCCGCCGAACCGAACGATCCGGAGATTCCCTACGCCCTCGCGACCGTGCTGGCCTCGATCGAGCGGCGGCAGGATGCGATTGCGGCGGCGAAACGCGCCCTCCAGATCGCCCCGAATTACGGACCCGCGCGCGGCCTGTTGCAGCAGCTGGGGAATTAAGGCGGAGTCCGAGAACCGCGGCAGTTCCAGCAAACAACGGACCGATGTGACAGAAAGGAAAAATTGTCGCCGAAATCGGCAAATCCCCGTTACAAGCTGGCCAACCGCTGCTAGGGTCGCGTTATGGTAAACGGCCTCGTCAGACCGATGGCGAATTCGCGGATCGCGAAACTGATGTTTCTGATCGCGGCGTTCGTGATTGTGGTGGCCGGCATCCGCGAAGCTTCGACGATTCTCGTTCCCTTCCTGACGGCCGTCTTTGTGACGATTGTCAGCACCCCGATGGCGATCTGGATGAACCGGAAAGGCGTCCCCATGCCGGTGGCGTTGGGTCTCGTCATCTTTCTTCTGATGGCCTTGGCGGTATTGGGTGTGGGCGTGATTGGCAAGTCGGTCAACGATCTCACCAAGAATCTGGTGAACTACCAGACCATAGCCTCGGCGCACATCGAGAACCTGACCATCTGGCTTCAGGGCCGCGGACTGCAGATTGAAGACAGCAGGCCGATCAAGGACCTGCTGGATCCGGCGGCGGCGATGGGCTGGGTCGGCAACACCCTTGGCGCGCTGACGGCGGTGATGAGCCAGGCGTTCATCATTCTGCTGCTCGCCATCTTCATGCTGTTGGAGGCGGCGATCCTTCCGGAGAAAGTGAAGCGGCTGCCGGGAATGAACGATGCGGGTTGGGGACGCCTGGGCCGGATCGTGGACGACGTCCGGTTCTACATGGGCATCAAGACCATCATGAGTCTGCTGACCGGGCTCGGCGTGGGCATCTGGTGCGCCATCCTCAAGATTGATTTCCCGATTCTCCTGGGGCTGCTGGCCTTCATGCTGAATTATGTGCCGAATGTCGGCTCCATTCTTGCGGCCGTGCCCGGGGTTACCCTGGCCTTGTTCCAATTCAACGCGGGAACGGCCGCGATGACAGGCGTGGGTTATCTCGCCATCAACGTTTCGGTCAGCAACTTCCTGGAGCCTCGTCTGCTCGGCAAGAGCCTGGGCATGTCGCCGTTGATCATCGTGGTGTCCATGTTCTTCTGGGGCTGGGCCCTCGGACCGATCGGCATGCTGTTGGCCGTGCCCCTGACGATGACCACCAAGATCGCGATGGAGAGCGGCCGCAGCACCCAGTGGATCGCCATGATGATGGCGCACGGCGCCGAGGTGAAGGCCGCGGAGCCGGCCAAGGATCTTCTGGCAGCCGAAAGCGACGCGTCTCAGGAAGCCTCCCGGGAATCCAGCGAATCCCTGCCCGCAGACGCGGTGGCCCAGGCAGGAAAGTAACCGGACCCGCAGTTTCCCACGGGCCTCATTCTTCCTCTTCCCAACGCATCGCCCGATTCAGAGCCTTTTTCCAACCGGCGATCAAACGGCGCCGGTGGTCGGCTTTCATGGCGGGCTTGAAAGTCTTTTCCGCCTGCCATTGACGCGCAATCTCGGCCCGATTTTCCCAGAAGCCCACCGCCAGCCCCGCCAGGTAGGCGGCCCCAAGCGCGGTGGTTTCCTGGATTCTCGACCGCACGACCGGAACCCGGAGAAGATCGGCCTGGAATTGCATGAGCAGGTCGTTGGCGCAGGCTCCCCCGTCGACGCGAAGCTCCTTGAGGTTGATGCCGGCGTCGGCGCGCATGGCCTCCAGAACATCATGAACCTGGAAGGCGATGCTCTCCAAAGCGGCCCGCGCGATGTGGCCCGAGGTCGACCCGCGTGTCAGGCCATGTATCATGCCGCGCGCATAAGGATCCCAGTGGGGGGCGCCCAGTCCGGCGAATGCCGGCGCCAGGCACACTCCGCCGTTGTCCTCCACGCTTGCCGCCAGCGCCTCCACATCGGAAGATTTCTTGATGATTCCGAGACCGTCCCTCAGCCACTGCACCACGGCTCCGGCAATGAATATGCTGCCCTCCAGGGCGTACTCGGTCCGATCGCCGATCTTCCACGCCACCGTGGTCAGCAGGTTGTTCCGGGAAACGACCGGCTTGTCCCCGGTGTTCATCAGCATGAAGCAACCCGTGCCATACGTGTTCTTGGCCATGCCCGGCTTCGCGCAAACCTGACCGAACAAGGCGGCGTGCTGATCTCCCGCGACGCCCGCAATGGGAATGCTGCCGCCCAACAGTCTGGTCTCACCCAGGACCTCGCTGGACGAACGGATCTCCGGCAAGAGCGATTCCGGAACATCGAGAATCTCCAACAGCTTCGGATCCCAGCGGCCCGTCTTGATGTTGCAGAGCATCGTGCGGGAGGCGTTGGTCGCATCGGTGACATGAACCCGTCCCTCGGTCAGTTTCCAGATCAGCCAGGTGTCGATCGTGCCAAACGCAAGGCGGCCGCGCCGGGCAAGGGCGCGGGCCCATTTGACGTGCTGGAGGATCCATCGGAGCTTGGTTCCGGAGAAGTAGGCGTCCACGACCAAGCCGGTCCGGCGACGAATCGTTCCGACGAGTTTGTCCGCCTTGAGCTGATTGCACATTCCCGCCGTGCGACGGTCCTGCCAGACGATCGCGTTGCCGACCGGCTTTCCGGTTTGGCGATCCCAGACGAGGGTCGTCTCGCGCTGGTTCGTGATGCCAATGCCCGCGACCTCGACCGCCTTCGCGCCGGCCAGCCGAATCGCCTTGCGGGCCACGGCAAGCTGGGTGGACCAGATCGCCTCGGGATCATGCTCAACCCACCCCGGCTTGGGAAACAGCTGCGGGAACTCCTTCTGCGCGACGGCGACAATCGCTCCGGATCGATCAAACAGGATGGCGCGCGAACTGGTCGTCCCCTGATCGAGGGCGAGAATATACTCCTTCGTGGATGACTCCTTCACGAGACGGGAGCCTATCGAAGGGGCGGGTCGCCCGCAAGCCGGCGCTCCGGCCTTTGGCAATGGACGCGACGCAGGTCATGCTTTTTTGCGCGTTCGCATCCGCCGCCGTTCTTCGGGTCGCTCATTGAGTGCTTGAAATGTGACGCCGTCAGCCGGGTTCCGACACGACCGCGCCCCCTTTCACATCGTCCCTTCACGGTTTCAGCCGGACCCGATTGCCTGAGTTGTATGAGCGCAACGAAAAACCGGCGGATGACTTCCGTCATCCGCCGGTAAAGGGCAAATTGCCGGGATGGCCCGGGCCGCGGCTCGATCAAGCGGCGTGCGGCAAGCGGTCCCGATATTCGGTCGGGGAACGGCCAAGCACCTTTTTGAAGACACGGTTGAAGTGCGTCAGGGATTGGAAGCCGACCTCGAAGGCGATCTCGCTGACCCGCAGGTTGGGGTTGAGCAGAAGGTTCTTTGCCTTCTCGATACGGATTCGGGAGACGTACTCCGTGAAGTTGAGTCCGGTCGCTTTCTTGAACATCTTGCAGAAATAGAACGAGCTGGCATGGACCGCCTTGGCGACCCGGCCCAGCGAGAGCTCCTCCTGATAATGCTCGCGGATGTAGTCCTTGGCCCGGGCGATCATGGGCGGCTCCTGCTTGGCCTGCTGAACCAGGATCTGGTTGCTCACAATCGAAAGGTGCTCCGCAAACTGCTTGAGAAGCGTGATGATGGCCTCGTGTTTCTCCTTCGGAACGACGGAGGTTTCGAAGTAGGCGTTGCGGATCTCCGGCGAGTCGGCATCCATGCCCCACTCGCTCATCCTGTCGCGAATCTTTTCAAAGTCCGCCTCCGTGCGCTCCTTGAGAAACACCTGACCGGTATGGAGGAAGCCGACCAACTCGTCGCCCATCCGAATCGGCGCCGCCGTGTCGCACATGCCGGCCGGGCAGATGGCTGAGTGGGGTTGTCCGTCGCGATGGGAGGTGAGTTCCCCCAGAGTCTGCAAGCAGGCAGAGCAGGACTTGCTCTTCTCCGCCATGTGAGAACAGAAACCGTTTTCACAGCTCCGCTCGCGGTGGGGCAACTGCCACGTTTCCACGGGCGTCAGCCGCAACGGCATACCGGTCGTCTCCGTGAACGCCTCCTCATACTGCTGATACAAATCGGACTGGGCCAACGATTCGATGAAAGCCTTGTTGGACCGGGCGTCCGGGATCCGGATCTCGTCCTGACGTTCTTCCTCCGCCGTGGACAAATTGTGGGTGGGTTTGTTCTGAATTGTGTCTGCAACCATTGCTGTCATGAGAACAATTTAGGTTCACACCAAAATTGCCACAATCGGGCCACCCCTTAACATATATTGGCATTATGGCTTAGCCTCACTAAGGGAATCCCTTAGTCGAACCGTGTTGTCCTTGAAGCAAGATCGCGGAAGGGAACCCTGATTATGACGGGGTTTCGCCATTTGAGCCAAATGAGGGTCAGGGCCAGAAGAGGAGAATGGCGACACCGCCGAGGAATGCCGCTCCAAAGGCGATGGCAAGCCGGGCGCGAAGCTTGGGGGAACCCAACATGGCGACCACCCCAAATTTGAAGACCAGATTCGACAAGGCGCCGATCAGGATCATCCTCCAGCCCATATCGACATCCAGGTTGCCCTTCTTGATCATCTGGGCGGTTGACAGGGTAATGGCGTCCATGTCCGTAAGGCCCGACAAGGCAGCCACCACGTACAGCCCCACGTCGCCAAAATGTTCTTTCACGGCCGCGACGGCAAAAAGCACGCCGGCATAGAGCAGGCCGAAAATCACGGCGGCTTTGATCTCCGCGGGATCTTCGTCGACGGGCGGCGGCTTGAACTCACCCGCTTCCACGTGATGAGCGAGGGCGGAAATCAGGATCATGACGGCCATCATCGCCAGCAAGGGCGGGCTCACCGTGGCGAGAATTCCCGGCGCCACGACAGCAATCTCAACCAATACCCGGCCAAACACGATGGTGGACGCGATCAACAGGACCACGGCGGCCATGCCTGCAATGTCGGCGGACCGACGCGAGCGTCGGGCATAACTGACCGTGGTGGCCGTGCTGGAGATCAGACCGCCCAGAACGCCGCAGATGATCGCTCCGGCGCTTGCTCCCCAGAACTTGAAACCGATGTAGCCGCCCAGGCTGATGCCCACAATCAGGGCCACCATGAGCCAGATCTCGAAAGGATTGATGACGCCGTAGGGATCGTAACTTTCATTGGGCAGCAAGGGGAGGATCACCAGCGCAATCAAGGCAAGTTGAATGATTCCGCGAAACTCCGCCTCGCCCAGGCGCTGAACGAAGTTGTGCAACGGCCGTTTCCACTGCAACAACGCGGCCGTGCCGCCGCCTCCCACGACCGCAACCAGCGTATGCCCCAGCCCTGCTGCGGCTCCAACGGAATACATCACCATTCCCGCCATCAGGGTGGTCAAGCCGGGTTCCGCGCCATTCTCCGCACAGCGAAGGCGGTAGCGGGTGACCAGGATCGCCGCCACGGCCGCCAGCCCGAACGCCAGCAGCCAACCGCCGGTCTGGGCGTTGATCGCGGCATTGATCGCGCCGAAGACAGTGATCAGGGTAAAGGTGCGAATGCCGGCCACGTGCCGGGCCGACCACTCCCGCTGAAAACCAACCAACAGGCCCAAGCCCAACGCGACCGCCAGCGACTGAAGAATCATCCGGTCCATCTCTGCTTCCTTTCCCTCATGTCCAATATCGCACAAGGATCCCGGAACGACACATCCATTCTTGCCGCCAGGCTTGCGTCCCTTGCGAAATGGAGACGTCGGTGCAAGAAGCTGCCGCTCCTTGACAAACGGGGTGAAGCGCATCCGCCAGTCCGGCGTTTCAATGACCTTGGCGGCAGAAGAGATGCAGCCCGAAGCAACGCAACTGGAAAGGATCAACATGAAAGCGCAACATGCCAGCCTGACGGCGAAGCCAAAGAAGCGGCGGATCACCTTCAAGCTGAAAGGAACGGGAGCGCGCGCCGTCTTCCTGGCCGGCTCATTCAACGGCTGGGACCCGACCATGACCGAAATGAGGCCGGTGAACGGCAAGAATGAATGGCGACGCCAGGTTCACCTCGAGCCGGGCCTGCACGAGTACCTGTTCGTCGTCGACGGGAAGTGGACGCCCGATCCCGAGGCGGACAGACACGCGCCCAACCCCTTCGGCGGAACGAACTCCGTCAGGGAAGTCTGAACGCGCCGCCGTTCAAAAGACCTCGGCGCGCAGACCCGCCACGCTACGCACGCGGCGCGCGATGCCGGAAAGCGTCTTCAGTGGGAGATGACTGTTCTCCGGGCGCGCCGAGGGACGCGTCGCGGAGCAGATCTGAACGAGCGGGATGTCCGCGCCCGCGTCCTTCAGTTCCTTGAGTCGCGCCGCGTAGTCCTCGATCTCGCCCTCGGAGGGCCCGACTCCCCGAATCGCTGGAAACAGGTTCTGTACAATCACCGGTCGCCGCCGCGCCAAGTCGAGAATATTCTTCAGGCTGCGCTCCAGATTGGCTTCGCCGCCGTTGACTTGGTCGAGGCGCTCCTGCGTTCCTCCATCGAGCTTGGCCCAGATCTCGTCCTGCGAATTGAACCGCCGCAAGCCCTGCCGGGTTTCCGCCCGATCGAGTCCGGATGCGTTGGTGATGAGGACGAGCTTGAAGAAGGGGTGCCTGCCCCGGGCCCGCAGATGCACCAGCGCATCCACGGCTTCTTCGAACTGCGGGGCCAGTGTCGGCTCTCCGTCGCCGCTAATCGCGACATGGAGCGGTCGGCCGGAATCCTCCTCCGGTTCGCCGAAGGCGGCGGCGGGCAGATGTTCCGCCAACTCCGCCATCAGCCGGTCGACATCCTCAACCATGGCGTCGATATCGCATTCCGCCCGGGCGGCGGTGGCGTCGCGATTCACCTCGCAGTAGGCGCAATCGAAGTTGCAGGCGCGATCGGGATTCAGGTTCACCCCAATCAACAGGCCGCCGGCGCGAGAGGAAACGACCGTATAGACCAGCCGCCGCGCGCGATACTGTCTGGGCTGGCTGAAAGCCGTCTGGATCAGCCTGAGATCCTTCTCGACGGCCACCGGTTCCACGGGTTCGCTGATCACCGGGGCCTCCTATTCCTTGACGAAATCGCGCTCACGGTCCCGGACAACCAGAACGGGGCAGGGCGCATGGCGCACAATGTTCTCCGCGTTGCTGCCCAAGAGCATCCGCTTGAGCCCCGTGTTGCCATGCGTGGAGACGACGATCAGATCCATCTCCCGTTCGCGGGCAACTTCCGCGATGGTCTGCGCGGTCGGTCCGACCCGCACCTCGCGAATCACGTTGTCCGCGGAGCCGATCTCGCGCTCCGCAAGCTCCTTCAGGGATTCCTCGGATCCCTCGACCACCTGCTCGGTGATCGCGGGAAGGTCCACGGCCGCGTAACCGGCGCCGAAGCAGCCGGTATTCACGACATGCAGCAGATCCACCTCCGCATTGAACGGCTTGCCCAGAGTCAACGCATAGCGCAGGGCCTTGAGCGCCTCCTCCGAGAAATCCGTCGGGGCCAGGATCTTCTTCAGCGAGAACGAACGCGGGTCGGCGCCTTCCTTGTCCTCGACAAACTCATGTTCCTTGTCCCGGACAACCAACACCGGGCAGGGCGCGTGACGCACCAGTTTCTCCGCCGTGCTGCCGAGCAGGGCATGACGAACGACCCGGTCCGAGTGCGTGGAAACGACCATCAAATCCGCTTCAGACGCGCGGGCCACTTCTTCAATCAAGTCCACCGTTTTCCCGGCGTGGACATAATGTGAACGTTTTGTCTCCGGCTCCAGCTCCTCCTGCACGAGTGTCTTCAACTGTTCGCCGGCCTCCGCGACGACCGACTCCTCCAGTTTCTCGCCGACCACCGGACCCAACCGCATGGCCGCGTGATTCAAGTCGCCGAAATCGACCACGTGAGCCAGGACCAGGGAGGCGTCCGATCCACCCGCCAAGGCTTGCGCATAGCGCAAGGCGTTCCGCGAACCTTCAGAGAAATCGATCGGGGTGAGAATCTCGCGGATCTCCACCGCCGGTTTCGCGACGCCTTCCGTCCCATTTGTTTCCGCCGTTTCCATGAACCCAAGCTAGGAGCGACGACGACGGCGAGCTAACCGGGGATTGCCGGGAGGCGGCTTGTTCTTGGCCCGGTTCGAACAAGAAACGGGGAGGCGAAGACACAAAAA
>Ga0181594_10001117_pt1 | contig 25168 bp, 25 predicted proteins | sample 071ome_18_FD_145603 | JGI IMG/M metagenome (GOLD analysis project Ga0181594, IMG submission 145603) | Coastal salt marsh microbial communities from the Groves Creek Marsh, Skidaway Island, Georgia - 071413BT metaG (spades assembly) | ecosystem: Environmental > Aquatic > Marine > Intertidal zone... | reverse complement strand
ATGCCTAAAAGGAGACGTGTGCTCATGAATCCACAGATAGTGAATCAGCTTCCAGTCCTTTTCATCCATCTCCTTTGAGCGCTTGCCAAGGCTCACGCGCGCCGCATTGACCACGCTCAGGGGGTCACCCATCACGTCAACCAATGTCACGCCACCTCCACCTGTTGATTTATGATTCTCCATCATGTAAGCCTCTCATGTGTTAAGGGACCGAGGGCTTGAGGGTGGCCATATTGCCTCCTCTCTGCTCCTCACTAACCCCATTGATGGAGAGACTATGAACCATATCATTTTGATTGGCAACGTTGGCAGGGACCCAGAGGCGCGCGGGGCTGATGGTGGAATAGCTAAGTTTAGCTTGGCTGTGGACTCACGAAAGAAGGGCGGGGAAAAGGACACCCAATGGTTTAATTGTGTGGCCTTCAGGCGCACCGCTGAGGCTATCCTCAACCATGTGAAGAAGGGTGACACGCTCGCCATCACAGGCAAGCTCAAGACCAACACATGGGAAAAGAATGGCGTTAAACAGCTAGACGTTGACGTGGTGGTCGACACTTGGCAATTTGTCAGCTCTAAGCAATCGAGCGAGCGCAACGCCATAAGCAACCAAGGACCAGCCACCTGGTCACCTGATGGGAGCTCATGGCCTTGAATTGATGGAGCTCCCTAGGGGAGAGGACTAACTTGATGGATGAGATTGAAAGACAGAGATTGATGGGTGACCGCCTAGTAGCCATGCGTGACTATTTGGTCAGCTTTGTAGAGCGCAACTACAACCTTGAGATATGGGACGCTGAAGAGGTCTACTCTGAGACTTGCATCTATATGTTAGATCGAGGCTATCAGCTCATCAGGCTTGATAAGGACTTCGACGCAGCCATCATGAGCACAATGAAGCGGCGCGCTCTAAATCACCTCAGAGGCTCAAAGCACAGAGGCAACCTACAGACCACCGCCTTGGCTCACATCAATGAGCGCTCAACACTATGGAGCGACAGGCGCAACCAAGAGGCTGAGTGGATTCACGAGATGGACAAAGCTCACCTCATGGGCCTAGCCAAGAGCCCACTTGAGACTGTGGCCATGAATCACCTGTTGAATCACTCTAATCTCAGGATAAGGGACACAGCCAGAGAGCATGGTATAAATTACAACACCATCCACGCTGGGATGAGGCGAATGAGAGCAAAGCTCAGGGACTACCTAGATGAGTAAAACAGCAGATGATCTGAAGGGTTTAGCGGCGCGTGAGGCGGGTGACGTTGAGGCTCTTAATAAGGAGACACGGAACATTAACGCGCGCGCGCATGAGGACCCTAGATTCATAGAGCTCATTGAGCGCCTTAGAGATGGTCAATCAATCAGAGGCGCCTGTGGCTCATCTCGCTTCCCAATATCATCACTCTATGAGTGGATGGATAAGGAGCCAGAGATCAGGAGCCTTGTAGAGGAAGCTAAGAATGAGGGCCTTGGGACCATGGAGGTCCACATGATGCAGGCTATCTCACAGAGTGATGATAAGGATTGGCGCGCCATCTCTTGGATGATGGCTCGCCGATTCCCTCAGGAGTATGGTGATAAGAAGGAAGTAGAGATCACAGCTAAGAAGGCTGATGGGATTCCTGAGGTCATCGCTATGATTGAGCAGACTAATGAGATCATAGACTCAGACGAAGATTAAAGCTCACACCCTTCCCCATGCTTCACATGTCCACACCTTCAAGGAGCTCCACATGGGGAAGGCTACAAGCAGCCAAGGACAGATATGACACACCACCCTCTTAAAATCAACCGCCCTGTCTTAGCCCCAGCTTGGACTGAGCAGGACATGAAAACAGCCACCACGCGAATCCATAACAGGTTTCAGGGCTTACTCATCAGCATCATTGAGAGCGCGCGGTGGGGTAACTTCCATGAAACACCTCACCCGCTTGAGGCTCATCACCCTCAATGGCCTGACCCTGGTAAGTATTGCGACCTCATCTTAGCCAAGCGTGACGCTGAGGTGGTGGCGGCGCTCGAGGTCAAGACCCGCTACGTCAAGCTTGAGGACGTCTCAAAGCCCTATGACGTCATGGGTCAGGTCTTAGAGGGGATGGGCTCACGCCTCCTTGAGCTCCAACAGGCAGCTCAAAGCGCTGACGCCCTGTGGGTGGTAGCCCTTGGCATCTATCGAGCGCCACCACAGAGCACTACTCTCCACCACTCTCAGCCCTTTAGCGTGTTCATGGTATGGGGAAGGGACACAGGAGGGATGCACACCCCTATGGGGCGCGGGTTCTGGAGTTCCTTGGCTGAGCTCGACCGCGCGATGTCAGGCATGGTCAACCCCTATGACTTCTTCAGCGTGGTGAGCTTACCTAAGAAGGTCAGCCAGCCTCAGCCTGTCACCCCTCCTCAGCCCGCTCTCCCTCCTCAGGTTGAGATGACCAGCGGTCAGCTTATCGAGCTCATCAGGACATCAGGGCTCACCAAAGCTCAGAAGGCTGTGCTCAACTGTGTGCTTGAGTGGCCTTATGAGCCAACCACTTTCCTCAGTCAGATTGAGCCTTGGCTTGAGGAGGGTGTGGGCATGACCACAGTCAGGTGTGCTCTGAGGGAGCTGGCAGAGCTTGGCGTGATAAGGGGCTACACCAAGCGAGCGCATAAGCTAAAGCTCAGAATCAACCAAGCCGAGCTGATTAAGTTAATTGAAGAGAGCTAGGAGCTCCCATGAGTGAGGAAGCATCCAAAGACTTTATCCTCAATGACCTCCAACGTGAGATCATCAGGGGAATCAGGCGTAAGGATAAGATCATCGCGGCGCGCTGTGGATGGGGCTCAGGTAAGACGAGCTCCTTGATTTTCGCCCTGTGGTTTGTGGCTAAGATTCGACCAGGGACCACCTCCCTCCTCATCACAGACACCACGCCACGCTATAACTCTGTGCTAATGCCTGAGATCGAAAAGTGGCTAGCTCCAAGAGGGTGGACCTACAACCACACCCTTCACAAATGGACTGACAACCACACAGGCTCAGCGGTCCTCTGTCGCTCCTACTATCGACCAGGGACAAGGGACGCCTCACATAATCCCCTTGAGGGAATCAATGTCACCTCAGGCGTGGCGCTCATTGATGAGTGTCAGACCCTTGGCGCTGAGGTAGCTCATAAGGCTTTGGGGCGCTTGAGGTCAGGGCCAACACCCACCCTCATCTTGGTAGGCCTGCCTGTGGCTGACGCTTGGTGGTGTCAGATGGCTGAGTCAGCTGGCATCCATCCCCTCCTCTTCACCTCCTATGTAAACCAAAACAACCTCAGCGCTGAGTGGTTTGAAGCTACCAAGCTTCTCCCTGAGGATGAGCGTGAGGCCATGGTGATGAATAAGCCTAAGCCTCCCTCAGGCTTGGTCTATCAAGAGTTCGACAGCTCACGTCATGTGATAGATGACTTCACCTATCGTGAGGAGATGACCGCGCGCGTGGCTATAGATTGGGGCTTCAGAAAGCCAAGCGTTCTGATCATTGTGTTTGATGAGGAGCGTGAGGCGTCAATCATCGCTCATGAGATCAACCCACAGGAGGTCACCATAGCTCAGCTGTGTGAGATGATTCTTAGGGTGGCGTGGCCTCGCTCAGATAAAGCCTCAGCCCCTGGGCCACGGATATGGCTTGATAGTGGAGTGGCTGACAAAGCAGGCAAGGCTAGATCAGACCACACAGGGCGCTCAGCCTTCCGTGAGATGTCAAAGGAGGTGGGAGCGGGTGGCCTTGGAATGACTCTGAGACACACCACAGACCCTGTGAGGGTGGACATCCTCAATGGGGTCCAACGACTCAAGCGCGCCTTTGCTCGCAACCGCTACCTCATCACCAAGGAGGTCTGGGACAAGGGCGAGCGCGCTATAGGTAACAGTTTAAGGAAGGCGCTCCTCAGCTATGCGTGGGATTCTAAAGAGCAACCTAAGAAGGATGGGCGTGAGGACCCTCTTGACGCTCTGCGTTATGATTGCATCTTCCATTATTGGGCTGACGCTGTGCAGCGCTCAGCGTATACTCCAAGGCGCCGACCTAGCAGAGATAGAAAGGTTGGCATCTCTACCAACTCAAGGAGCTTCTAATGGCTGACCCTACCGCCCTTCCACCTAGCCTCATTGAGAAGGTCTTAGACCCCAGCAACCTTGTGGCTGTTGTTACTGTGGGCCTCATGTATATGCTTTGGACGTTCGTCAACAAGCGCTTTGACCTCGAGCGCCAAGAGCAGGAGGACATCATTGGGAGATTGGATGACTACCATGATGAGCTCCTCAAACTTGAGGGCCAAGTTGAGGCTCTTAGAAAGCAGATCAACAATGGCTGAGCATCCATGCTTAGAGCCAGAAGATCACGTCCTATACCACACTGACCTCCTCAGTAGAGTAGACCTGACAGCTGATGAGGAGCTCAGCGCCGTTGATCATCCATCTCACTACCACGCTCAGAGTGGAGTAGAGGTCATTGACGCTGTGGAGGCTTGGGGTCTTGGCTTCTGTTTGGGTAACGTGGTCAAGTATGTGGCGCGCGCTGGCCATAAGGGTGATGCGCGTGAGGACTTGCAGAAGGCGCTGTGGTACCTGACTAGGGAGCTCAGCCGATATGAGGACAAATAGGAAGTGACTTCCTATTTAGAGAAATATATTTACTGTGAGCGGTGTTTCACTTGGGTAGAGACTGACAAGCCCCACCTCTACATGGGGCGATACAAGGCCACATGCACAGACCAAGGTGAGATTGACTTGAGCATCTTTAAAGCTCAAGGTGCATGGCCACAGACAAGGCTTGACAACTCAGCGCTTTATGCTGACACTAAAGCTGACGTGATGGAGAAGCTCGACGATTGATGGAGGATAGAACCGCCTGACATCTCAGAGGCTTCATGAGAAAGCTAGACTACCAAGCTGACCAAGAGGAAGCGCCTCGCCATATGCGAGCGCTCCACCCTCGCTTTTCTGTGAGAGGTATCACAGGAACACAGCTCAGTGGTGGGATGATCTCAGGCTATGAGCGCAACGCCTCACTCACAGGGCTCAATTGGGTGAGGGAGGCTGAGGATATGCTGAGGACTGACCCTGTGGTCAGGCGCTCATGGCATATGCTACGCCAAACTCTCCTCAGTGCAACCTGGCGCTTTGAGTCTGCCATGGAAGGTGACGCTGTCTGTGATGAGCTCGCCCGCTTTGGTAATGAGGCGTTTGGGCTTGATGGCTACGCTGGGCAGATGAGCCAAAGCTTTGAGGAACAGCTCAGCTATCTCCTTGAGTTTGTCCCCCTTGGTTATCGCTACGCTGAGGAGGTCTACAAGGTTGGACCTGACTATGAGGGCAAGGTCAAAGTCTGGCTTGACCTCTACGCTGACCGTGAGCCAAGCGCTCACTTGAGGTGGTTGAGCCGTGACAACCAACAGCTTGACGGAGTGCTTCAGCATGTGGTGGGCGTGGGTAAGGTTCCTGAGCCTATCCCAGCTAACAAGCTCCTTCTCCTCACCCTCAACCGTACAGGCTCTAACTTTGAGGGCTCTGGTATGTTGCGCCCTGTGTGGTGGTGGTGGCGTACCAAACAGAAGGTGTCAAACCTCATGTGTGTTGGCGTCGACCGCTGGGCGGTCCCCACACCAAGAGTCAAGGTGGACAGGTCGGTGGCGGAGCTCCAAGGCCTGACTGACTCAGACATCAACGCCATGATTGATGAGGCAGAGGCTCAAGCTCAGGCGTTCCTTGCAGCTGAGCAGAGCTACCTCATTGATAACCCTGTGGTGAGCTTTGACCAATACGCCGCCACGCCTAACCTATATGCTCAGGGTCCATTGGACATCATCCGTGAGTGTGACAACCAAATCAGCCAAGCCTTCCTGGCTCAGTTCGCCAACCTAGGCATAACTGACACAGGAGCGCGCTCAGTGGGTGAGGTGCATCTAAGTGTATTCAGGCGAGCTGCTATCAATCTCTGTGATGTTGTGGCCTCTGCTATTAGCGGCGTGGACCGTCGTGGTGGTGGAACCATAGGAAGGTTGATTCGATGGAATTATGGACCTGTAGACCCCTCCAAGCTTCCAAGGCTAGTCCACACAGGACTAGACACAGACGACTTGGCAGAGTCTTTAGCCATGCTTCCACAGCTAGTCACCTCAGGGCTTCTCACGCCCGACAACGAACTAGAGCGCGCCATAAGGGAGCGTCTAGGAGCTGGCGATCTACCAGAGGAAGCACAGCGATCTGCGCTAGAGAGAACCGTCAGCGCCGCTAGCTCAGGTGGTGGCGTGGCTGCGCTCGCTGAGGCCGCCATTAGGAGGCGTAAGCATGGCTAGGACCAAAGCCCAAACGCCAGCGCCTAAGCGTGATCAGATCAAAGGCTCTAAGACCAACCCTAAGGGCTCAGCCTCAGGCAAGCGTGGCGGGATTGAGATCAGTGAGAGCGTGGCGCGCGCGCTTCAGGGCATGGTGGACAAGCACAATGACCGCTACAAAGCCAAGTCTAAAAAGGTTGACCTAGGCTCACTCAAAGCTGTGTTCAGGCGTGGCGCGGGTGCTTTTAGTGTTAGCCATCGCCCAGGGATGACTAGGAATCAATGGGCATATGGCAGGGTCAAAGCCTTCCTCAAGCTAGTGGGTACAGGTCAACGCAAGGAAGCTTACACAGGTGACCTTGACTTACTACCTGGTGGCCACCCTCAAAAGACTGAGGCTAAGGCTGAGCTCATGGCACCTCAGAAGTATAGTCACATTGACTTCAAGCCACCTGAGGGAGCTAAGAAGGCAGCTGAGCGCGCGCTTAGGAGGCGAGCACAGAAGCCACAGAGCCAAAGGGGGATGACCCCTGTAGGCATAGCCCGCGCTCGTGACCTCATAGCAGGTAAGAACCTCAGCCCTGAAACAGTCAGGCGCATGCTGGCTTACTTCACCCGCCATGAGATCGACAAGGAGGGCTCTACTTGGGAGAGCTATGGCAAGGGGCGCCAAGCGTGGGACGGATGGGGTGGAGACGCTGGCTATTCATGGGCGCGAAAGGTGGTGAACCAAATGAACGCCGCAGATAAGAAAGCAACCTTGAGGGCTTATGGCGAGGCTGTACAGCTTAGCGCTGTTCCCTCTTATGATGTCCCTGAGGGTCTGACCATTGGTAAGCCCTTTAAGACCTTGGCGCTGGGTCAAGTGAGCTCACGGATGAGTGGTGAGTCCATTGGCGCTCCAATCTCTAAGGAGCTCCTTGAGGAGATGGTCAGGGTCTATCGTGAGCGCCGTGACGCTGACCCTGTCATCATTGATTGGCAACATGCCACCTCACCCTTCCAAGGTGGGACGCCCGCGCCACCTGAGAGCGGGAACGCCCTTGGGATGATCGTTGAGCTCGAGCTCAGAGAAGATGGGCTCTACGCCATCCCCGCTTATAATGAGCGCGGTTTAAAGGTAGTTCAAGATGCTGGTGGAGTTCTTTGGAGCTCCCCCGAATACCTACATGGTGAAATCTTCACTCGTGATGGTGGTGAGAAGGTGGGTGACGCCCAGCTCCTCGCTGTCACCCTAACCCCCCGCCCTGCTCAGTCTCATTCAAAGATTGATCGGGTCACTTTAAGCGAACAGGAGCAACTAATGGACTTTGAAAACATGTCCGTAGATGAGCTCAAGGCCGCGCTCGCCGCTAAGGACGCGATGGTCAAAGAGCTAGAGCAGAAAATGAAAGACCTCACAGAGGAGGCTGAGGCTTCCCTAGCTGGCGAGTATGAGTCTGAGGAGATGGCTGAGAAGCCCTCTGAGGATGACAAGCCTGAGGAGATGGCTGAGAAGTCTGAGGACGACAAGGCCAAGAAGATGAGCGAGCCAGCCACGCTCTCTGAGAAGGCTGAGCCAAACCTCCTCGCTGAGGTCATGGCGCTACGCGCTCAGAACACCAAACTCTCAGAGCGCCTTGAGGTCATCGAGGCTGAGAAGCGTGACGTTGAGCGCCGTGAGGCTGTCAGCGCCCTTCTCCGTGAGGGCAAGGTCAGCCCAGCTGAGGAAGGTGCAGCTCAGCGCGCTTGGGACGTCCGTGAGACCATGCCTGAGTTTTGGACCATGTTCAGCGAGCGCCCAGCTTCAAGCGCAGTCCCTCTCAATGAGATTGGCCATGGCGCATCAGGTGAGGAGCTCAACAAGGCCACCCTCGCTGAGAAGGTCAAGGCGCTCGCTACTGAGAAGGGGCTCAACTTCTCAGAGGCTCTCAACTTGTTCCGTGAGCAAAACCCCGATCAATACAACTCTGTGTTCAGCTAAGGAGTTATCACTATGAACCAGATCATTAAGTCCTTTATCTGTGCCTCAGCTGTCACAGAGTTCGCGCTTGTCGCGATTGACAGCGCTGGCAAGGTCGCAATTGCAACCGACCCAACCGCCAACACTATCATTGGCGTGGCTCAGCGTGGCGCTGAGGCAGGTGACCCTGTTGACGTTGTCATCTTTGGTGAGACTCGTGTCATCGCCAATGGCAGCCTCACCCTCACCTCCAACACTGTCCTCTCTGTCACCACTGATGGTGAGGTTCAGGCCGCTGTGTCAACCCACTATCCTGTGGGCTTCACGCTCCCCAACATCAACCAGACCAGCGCCTCAGCTAATGAGCAGATCATCATTTGCTTCCAGCGTGGCCTTGCACCGCTCGCTTAATTAGGAGGTGATCTAAATGGCTTCTTCATATCGTAATATCCACCCTGTTGACGAGATTCTCTCTAGCCTGGTTGCTGAGGCGGTCCCTTCAGACAGCCAACTCATCGCTGATAAGGTCTGTGAGAACGTCAAGGTTCCACAGCGCTCAGGAACTCTGCTCCTTGAGAACAGCCGCAACTTCATGGGCGCGGGTGCAGGGCTTGACCTCGAGCGAGCTCCTGGTGCTTCACGCTCACGCATTGGTGGCTTTGATCGCTCAAGCCTCACCTACAAGTGTGACATCTACAGCGCCGAGGACTCCATCGCGATGGAGGACATTGTTGATTCTCAGTACCCAGGTTCTGAGGAGGCGCGCATTGTCAAGAAGGTCGCGCGCGTCATGAAGCTCGCTAAAGAGAAGCGCGCCGCTGACGTCCTCTTTGACGGCTCCAACTTCAACACCGCAACCTCAACCGCTCAGTTCGGTGGCAAGTTTGACGTTGCAGGTGCTGAGCCTCTGAGCTACCTCCATCAGCTCAAGGACACAGTCTTTGAGAACGCTCACGGCCTCAACGCTGACACACTCGTCTTGGGTCGTGAGGTCTTCCGTAGCCTTGCTCGCTCAGGTGAGCTTCGTGGCTACTTTGGTGACAGCTCACAGGGTGTGGCTGGCGGTGGCTCACTCCTCCTCTCTGATGAGGCTGTGATCTCTGTCCTCCGTGACATCCTTGGTATCCCCAACATTCACGTTGGCGCAGCTCGTCGTGACACCGCTGTACCTGGCGCTGCAAGCTCAGAGAGCTACATCTGGACAGGTGACAGCATCTTCATGGGTATCCTCCACGGCTCAGACAGCATCCAGAGCCGTAATGGTGTTCGCATGATGCCTGTGGCCGCAGTCAACCTTGAGTTCGAGGCGATGAAGGCGGGTCAGTACGACAAGCTTGACCTCACCGCGCGCAACGTTTGGGCTGACATGAGCCACCTCTTCAAGGTCGTTGATGGTGACCTTGGCTTCGTCCTCACGGACTGCCTCTAAGAGGGTGGCGTGGTCTGCTCATGTGGTCGCTCTCATGTAGCATTGGCTGAAGGTCCGAGCGCTGATCAAAAGGCGCTCGATGACCTGAAGGCTCAGCTTCGTGATTTAAAGGGACCATATGGGCAGATCGTCAAAGCGAAGATCAAGAGCCTTGAGGCTCTGATCAAGGCTGAGGACCAATTCAAGCGCGACTTGAAGCGGGCTCAGCGTGAGACGGTGGCCAACCTACAGACCGCCGTTGAGCTCACCTCAGCTGACCAGCTCCTAGCCCTACCAAGGGACCAGCTCCTTGACTTCATACTCAGGAGCGGGATGGGGTTGGCGGTTGAGGACTTTATCACAGCACAAGAAGCAATCACTGAGGTGGCGATTGACACCCTCCAAGTGATTATCTCAGGGGCGAGCGCCTCTGACGTTCCTGACCTTGAAGCCTTGCAGATTGCAACCGCTGATCAGGTCTTTCAAGATGTCATCCTTCCTGACACCCTCACAGCTGTGAGGAGCGCTCTCCAAGGCATGACTGTAAATGTTCCCATGAGCCAAGCCATTGACGCATTGAATCAGCGCCTTGAGCAGAGCACAGGGACACAGCTGACACAGGCTAGGACTCAGCTCAATAACTATGGGCGCACAGTCACAGCTAAAGCGGCTGAAGCGTATGACCTAGACCTCTACCTCTACACAGGCCCGCGCGATGGCATCACCCGCTCCTTCTGTCGCCCCCTTATTAACAAGGTGGTAGATGAGAAGCAGATGAGGAAGCTAGACAATGGGCAGGGCATGCCTGTTAAGATTAGCGGTGGCGGTTATAATTGTAGACACAGCTGGTCACCCATCACAGATACCTTCATGGAAGCGGCGGGGCTTCAGAAGGCCACGGCTCAGGATATAGCCAAAGCAAACGCAGGAGGCGCTAGATGATTAAGACGGTCACAGGTCAAACTAGAGTTTATGAGTGGGTAGCGCCTGGTCCTCTAAGCGGGTCAGCTGTGATGACTGTGGGGAGCTCCACGCCTGTCACCCTCACTCAGACACGCGCCAATGCCACAGTCTCAGCTATCGCCAACGATAGGCGAACGCTCACAGTCAACAGCCAAGCCACAGCGCTCCAAGCTGATCAGCTCAAGGCTTACCTTGTGACTGATGGTGACAGCATCTACAGCGTGACTGTGGTGAGGATGGTGGGGACTACTGCCATTCTTGCTGAGCCTCTACCGCGTGAGGTAGACATGAGTGAGACGGCTGATCTTGTCTTTGGGATGCACTATGGGACCATCCCCTCAGTCATCACCAACACCTCAGGCTATTATCCCATCCAAGTTAGCTATACGCTCGACATGGGACAGCAGACACAGACCAAGCTTGAGAAGGGGCTTCTAAAGGTCACACCACGCCCATTTGATACAGGACTGAGCCATGATGAGCTCGTGGGTCAATTCCCTCAACTCGCTGACATGCTCCCACGCCGTCAAAGCTCATTTGAGACTCAGATTGAGGCGGCATTGGCTGAGGTGGTCTTGGTGGTCCGTGATCATCTCAAGGATGAGCCAGAGGTCACAGAGGATGAGGTCTTTAATGCTGGCTCATTCCTCAACGCTCACGCCTACTGCACAGCGGCGCGGGTGTATGAGATGGTGAATCAACTTGATAACGCCAACCTAATGAGACAGCGCTGTCAGGAGCTCATGGACATCAGCCTCAGGTCATTGGCCTTAGACCGCGATGGTGACAACGTGGTAGATGATACTGAGCTAGATGTGGCTAAGAAGGGAGGGAGCGCGCGCGACCTCAGAGCCTCATGGAGCTCCTACTCCAAGACAGCCTATGACTCAACCTTTGTCCCTACTCGTGGGATGAGGCACTAACATGACCGCCAAGGTCAGGCTCAACCTTCCCACCTCGCTGTGGACTGCTAAGGATAGCGCGCGCTTGGCGCAGAATACCTTGGCGGCCATCAAGCTGAGGACCACTAGGGGGGTGGATGCTAATGGTAGACCCTTTGCGCCTTACTCAACCAACCCCATCTATGTTCCATACAGAGGGGCAAGGCTAAAGCCAAAGGGTGGGAGGGTGTCGCGCTCAGGTCGCTCAGTCTATTATGAGGGTGGTTATAGAGAGTATAAGAGTGAGAGCAGAGAGCACTTTGTGGGCTCGAGCGCCCTAGTGGACCTCACCCTTAGCGGGGCGCTTCTCAATAACCTCATGGTACTTCAGGCCACAGACAGCTTCTTCATCATTGGCCTCACTCAGGAGGTCAGAGGCTATGGCTACAAGGTCAACGCTCAGCGTGAATTCCTTGGTCTATCTCCAAGAGATGTCAATGTGCTAGTCTCAGCGGTACAAGCTGAGATCACAAAGAAGATCAAGAGGGGGAGCAAATGAGCCAAGGCATCTATTCAGCGCTCGATTATCTAGAAGGCCAAATAGAGGCCACCCTCCCCAAGACTGATTCTCACCATGGCTTTGTGAGTATTAACAGCTCAGGGCGTGTGGGACCGCTTGAGGCTCATCAGCACACCACGCGCTTCTTCGAGCTCAGGCTTGAGACGTTCGCTATTGATGATGGTGAGGCTGGCATCAGTGGACGTAGGCGCGCCACAGTTAACCTGAGGGTGCGCTATGATATTGGTGAGCTCCACTTTATGGAGAGGATGATAGCTGAGGACGCCGCCTCACTCATGGTCACCCTCAAAGGCCCACAGTATAATCTCAGCTCTACAGGTATCGTCTCATTGATTCCTGGTGAGCCAACCACAGAGCCAATCCTTGACCCCACCTCTGAGGTCATGGCCTTGGTCTTAACCTTCCCCTTTGACCTGCTTTATTTGGAGGCGCTATGAGCGTGACCCACAGAAGTTTAAGCGTGGCTGTTGAGAGCTCCTTTGGCTCACTCAGCTCAACCACAGGCCTCCCTGATAACAGTGGCCTCTCCTTCACCTCAATCCCATGTGAGCGTGACCCAATCATTGTCTATGGTGACCCTGTGGTCAGCGAGCGCAACGATGCAAGGGATGGTACCTTTGGCTACGCTCCTGAGCCAGACACAGTATGGGCAAGCGGTTCCCGTGTTCGACGTCGCACTGGTCAAGTCACCCTCAGGCTTGACCTCACCACTGTGGGGAGCTCCCTCACCAATTATGAGACTAACTACCTAGGCAAGCTCCTAGCTGGTGGGTTCAAGTCTGCTTACAGCTCCTCAGGGACAGACTCAATCACCGCCATCTCTGACGTCAACACGTTCACACCCACCACAGGCTCAAACTACATCGCAGGTGGCTTGATTGGTGTAGACATCAATGGGCGCGCTGAGTATAGCGCTGTAACTGATACAGACGTGGCGGGTGATGTGACTGTAAGCCCTGCCTTTAGCTCAGGCTTTACAGGGACGCCCACCGCTCAGCTCCTTCAAACATGGTACGCGCCACAGCAGACCACTGAGCTGGGTACAACGCGCTACTCCCTCAGCTTCCGTGTGGATGGGGTCAACTTCCGCTCATACGCTTATGGATGTCGTTTGGAGAGCATGACTCTGAGCCTAGACAATGGGCGTGTTATGGCTGACCTCACCTATCAAGCGGCGCTCATTCAAGATGACCATGCTTCAGCGGTTGGACCTGTCGAGCCAAGTTATAACAGCGGAGCGCCCTGCTTCTTCCGTGGCTCTTATGCTGTCATCTCAAGCGGGTCACCCACCTCCCTGACTGACGCCTCAACAGGTGACACTCTGGGACGTATCGCTCTTGATGTGGATGACTTCACCCTCACAGTCACCAACACCCTCACGCCAAAGGGTCACTCTAACAGCATCCTGGCCATGAGTGACATGGAGGTGACTGATGTTGACGTGGAGCTCACGCTCACCTTGAGCAACGTCAACACCACCATCAATAATGACTTCTTTAATAGAACGCTTCGTCAGGTGTTAGTGGGCTTTGGTCCATTGGCTAATGGTCAGGGTGGAGCCTTCCAAATCCCTGCGGCTTACCTTACTGTGGACCCCTCCAAATATGACCCAAGCGGAAATGACATCGTCAGACAGCAACTCACCTACAAGGCTTCACGCTTTGGCGGTGACATTGATGACAGCTCATATGAGGCTTGGAATAGTCCCTTTAGGCTTGCATTAGGCAAAGGTTAAAACACATGGCGCTCTCTTTCCTCCCAGACTCTGACCTCACCCTTGACGTGGTGGTAACTTGTGACCCTGCTGTGGAGGCTACTCCTGAGCAGGTGAGCGCCTACATTTTGAGCGGTGAACCTTCAGACCTTGGAGGGAGCGAGGGCGCTACTGTGTTCACTCTCAAGGCGCTCTCACCTAGCGACAGGGAGACAGCTGAGGTCAAGGCGGGCGCTTACACCCGCTCTGAGCTTGGGCGTCTCTTATGGCTTGAGGCTCCTGATGAGGAGAGGGCTAAGGCGAGATGGCATCATGAGCTCCAAGAGGATGAGCGTGAGGCGCTCGCTTCATATCAAAGCTATCTCAATAAGGTGTTTGTGGAGATGGTCAAGGTTGCGCTCATCAGCATTGATGGTGAGCCAGCTGAGGGGAAGCTTGATCTGATCAAGCCTGAGGCTCATAGGCTTCAGGTCATCTCTGAGCTAGTGCAACACATTCAACGGATGAGCCTCTTAGGTCAGCGGGGAAAATAGCGCTCGCGTCCTCTGTATGGCTTGCCAACAGCGGGGGGCGCGGGTGGAGCTGTGACCAATGCAGGGCGCGCCCTGCGTTGAGGCGTCAGCGTGGGAATTGTGGCGGGCCATTTAAGGAGGGGCTTCCCCTCGCTCAGCGTGATGAGCGGGGCTTGTTTGTCCCTGGTTATCGTGTCGCGCCAAACTGTGGCGGGGGCTTTGCTGACCTTGAGGTCAGGTCATGTCCCATCGCTGATCAGAACAGAATGGCCTCAATCATTGAGGTCTATCACAGACACAGGCAAGGGCTCAGCTCGATAGCATCTAGCTATCCGCGTCCCACCTGTGCAATAATCGAGGCGCTTGACGTGCTACACTACAACTCAGAGGAGCTAGCACTCAGGCAGCGTGAGCAAGCTCTACAGGAGGCCCAACATGGCTGAGAATACAATCCAAATCGAGGTTGAGCTCAAAGGTGAAAAGGACGTCACCAAACAGCTAGATAAACTGAAGGGGGGCGCCAAGGATGTGGGCGAGGGCTTCAAGGGTGTCACCAAGATCATGGACAAGAGCAGCGCTCAGATTGGTGAGGGGCTGTCAACCATGTCTGACGCTGTGGGCTCAAGCGTTGAGGCGGTCAAGTCACTCAAGGGCGCTGTGGGCGCTTTGGGTCAAGGTGGAGCTGCTAGCTTCCTCAGCTTGGCTGGGCCTATTGGCTTGGTCACCACAGCGGTGGCGGGTCTATATGAAGGTTTTAGACAGCTAAGCGGAGCAGCTAAGGAGGCTGAGGACCGCCAGGAGGCTATGGCCGCCGCTTCAGCTGACCTCACCTCAAAGCTTGAAGCGCTCGCTGAGGGTGGGGTGATCCCAACTACTAGCGCCCTCCTCAAGTTCACTCAGGTCACGCTACAGTCTCAGGTAGCCAAGGAGCTCCTACAGAAGCAGGTGGAAAAGAGCCGCCCACAAATGGAGGCCTACACTGAGTCACTTGACGCTGTTGGCAAGGCTCAAGATGAGCTCAATAAGCTAGAGGCTAAGGGCTTAAAGTTATCTGAGGAGGGCTTGGCGGCGCGTAGGCGATTGACCACGGCTGAGATGGAGCGTGATAAGGCTCAAGGCGCTCTCAATAAGCGTCTCAAAGCCCTTCAGGGTCCACTACAGCAGAACCTTGAGCTTATCGCCAAGGCGTCAAAGCAAGAGAAGGAGCTTGAGGAAAACACCACGGATAACCTTAAAGCCAAGGTCAAAGAAAACGCTGAAAGATTAAAGACCTTACAAATCGCCCAAGAGGAGATATACAGCCGTGACGCCTTAGTGCTCGCCTTTACTAAAGAGCAGATCAGTCTTGACGCTTCCAAGGTGGCGAGGCGCGCTGAGGATATGGAGCGCGCTGAGCTCATCAAGACCATTGATGAGCAGACCCAAGCTATCCAAAAGCTCAATCAGGCTGATGTTATAGGTCGAGCGTCATCAGCCAAGGCGAGGCGTCAATTCGCTGAGGCTGACAAAAAGGCGAGCGAGGCTGAGCGCAAGCGCCTCGAGGAGATGAGCAAGGCTAGAGCCCGCGCGGCTCAAGCTGAGCAGACACGTCAGACCCTCCTACAGAGCCAGCTCAATCAGCTCAAGATCAAGCTCACTAAGGAGGGGGATGATGAGCTTCTAGCCCTAGCGCGTGAGCGTTATGAGACAGGGCTTGAGCTTGCCAAGGATGACGCCATGAAGCGGGCGATTGTCCAAAAGCAGTATCAGCTAGAGGTCAATACCATCATGGACCAGGCTGAGGCTAAAGAGTTCGCCCGAATGGAGAGAATGGACGCTGAGCGTCAGCGCTCGCTTGAGCGTGAGGCTGAGGCGAGGAGGAAGGCGCTTGAGGCTGAGATAGCAGCTCAGAAGGAGCTACTTGATATGGTGGGCGCTACCATTGAGCACTATGGAGAGGGCTTGGCTGAGGCGGGTGTGTCAGCCCTCCTGTTTGGTGAGGGATTCAAGAAAGCGGCGGGTGAGGTCTTAAAGGGGCTCGCCATTGAGTCAGGGGTGAGGGCGCTCATGGAAGGCGCTAAGGCTTTGGCCGCCCTCTTTATCAACCCAGCGGCGGCGGCGGCTCACGCCAAGAGCGCTGGCATCTTCACAGCGGCGGCGGTGGCTGCTAGAGCTGGCGCGGGTGCGCTTGGTGTAGGTGGTGGCGGTGGAGGTGGTGGGACAACCGCCTCACCTTCAGGAGCTCCACAGGTGGCGAGCGCTCCACAGCGTGAACAGGCTGAGACTTCATCAACAGTGGTCAATATCAACTTCGGTGGCGCTGTGATATATGACACCCAAGAGGCGGCGCGTCGAGCCATGGTCAATGACATTGTTCAAACCTACAACCGCAACCCCAGAGGGATGGCGCGCTTTGCACAGAGGATGAGGTGAACCCATGCCATATAACACACCCGCTCCCAACTTCGGCCTCTTGGCTGCCTTTGATGCTCGCCAATGGGCAGGGGTTGACGTGGTACGCTACAACGCCACAGACGTCAGCCTTCCTTCATACGCCACAGGAGGGGGAGTGTATGAGGACGGGCTCTTCTTCCTCAATGGGCGTGGCGTGGGAGACACCACACCCTCAGACGCTATGGGGACGCTTGAGGAGGCTTTGGGGACATTAGCCACCTTTAACACCACCTGGTCTGTGGAGCTCACAGAGGACGATAGAATCAAGATCACCTCAGACGCTCTTTTTAGAGTGACCCCCCTTGATGCTGATGTCTTAGGGCTTGGCACCTCTACAGCTGTGGTGGATGGGGCTAATTTTAGCGTGACCGCCTCAGCGGATTGGACGCGCGGCGTCTATAGTGGTGAGCGCTATCAGTTTGACAATCTGTTAGGGACTAGCTTTGACGCCTTCAGGTCAGCTGAAAACAGGCCATGGCCCTCTCAGGACGTAGTGACCACCTTGAGAGAGCGTGGCTCAGGTGACGTGGATGATCTAGCGCCCACAGATTGTCTTGAGGAGCTCATCAGGGATCAAGCGGGTCAAGAGATTAGGTGGATTCTCAACGATGAGGGACACGTTGAGGTGTGGTACATGAGCACAGGGCTTTTCGGCTGGCTTGATACTAGCTTCAGAGATCGCCTTGGATTCAATGGCCGTGAGGACGCTGAGGCTATGGGCTCAACAGCCACAGACTATGTGGCGCGTATCGTGGCATCTAATCCCATGCCTGGGGCGCTCCTCCCCTCAAGACCCTTCCAAGATCACCACTACAGCGTGGAGAGTGTGACCCAAGCGCGCCGTAAGATTGGCGGGGGCTACACCTCGAACCTCATTGGCACCTACACCACAAGCGCGCTGAGCTTTGACCTCGACGCCTTGCTAGATGTCCGTGACCTGTACCGCCACTTCACTGATAGCTTTGTCCCATATGCCTCCAATGGTGAGCGGGTCAACTTCTACCAAGGGTGGGGTGATTCTAGGCGCTCGCTTAGGTCAGCTTTGATCAGCTTCACACAGGAGCCCTATGACCTCATCTATACATCTGAGGACAATGGTGACCAAGGGCGGCTCAGGTGCTCGATTGTGACCGCCTCCTATGACCTCGCCTTTGGCTCACTGAAAAGGCGTGTACCTGTCAGCCTGAGATTGGAGCACTTATGAGTAACAGCTTCACAACACCTCCCACGCTCGCTGATGAGGTGACCGTGGTGGCGGGTCAGGTCATAGGTGAGGGGGCTGTCACAGCTATGAGTGACACAGCGAATTATCTATATGCTCATGGTGGGACTCACAATGTCTTGAGCCAAGCGTGGGCTGAGGGTCAATTCAATCAACAGGGAACCACCTATCAGCCAATGGTTGAATATGTCATCCCTGTAATCACGCTTGACCACTATGAGCTACACCTTCACCTGATAGCCTTAGGACCAGGGGGCATAAGGTCAACGCTGACCATTGGCTCAGACGTCTACACCGCTGAGACGCTCTCAACAGGAGCTGGCCCACACATCATCGAGCAGACGTTGACTGTGACCTCTACACCCACAGCCAACTATGCCACGCTATCAATTGAGGTGAAGCACACCACAGGGACACCCAACCACCATGAGATAAGAACGCTGGCCGCTCATTGGGTGGCTAAGGCGTCACCACTCAGCGCGGGGGTCAAGCTTGATGCTGACTCAAACGCCTTTACACCCTTTGGGCTCAACAGGGTGGGGAATGATTACCCGCTCAGCGCTCGATGGGGTGTGGACATGCTTGAGAACGTTGAGACGCTTAGACAGCGTCCTATGGTCTACACCACATGGAGCGGGGTTGATAATCTGCTAAACGCTCCCACCTCAGCCTCAGACGCAGCGCCCGCTATTTATTTGGGCGTTGGAGATGTTGAGGTCTTATTTAGCCCTGTGTATGTACCCTATGAGGCCTTTGAGAGCGGGAATGACTACACCATCAAGGTGTGGATTAAGATGGTCAACATTAGCGCCACCTATCCCTCAGTGACCTTTGTGATTATGGGTCAAGAGATCACAGCGACCGCTAATGGATGGAGCGCCCACAGCATCACAGCTAGGCCTGATCCTGATGAGGAAATGAGTCAGCTCTATAACCTGAGTGTGTATAGAGCAGGGTTGGATAACGCTGAAGAGAATTGGAGCAACCTTGTTGACTTTCGCGTCCCTGGCTCTCCTCCTCGCCCATACATTCAAGGCCTCTGCATTTGGGGAGTGTGAGACATGGCAACACCTACTAATTTTCAACCTCTCCCCTCAGTTCAAGCTTGTCATAATGGTGTGATTACAATGGGAGCCCCTGTAGCTCAGATGGCTATGAGCTTGAAGAATCTAAATCAAGTCAAGTTTAGGTCAGCGGGATTCTATCATGTGGGGCACTCAACATTTTATTCACAATTTACGACATATAAGAAGGCAGCGATCTATAGAGGGTCAGTCCTTGGACCAACTAAAGGCCAGACTGAGGACTTTGACTTCTTCTATTTTAGCCTCCCCACCTCAGAGTGGATTGGGGTTGAGATTATCTATGGAGCGTCACACATTAACCCTGATGCCTTAAATGGTCCCAACATCCTTGTTGAGCTCTACGAGATAAGCGGGGGTTCTATTGGGAGTAAGATTGATGAGGGGTGTATCTTCACCTATCCCAATCAAATCCAAATTGCTGAGCGCTCAGAATTGACAGGGGTCAACAGGGTCAACACAGGCTCACGCCTCTACACCTTCCCAAGTGGAGGGTTGAGCGCTCCCACCTTCCCGCGACCTCTCTACATACCGCCAGCCAATCGAGGTGATGAGCTCGCTGTCAGGGTGACAGCTGAGGAGGTCATCATTTATGCGGTCCACTTGTTTGACATCTACCAGGAGGCCTAATGAGTATCACGGATGATCGAGCGCGGCGGGTGTTTGTCTTAGAGGTGGCGGGGCTTCCTGTGCGCTACACCTCAGGAGGCTTTGACCCTACAGACGCCAACTTCTCAGGGACCATCGCTGTGGGGATAGCCTATGAGGACGTGGAGGCCATTGTTAGCGTAGGCGCTTACAGCTCACAGCTTGACCCCTCAGGAGGGGTGGCCACCTATGGAGCGCTCACAGTCACCCTGGCAAGCGACAGGCTGAGGGGTGGCGTCAATGATCCCGCCACTATCTTTGGAAGGTGTGGCGCTCGAGCGTCAGCCCCCTTCAGGGCTCAAGTCACCTCAGAGATTCTATACGCCACAGACTCAGGGACTGTGGACATTGACACCACAGTATCAGGCGTTACCTATCCCGCGCTGTTTCACATAGGCGCTGAGACGATCAAGGTGACAGGGGTCACCCCTATAGCTGGCGGTGACCGCCTCACGTTTGATCAGCGCGCTGTGGGTCGCTCACAACGTCAAGCCCACCTCATCACTCAGGGTGGGACCAATGTCCCTGAGGTGGCCACAGCCATCACCACTTTTAGAGGTCGGCGCGCTTCTCTCTGGGTAGCTCAGGAGCTCCCTGATGGTGGCCTGTCTGACTTCACCCAAGTGGTCAATGGCTTCCTTGATTCCTCACCTGTGGTTGAGGAGGGTGGCACAGTCACCCTAAGCCTGACGCCTATCATCGCCCTCTTAGATGGGCCGATCACAGAGAGGGGGCGCAACACCACCCACCTCCTTCAAGGCTTCCACTATTATAATGGGAGTGAGGGGAGCTACATGGAGTGGGCTGTGAGTCTCAAGGATGGTGGGGTCGATTACTATATTGAGCGCGCCACCATTGACCCAACCACAGTCCCTCCCTCTCTTGAGATATTTGACGGCTCACCTGATGACCTTGACTTGTTTTGGCTGGCAGGGCCAAAGGGTGTAGACCCAGACACAGATGGGAACCACCCACGCTATCCAAGGCTTGAGGGCAATTATGAGGGTGGCACAGAACAGGTCTTTTATCTGACAAGCGGGAGCGGTTCCTTTTGGAATTATGACGCCACCTATACCACCTACAACACATCAGGAACTAGCACCTATATCCGTGTGAGGACTAACTCTGAGGCTGAGGTCAAGCGCTTTGAGATTGGTGATAATGAGGTCAAGGCGTGGCCTGATGCTGTGATTGATGGGCTCTTAAATGAGTCTGAATATGTAACAGGATATGATGGCTCATGGGCTAGGTGGCAGCTCAGCGCTGATGGGATGATCACAGTCTCACCCAATGATGATCCTCATGGGCTCAGACCAAGAGTTATCCTGAGCCAAGGGAGCTTGACTGATATTGAGCCTCGCGCTCGATATTGGGACTCAGCTGGCCCACGTCCTCCTCTGTGGACACGCTACCGCCTCTGGTACCCTCTCGACATTAGGAAGCCTGACTCTGAGAACAGATTTAGCTCAGACCATAGGACAGGGACCACCCGCAGAGTGGTGACTAGAACCTTGGCCTGTGCTGATGACAGCACACAGCGCTCTAAAAGCTATCCCATCAAGGGGATTGCCCTTGGATACTATCAATGGCGTGAGCTCACCATCTTGGTAGAGAGTGGGCTTGGCTTGCCAGCGAGCGCCACAGCGGGTGAGAGCTATGACATCCAAGTCAAGTATGTAGACCGCCGCGCTGAGGAGGTTCGCTATCAATGGCTCAAGGCCACCCACCAAACCACGGCGACCTATGACAGCTCCACAGTAGGCTACATCATCCACCTTGACCCTGCTCAAGATTGGGACTTGGTCAGCTCCTTTGGTGATTGGCCTGACGCTGAGCGCGCTGAGATTTATGGCGGGGCGCTGTTCGATAAGGAGCGCCCTGGTGAGATCATCCTCAAGCTCCTTGAGAGCGGTGGAGGTGACTCCAAGCTTGGGACTTATGACGTCTACAGCATTGGCCTTGCTATCCCCTCCACAGAGATAGATGAGGCCAGCTTCCTCACCTATGATGGAACAAGCGCCTTTACCTTCTCAGGAGCCATCTCAGGTGATGGGGTGGCCATCCGTGACGTGATTGACTCCATGCTCAAGGCCATGAGCTGTGCATTGATAATGAAGCGTGACCTTAATGGGCGCTCTAAGCTCACCCTTCAGCCTATCGGCGCTGAGCGCTCAGCTGAGGCGGTGGCCACTATAGCGGCGGGTGATTGGCATCAAGATCAGCCACCCACTTGGTCAATCTATGAGGACGTAGTGACCCAGACTGTGGTGAGGTTCCAATGGTCTACAGAAGAGGAGCGCTTTGGGTCTGAGGTCATCCTCAATAATCAGGAGGCGATCAACCGCTATGGTGGCGAGCGCTCACGGACTAGCCTTGACCTGTATGGGTTGACTGACAGGGACTTGGGGAGCTCCCTTGGTGACACGCTTGGCTACTTCCTCCCTGTGGTCGCTCGTCAATGGAACCTCCTGAGCAATCCTCTGAGGCTGTGGCGTGGCTCGATTGGTACAGGTCAAAGCATCCTCCTGGATGTGGGCGCCTATGTTGACGTGAGCTCACCTCTCCTCAAAGGCTATGGGGATGAGTGGGGCGTCACCAATGGGGTGGGAATGATTCAATCTATCCACCAAGAGCTCATGGGTGAGGGCGCACAGATTGAGATCATCCATACAGGGACCAAGCCTGTAGCATGGAACGCCTCAGCAGATGTCACAGTCATCAGGTCAGCCACTAGCTTAGAGGTGGCCAACTTCAGCTATGGGACCACATCAAGAGATGTGAGCTTCTTCCAAGCGGGTGATGTGGTGGACTACCTACCAAGGGGGGACCATGACAACGCCATCACAGGGCTAACTATTGACAGCATATCGGGGAACGTGATCACCTTCACGGCGTCTCATGGGGTCACAGTCACAGGTGGAACCCTTGAGCCCACTATCTACACAAGCGCCTCAACACACCATAAGGCTGACGCTTATCTAGCTAGCGACACTAGCCCGCCTGTGTTAGGCTCAAATACAGAAGCGCAAAGGTACAGCTAAATGAGCAAAACCAAGGCCCAACTAGAGACGGAAAATAAAGAGCTCAAGCTCATGGTGGCTGACATCAAGGAGAGCTATGAGCATGAGCTTAGGCGTCTCCACCGCGCTATCTCTCAAATGGGGTTAGACCTCAAGGCGCTTGAGGTAGACTCACGCCCTGAGCGCACAGTCTACGCTTCACCTCAGAGCCGTGAGGCGCTCGATAGAGCACAGGCAGAGTGGGAGCGTAACGTCACAGAGCCAAACTATGGCGGTGATTGGCAGAGGATAAACACTTACATCAAGAGCTCAGAGGGGATTGGGTGGAGCTGGGAGGCTGACTACACCAAGAATGGTCAGTTCTCATGGTGTGGGGCGTTCGCTGCCTTTGCTTATGGGCGGTCTGTGCTCCCCTCAATCCGTCAAAAGATCTTTCCAAGCTGCTACAGGATGTGGAGCTCATGGGGTAAGACCTCAAGGTGTAGGGATGGGGAACAGCCACAGCCTGGAGATATTGTGACTGTGTTCACCTCAGATGACCATTCACCTGTTCAGGGGAATCACATTGTCCTAGTAGTGTCATCACCTGATGACTTGGGACTGTTCGACACCTATGAGGGGAACGCCCACGGTGAGGGGCCAGAGGGCAGGATTGAGGGTGTCATCAAGCGTCAGCGCTCAATGGATAGCGTGGCTCACATTTACCGCCTACTCTCAGAAGATTTCGAGGATTAAATCATGGCTAGACTCAAAGTGACTGAGCCCATTATTAGCGGCTCCATTCGTGGCTCAATCGACCTCTCAGGCGTCTCCAACACAGATTGGAATGACCTCACCTCAGCTGACTTCATTGACGTCACCACAGGGAGCGCTTGTGCTTCAGGTCTAGCCTTTGAGTGGATTGGCTTCACCAATGAGGGCTCTGATGTGATGTTCATCAAGTATCGAGCGCGCACAGGTGCAGGGGACGCCACCACCAATGAGATCGCTGTGGGTCAAATCTTCTCAGATGACCTTGGCACCTTGAGGACGTCAGTCCTCACCATCGCATACAAGAAGAATGACGCCGCTGACACAGTCCGTGTCATCGCTGGCTTTAGCGCTATCTAAGGAGCTCCATCATGTCTGTTCTATTCCTTCCTCCATCAGCGGGCGCCGCTTCAGTACCTGACGCAACTGAGACAGTCTCAGGGAAGATCAGGATTGCAACCTCAGCAGAGGCCACAGCGGGAACCAATGACCTCACAGCGATGACCCCAGCTAAGACCAAGAGCGTGGTAGACGCCGCTGTAGTTGGTGGCGTGACCTATCAAGGCACTTTTGACGCCTCCTCACCTGCTGACCTGAGCAACGCCACCAAGGGTGACCTGTATATCATCAGCGTGGCGGGAACCTACCAAGGGCAGACATGGGCGGTGGGTGACCACCTCCTCATCAACGCTGACATGGGTGGCACCCTTGACCCTGCCAAGATTGACAAGGTGGACAACACCGACAGCGTGACGAGCGTGGCGGGGCGTACAGGCGCAGTCACCCTCTCAACAGCTGACATCTCAGGGCTCGCGACTGTGGCGAGCACAGGCGCCTACTCTGACCTGAGTGGGACACCAACGCTCGCAACTGTGGCGACTACAGGCGCCTACTCTGACCTGAGTGGGACGCCCACCTTGGGGACAGCCTCAGCTGAGGACGTAGGGACAAGCGCGGGGAATGTGGTCCAGCTTGATGGAACGGCTAAGCTCCCAGCGGTTGACGGCTCACAGCTCACCAATCTGCCAAACGGAACTCTGTTTTATAAGACGCAGATTACTACCCTTGGGGCTACGCTCACACAGATCACTGACAACCGCAGACAGCACTATGATATAGCCTTAGCTGGCTCATCTAACCCGATCACACTACCTTCTGCCACTAGCGCGGCAATTGGTGGTGTCGTCAGTTTCTTTAATTCTCAGATTACAGGTCAAGCAGTGATCAACTGCCCTACTGTACGTCTGCTCTCTGGCTCCTCTGTGACAAGCTTCACCGTTGAGGTATCTGAGGCGCGATCATTTGTTTGGGTTGGGGCGAGCTCCCTACAAGAGATTACAGCGACTAGGCTTGAGAGTTTTAATGGTGTGAGCATCTCGAGCCCATCAAATGGTGAGGCGCTGGTCTATAACGGCACGTCAGGCGAGTGGGAGAACAGCACAGTCAGCGCGAGCGTCGCGGCTCTTGATGACATTGGAGACGTGAGCGCGGCAGCTCCAAGCAATACCAACGTGATCAAGTACAACTCCACCTCAGGCGATTGGGAGTCAGGAGCGGTGGCTTACTCTGAGGTCACAGGAACGCCAACGCTCGCCACAGTAGCGACCACAGGCGCCTACTCAGACCTCACAGGGACGCCCACCTTAGGGACAGCGGCAGCTGAGGACGTGGGCACCTTGGCGGGGAACGTAGTCCAACTAGATGGGACGGCTAA